>Ga0307507_10001018_pt1 | contig 62434 bp, 42 predicted proteins | sample 7_EM_MG_FD_207223 | JGI IMG/M metagenome (GOLD analysis project Ga0307507, IMG submission 207223) | Populus trichocarpa ectomycorrhiza microbial communities from riparian zone in the Pacific Northwest, United States - 7_EM | ecosystem: Host-associated > Plants > Roots > Unclassified | place...
CATTTTGGCCCCCAAATTTTACTATTTTAAAAACCACCCGACTATTTATTATATAACTTTAATAGGAGCTAGAGAGTATATATAAAAGTCCAAATTTAAATTATTAAAATTTATTATTAAGTGGTTATTAAGATATTAAAGTGTGATTTTTCCATTTTTTAGTATGTTTTTGAAGTGATTAGCTTACCCATTTAACCAGTGTCGGGAATGAGGCAAGCTGCCGTCACGCCAGGCATGTTGCCGTTACGTGCTGATATGGCCCTAGCGTGGTAAGGAACCTTAGGTTCCTTACCCCTTTCCTTATTCCTATTAAAAAGAATTAATTAACAATTATTATACTATCTACAAACCATAGCTACGTGATATCCCCTTATGTAACCAATACTAATTAGTAGTTAACTTTACTGTTATACTATAGAATAGCTAGGTATTCCACTAAGAAGAGACAAGCCACTATACTAGTGCTACTTGTGCTAAAGGAAGCTATCTTTTAAGGTTAGAACTGGTCCTAAACCTTAAATAGAACTCTTCCATAAATCTAAGGATTTAAAGGCCAGAACTAGTTCTAAGCCTTTTTAAGATTATAGATTCTTGCGTTTATTACGCAGAATAACACGCTTTATAAGTCTTCGCGATTTAAGGCCAGAACTGGTCCTAAGCCCTATAATTATAAATATACGTTATGAACGCGTACCAAACGACAAATATATATCACAAACACGTACTAAACGACAATCCCTACACCAATAACACTTCCCTCCCTCCAAAAACATGGCTACGCCTACTTTAAACGACTAGGAAGACTCCTTACCACTAGGGGTAGCTTTGTACGCGAAACTTATTAATAAAAATTAGGATGAATTTACCTTTAACATAATAACTTGTACTATAAAACAAGTTAATAGCTTTCTCCTATACCGTATTATATTCTACTAAAGTAGACACTACGCCAATATACAGCTATGGGAATATTTTAGGGAGGATTTTATAGGATAGACCGCTAACACCTAGGCACTTAGCAATGTTAATATTGTTTAGAATTTTTAAGACTTCCTCTATAGGAATGGGGTATATATTACTAAGAATAGTAACCCAATTGCTAGTAATATTTAGGCCGTTATTACTAGTATAGAAGAACTAATATAGATAGAAGCTAAGATTATACGTTAACTATAGAAACCTAAAAACAACCTATATTCTTTAGAAGGTAACTTTAATTTATATTAAAACCCCTAGAACACTAACCCCTTACCTAAAGCTGCTTTCCTACCTAGAGGTGCCCTCCTACTTAGAGTTACTCCGCCTCTACCTCCTCCACTCCAGCTAACCGGTAAGCCTTTACTATAAGAAGTTATAAATCTAATAAAGGTATATTTGGATAAAGAAAAGAAGTTTAGAGGAGAACTATATAACATACTTAAAGCAAAACTATAGGTCTTTTATAACTGTTACAATAAGGTTAAAATTTAATGCTATTAGTACCACTATACTTTCTCCATTATGTTAAAGGGACGGGTAGCGACATTCTATTACAACTATATTGCGGGTAAAAACTATAGCTTTAATATAATGCTTTAGCTTATTAGAGCTCACTTTAAGACTAATAAAAATCGCTAACTTTATATATCTAAATAGCGGGAGACTATATTTTAGAGAGTTATTGCTTCTAACCCAACAAAGACTTATTTAAAGTGCCTTTAATTACTCTTTAATAAACTCTAGAAAATCTAATATAGCCTTACCAAAACTTACTAAAATAAGAACAGCCTAAGGGACTAGGTTATCTTAGCATATTATAGCGTTCCTAAGTGTAACTTGGCGCTATACAAACCTATAAATATATTTAAAGGAGTATATACTAAGCTATGCTCCGCCATAGGTACTGTAATGCGAATATAAGAATCTTAATAGCTCTATACCAAAAACCCTACCTAAACAAGTATTCCCGACTAATATAATTATAACTAGACTGATCAAACATATAGTGGCTGTAGTAGGGAATATGGAAGAGGGTATAATTAATATTAACTATAAGGCAACCGTGGAGGTCCTTATAGAGGTTTATTTTGAAGTAATTGCTAAAAGAAGTGCTATATTTATAAAAAGCTAAAGTGCTAGTTAACTAAACACTCCCTTAATAAGCAAAAAGAGGCATATAATAAGTTCCATTAAAGTGTAAGAAATGTTGGAAATTATAAGGTTACTATAGCCTACTTCTAAAGCTTCCTGGTTTAATACAAAGGCGTAGAAGACCTTAAGGGTAAGGTTAATAAGGTTAAACAGCTCCTTATAGATATAGAAATTAAGGACTACTCTCCTAACCAATACTTTACTAAGTATAGTAAGGTAAATGGTATATAAACTATTGCTATTTTTAATAACTAATCTACGCTCCATTTTATTATAAAGTTAGATATCTTTAATAAGCCAAAGGAGAGCTCCGCGTTTTCCTTTAATAATAGATACTTAGCAAACGTCTTCTATAGTATTATACCGGATACTAGAGCCGCAGGAGTATCTATAGTAGGAGAACCTTAAGTTTGAGCCCTTTAGTAGCTTAATAGCTCTATTTAGATTAACTATTCAACGGCAGGCCAATACATGATTCGTTTTAGTAAAGGTACTGTGATCTCTCTTGGCATAATTAGGGTTTAAACCCCCTTAGGGTATATCACTTTTTATATTATTCCTACAAACACTCTATTTCTATTTTACATTAAAGATATAGATAAATTAGGCGTTAGGCTTAATAACCTTAAGAATATACTTATTTAGGGAGACAATTAGGTGCCTATTATACGCAAGTAGGGTTACCCCTAGTTGCTCCTTTATTAACTAGAAAAGAGTATTACTTAGAGCCACTTAACTAAGTTAGAATTACACCAACTACACTATTGTTTTGGCCACCTATCCGTTTATTAATTACTTAGGGTTCTTTAGTAAGCAGGCTATAAAGTTAAGGTTAAGGCAATTAAGTATCTTATAAAATACTACTACTACTGCTAAATAAACCAGAGGTCCCCTGGCCGATTTAAGTTTACCCTTAAAGATAACTATAACTTTAACTTCTATATTATTGTTAATGTTATGTATCTTAGCGGCAAGCTAGTACTCTAAGTTGTTAACTTCTTAACCTCCTTCTAAGCCGCATAATTTTTAAAGGATATATTAGCTAGGAACGCATAGGATACCCTTTAGTTATGCTAGATTAATATCTACCTAGGACCCCCTAATTAAATCGTCTATAATATAGGAAAGAACTTCTTATCTATAGAGTTTTAATAATAGATAAAGGTAATGGCAATTAAGGTCAAGGAAGTCCCTATTAAGGTATATAATAGTGTTGGAAAAGTGGAGCGATATTACGCACTATTACGCCGCGTATATAAGATTATCTCTTTAGAACTAGAGGATGCTAGTAAAAAACTTACCTTATAAATAGCTATTAAAGCTGTTAATAATTCTACTGGCCTGGATAGACTTATACCTATATTGCTAGTCTTTGGCGCCTACCCTTAAATAACTAACAATTCTCTACTATCTCCCTCTGTTATATAATGAGCTAAGGCTATTTACAAGGTAATAAAGGAGGTATAACGTCTCTACGCTATACGCTAAGTTAACGACGCACTAGGAATAAGAAATGGCCTAAATACCTTAACTACGCTTAATCTGCCACTCCAGTCTAAGGTACACGTATAGTGTAAAAAGGGAGGATAGTTAGGCCTATATTAACTTATTACAATTAATAGCTAGACTTACACTATTTAAATGCCTTATAGACCCACTTAATTCTATTTAACTGTTATTAAGCCTTACTATAAAGATAATAGTTCTAAGCCTTTATAGGATACCATAGAAAATGCCCTAAAGGAGAGCCACGATTAATATGCTCTAGAAGGCGACTACAATTCTAATATAATTATAGTAGATACGCCGCAACTATAACGCGGTAGAGGTCGCCTAAAGGGATTATAAAATCGCCAATATCTTATTAATTTTAAAGAGCAATTTGTTACCGCTATTAAGAATAGAGTTAAGCTATTAATGGCCTTTATAACAGCTAAGGAGAAGGCTAACTTTAAACTCGCAAAATAGCTTTAAAAGGAAGGTTATATTATAACTCTAGGAGCTCCTTTCTAAGCATCTAATAAGTAGGAGATTAATAGTCTTATTATAAGAGGAGTTTTTAAATTTAAGAAATATGACCCTATTAAGTTTAATAAAGTTCGCATCTTTAAATTAAGAATAGTTAATAAAATTAAGGGCAAAGCTACTAACACCCTATTTAAGAAATTAAGGCTTATTATCCAAGGCTACAACGATAATAGTAAGGAGGTGATTCTTATATAGTCTTCTATAATTTAACGAGCTAGTTAGCAAGTTATTATTGCGCTAGCTCCCTCCTTAATAAAGAATAGAATAGCAGTTTATTTATAAGATATTATTTAAGCCTATACCTAATTAGAGACGCACCTTTAGCGCTTAATATTGGTATACCTTCTAGAGCAAATTTGCTACTAGTATCCTAAAGATACAATTATGGTTGTGCTTAAGCCATTATATAGGATCGCAGAGGTAGAAACTCATTAATGGGCTACCTACAGCAAGTACCATAAAGAGAAGCTTTTAATAACTACTTCTATATTTAATCCCTGCTTCCTTATTACAACTATGGGAACTCTATTTGGAATTATTAGTATATAAACTAATAATATAATTATCTTAGGAGACAACTAATTTTTAGCTCTTAAAGAAGACAAGCTAATAAAGGCAAATCTTATAGCAAAGCTAAAGGAAAAGCTTAGTTTAATAATACTATTACTCTTTAATAAATGCATCCTCTCCCTAAATAAGGATTCTATTACTCTGCGCTAGAAGGGTTAAGGTAAGAAGATTAATATTATTAACGCTAATTCTCTAAAGTAAGGATATATGGAGTAACGCGCTTGTGGAGCTTATGTTACTTCTATCTGTTAACCTAAGGCTTTATTTAATCTCTCTATTGCCGCCTAACACCAGGAACTAACTAAGGATAATATTCTTGCCCTAAATAAACGCCTTTTTTAGTAAATAAACCATCTTAACTGGGGCCTATACTACGTGCCTATTAATCTTCCCACTGCTAAGCTCTTTATATTTGTTAATAGATCGTTTATAAATAACAAAGATTTTAGCTCCTAGCTAGGATATAAGATTATTATCACAAATAAGTTTACTGGAGAGAATGACTTTATAATCCATAGCAACCTTATCTATTGGAGCTTAACTAAAAGCAAGCGCATTACCTAAAGTATTTTGGCGTTAGAGATATATAGAATAGTTAGCGGAGTTAACATAGTAATTACAATTGGAACTACCCTAAAGATAATTATAGATCGACTCAAACTTCCTATTATCCCTATAATTATATGCACTGATTTATACTCCCTCTATAAGTGCTTAGTTAAGCTTAGTACTACAAAGGAGAAGCGCCTTATAATTAATATTATAGTACTTTATTAATCCTATAAACGGCAAGAACTCTTTAAGATTTAATGGATTAATGGTTAAGATAACCTAGTAGATGTAATAATAAAGGCAAACCTAAACAAGGCTCTAAAAACGTTTATTAATATAAACACTCTATATATATAAGTTAAAGGTTAGGTTAAAAGGGAGTAAGAGTATAACATTCTATAAACCCTAACTTAAACTAGCCAATCAGGATTTTCTATCCCCAGAATAGAAAATCGCTATTAACTTACTTACTACTAGCGCCTTGGCGGCCTACCTGTCTTTACGTTATCTACTAACTACCGCATTGTCGCATATTGTTGCATATTATTTAGTATTATCGCATATTGTTTGGTATTATTATATACTGTCTAGTATTATTGCATCTTGTTTGTTTATATATATATAGATGGCAACCATAAAAAGAAGAGTTGCCAGTGTCGGGAATAAGGCAAGCTGCTATTATGCTAGGCATATTGCCGTTACGTACTAACGTGGCCCTAGCGTGGTAAGGAACTTTAGGTTCCTTACCCCTTTCCTTATTCCTATTAAAAAGAATTAATTAACAATTATTATACTATCTATAAACCGTAGCTATATGATATCCCTTTGTGTAACCAACAACTAGCTTACCCATAAAATACGTTAGTACCTTTTTATATAGCTTAGGCATCTAGTAAGTGCTTTTTAAGTTCTTCTCTGCAAATTCTTATTTACTTAATTCTCTTAGATGCTACCAGTGCCTCTTTGTTAGGAATAATATCCTTAACATTTTAGGGGGGATTTACTTTTACCCCAAAACAGTGCTTTATAAGGGGTCATTTTTATACTGCTATGGATACTTATATTATATATATATTACGCTAGAGCTAACTATAATGGCTAATTATCCTATTAATAATTAATATAGTAGTAGAGGTAGTGTTCTAATAATATATTTAGACGCTCTGTTAGCTCGTTTGTTTATAGGTAAAAGGCAGTACTTATCTTTTACTATATTTTTAATAAGAGATAGAATAAAGACCAAAATGCGCTATTAAATATACCTCTATTGGATATAATTCCCCTTAATATGCTAAATAAGAGCCACTGCTTTAAAAATAGGCCTGCCAGTTCTACTATTATAATTATTATTATAACAGCAAAGTACCCTAAAAACTTTGTATATCTGTTAATAATTACTAGAATAGCGTTAGCAACCTCTCCAGTTCTTATTTTAGTAGGGGGTAAGCCTATTATAAAATCTATTATTAGTTTTAATATGGGTCCCTATAGAATAGGATGCACTAATAACTTGCCATATAGGTAATGCCTAGATATCTATACCCTTTAGCATATATTATATCTTAATATATAGTCCTTAACTTCTTTAGACATTCTATCCTAAAAGTATTTCCTTTAAACAGCCTTAAGGGTTCTATTAACACCGTAGTAATCCCTAAAAGGGTTATTGTAAAAGACCTTAAGAATTTTATCTTAAACCGCTTAGTCCTTTAGAATATATACAGCACTTTTAAAGCGCAATAGACCCTTTTAGTCTTGCTGCTATAGCTTCTTAGTAACTCTAGCTAAGTTAGTCTCTACTATATCTTTCTACCTCTCCCTAACAATAAAGGCGTCCCTTTATTATACTTAAAAAAGAAAATCTGAAAAGGGTTTATATAAATCGCTTATTTCTATTTTGCCCGCTGCCATTATAGACCCTAGGTATATCATAAGACGTTTTAAACTATTAGTGCCAGTAGATTCTCCTGCTATTATATAGTATGCTATACTGCAAATAGGTATCTTGCCTATCCCCTTTAAATCTAGAAACTTGCAGCTAATACGCTATTAAGTTAAAGGTACTATAATACCTCTAGCATATTCTATAGAATTCTTGCCAATTTTAGGGTACGCCAACTTTATAATATCTACTTAGTCTATAACCTAGTCCATAACTATATCCTATAGCTCTATTATTATAGTACCTTATAGCTGTATTACTAGGACCTCTACCCTGCTATAAAATTCTATAGTTCTAGGGAAAGACTCTTCTTTCTTCTTAAGCAAATTTTATAATATAGGAATTATTTCCCCTATACTGTCCTAGATTCTCCTAGTCTTATAATTTAGATATCTTAATAACCTATTAGTGGGATTTATCTTTCCTAGGCGGTATATAATTTTAAAGTTATATTATAATAGTGCCTCTGCCCATCTGGCTTATTAACTGCTTAACACTTTTATAGTTATAAAGTATTATAGGTTATTATGGTCTGTAAGGACATTAATAGAATAATTACTTCCTATATAATAATATTACTAGTACTTTATTGCTGCGACTATTACAAGCAGCTTTTAGTTATATATTATATAACAATGTTCTATAAGGGTTATTTTCCTTAACTAAAACGCCACAGGATGCTATTCTCCGTCCTTTAATTAAGATAAAATTGCCCTTAGGGTAAAGCTAGATGCATCTATTTTAAGGTATATATATAGCTTCTAGCAGAAGTGTATTAGAATTAGCGATAATATAAATTAATCTTTTAACTAGTCTATAGCCTACTTAGCAGCTTTCCTAAATATAAAGGGTCCTAGCTTCTTGCCGTTCTTAGATCCCTTTAGTAGATTAGTAATTAGAAATACTACTCGCGTATAGTAAACAATAAACGTTTAGTAGAAGTTCGCTATGCCTAAGAAAACCTATACTTCTCTAAATATTATGGGGTAGGGCTATTCCCTAATAGCGTCCACTTAGCTTTTCTCTATTAACACTCTATTAATACTAATAATAAAACCTAGAAAATTAATGTTAGTAGTATAAAAAAAAAATTTATGTTTATATAGAGCTTATATTCCCGCAGTTTTTTTAGTACTATTTATATATAGTGTGTATATACTTTATAGTCATTAGAGTAGACTATAATATTATTAAGATAGACTATATATATTATGTCCAATAGGCCTAACAATGCCTTATTAATATAGGCCTAAAATATTACTAGTGCGTTAGTAAGCTTAAATGACATTACTAGGTACTTAAAATAGCCGTACTATATTTAGAATACTGTTTTCTATTTATTGCCGGCTTTAATCCAGATTTAATAATATATATCTTTTAGATCTAATTTTATAAATATCTTTACGCCTAACAGTCTGTTAATAAGCTCCCCTATTAAGGGTAGCAGATAGCAATTTTTTATAGTAATCCTATTAAGCGCCTAATAGTTAATATAGAGATATAGGGTTCTATCCTTCTTGGGTATAAATATAATTGGTACCCCTACTAGGCTTATAGAAGGCTAAATCTATCCTTTTTAAAGATTGTCTACTATATATTAATATAATACCGCTAGCTCGTTTTCTAATAGGTTATATAGTAGTCTAAAAGGAGGTTGCTTATCCCCTATATCTATCTTACGCTTAACTAATATAGGATTAGGTAAGGTTTGTGCAGCCTCTTTATTAGAAATATTCTCTAAGTCTATATATTCTTATAGAATCTCTAGTTCCTTAACTGCGTATAGCCAAATATCTAAAAATAAATACCCTATATCCCTATTCTTGGTGTTAAAAGTGGCATATATAGTATATACCTACCCTTCTTCTTATATATGGTTTAAAAAAGTCTTTTAATCTTTAACTATAATGCGTGGTTAAGACTTCTGGTGTTAATATAAGGCTAAAGGCTAATTAATATCTAGATTAACTTATTAAAGCTATAGGTATCCCAAAATAAGGTTATATCCCTTAATTTCTGCAGCGTAGAAGCGCATCTCCTATATATCCTATAGACTATTATGGTCCTAACTAGCTATAGAAAAAGGTTATTCCCTATAGTATGGAATCTAGTGGCCTCTAATACTTTAAATGGTACGTACCTGCAAGCCACTAAGATCTAAATCCAATTCCTTTACTAGTAATTGCGAAATAAACCCTATAGTTGCGTTGTTGTCTATAAGGCAGTCTTATATTACCCATTTATTATTAACTTAAATAGAGACGGGAATAACTATACGGCAGCTTACTCCCTCCTTCCCTTACTAGCCTAGTATAAGGGAGTAAAGATTTACTAGGCTCTCTCTTTTCCTAATTAAGCATCCTCTTACTTTTTTTACTAGTAGAAGAACTTTATATAGCCCTTCTTGCCGCAGTTATAATAAATGCATATCTCTTAGTTCCACTTATTTAGATTAGGTTTTTGCCTATTGTTATTCTGGGGCTAATTAGTATTGCTCTAGGGCTATAAAGCCTACTTACGTTATTCTTCTATAGAGTAGTTAGGTTGAAATCTACCCCTATTATTAAAGCTAGGTCTAGTCCTACGCTCTTTATTATTACTGTCTTATTCCTTTTACTTACCTAAATGGTCTCTTTTAGCATTCTTAATCTAAGTAGCTTTAGAGATAAGCTTTTCTTAAAAGGTAGGAATTTTGCCCTTCTCCTATATAGCCTGTTAAATCTTAGGTTATAACTTAGTAAGTAGCTGATAAAGTTATATAGTATTATCCTATAGGTTTAAGTAGGGTATATTATCTTCTAGCTCTTCTAAATAGTTTATAAACTAGACTACACTCTAACCTTTTTGCTATTTAGCATTATAATATTACTAGTTATAATCCATCCCTTAATTAGTAGGGTCTTAGACCTAATTAACTAACCAGGACTTAAGTTTGCTAAATTTAAGGGGTATAGTAAGTTTCTTCTTATAGCATGTCTATAAACTCTTAATAGTGCTACGCAGGAAGGTAGAAGCAATTAGTGTCTAATTATACTTATTAGAGTAACATTTTGGATTTAGCTAAAACTTAGTTTTGCATTAACGGATGAAATAATTATAGTTCTGGAGACTATTACTATTATACTTATTAGGTTCCTTTATACGGAATTTAGGTTTGTCTATTATTATAGTATAGTATAGTATTGCCCCTTTAAGTCCGCTTTGTGTCTAGGGTGTCTATACTTCTCCTAATTGTCTTTGCAATTATTCTTAGTAGTTTTAATATACTTATCTTAATTATATCTCTAACTCCTTTATTTTTTATAGGGTCTTATATAGCAACTACTCTAATAACTCCCTAGCGGTAATTGTTCCTAAGGGTTTTAGAAAGTTAAATAGACCAGCCGTGGCTTCTTAGTCTACTCCTTTATAAGTAGAGAGGATGCGCTCCTCCGGGGAGACTTTGCTAGCCTCTTATAGTAAGGGCATTATTTTAGGGAGTAAGGAGATATAGCCCGTTATCGTTAATTAATAGCTGTACGTTCCTTCTGTAAAGGATTATAAGCAATTAGAATTATAAGAGGCCAGTTTAACTGGAATGTATAATTATTTAATTAACAGTATAGGATAAGAGTTATAGATAAGTAGAAGGTAAGTTAAAGGTAGAACCAGCTTTATGTATTAAAGGACAAATGCTTTCTAAGCTCTTCTATTTAGAGACTAATTGCTAGTTCTTCTCTAGAGGAGAACTAGCTCCCTTTATAATCCTTCTAAGATACTAGTAAAACTCTTTATCCCTTATCTATCTGACTATATCTCCTCTAGGACATTGATGGGACATTGGTGAAACCTTTATCTGTTTTATCTAATATATACCTTTTAGGAGCGCCCATTACATTTATATAGTTATATTTAAATCCTTATCTATCCTATTAGGATAGGTAAAGACTAGCCTTATTCTATATAATCCTAAGGTTATATTAACTAGATTACAACATTAAATAGCTATAGTACGTCCATCTACGCCACTACCTATAATACTATAACTACTGCGGCCATAATCTATAGTGCTATAAACACCTAATATACTGCGTAGCTTGCAGATAACAATAAACCGGATTCGCAGCTTTATTATTAAGCAGCCTAATAGGGTAAGGAATCCTTTATTAATGCTTTATAAGAGTACTAGGAAGAATACTATACTTTACTTATTAGTAGAGAAGGACCTATATTTAATATAGGCAGTAGTACGCGTCTACGTAAAGCATTAAAGGACTAACTAACAGGTTGTAAGGATAGGTATTTTTTACCCTTAATTAGCGAAATTTAAGATAGGATTAATAATATATAAATCTTTATAAAGATAGATCTAAGATAGGCGTACTATTAGATTAGGATTAAGGAAGGTAATAAATAAAGGCAGCTTTTAGGTTAAAGGAAGGACTATATAAGCTATTAGTTATATAATTTGGACTTATAAATATACTAGCAATGTTTTAAAAGAGAATTAATAGCGGATTAGGAGAACACCTTAATAATATTATAATATACTTAATAAACGAGGAAGAATATAGAGAATATATTAAATAGGTCTTAAAGAGACTATAAAAAGAATAGATATTAGTAGTAATTAAAAAATACGAGTTCTTTATAAGGAAGACCGATTTTATTAGATTTATTATTAAACTAGAATATATCAGCATAGACCTAAAGAAAGTTGAAGGTATAGTAAGTTAGTAAGAACTAGAGAACGTTATATAGTTAATTGTTCTTAGGGTTTTATAATAACCATAGGAGGTTTATTATATAGCAGTTAAAGAATATTAAGCCGTTTACTCGATTAATAAAGAAAGAAGAACCATAGATATAGGGTAGCGAGTAGAAGAAGCTGTTCTAAGAACTTAAGGAGTTATTTACCTAGGAACTAATCCTTAAAATCTATTAATACTAGAGATAATGGTTCAAACGTATATATTAGACTTTTCACTAGGAGTATACTTGCTATAGAAGTATTAGGATGTATAGCACCTAGTAGTATACTATAGTTAAAAGATAACACGAGCTAAATAGGCTGGCTCTGCATGATTCGGCTCGAACTGTTGACTGGTCGGCCTCTTACTATGGGGGGTTGAAGTACAGTATATGGGCGGTGAAATACCAGAAGACTGCATGGTTACTAGTGTTCCCATTATCTAAATACTGTCGATATCAATTTTTTGAGGTATTTCACTAGCAATGAATAAGTAAAAGATCTTGTAGACTTTCCTAAACGTATGCTGATAGATTAGATTTCTGCACTATCTAAATGGCACATAGCTAGTATTAAATGCTCCGGTTCTTCAGCGAAACCCACATCACCAATGTACCCAAGCCATCCAAAATCAACAGGTGCATATGCTGCGTAGGCCAGTGTCAACGGTGCTTTCGTGGTATAGACTGCGTGCTCTACGGCAACATTCTCTAACCATAGAGCTTTGTTGTAGAATGTAGAGAATAGTGTTCGGGACCGAAGTCCATTCAAATTTTTTACAAGGAGAATATCGTTACTTTCATATCTATTTGCTCTCCAGGGAAGACCGAAATAGGCATTGAAGAAGGTGTCAAGGCTCGGCCACTCAACAGTTGAGGCGAAGAAGCCCATCAATATGGTCTTTCCACCATTCTTAGTCCATCTAACTAGGGTTTCGAGAAGTAGTTGATTCTCCTCCTCTTCAAAAGTGATAGCGGGGTCGGTAACAAGGATGATGGACGGCCATCCCGTGGAAATATAGTTTTGAGCATCTTCTATGGTGATGGATTCGTGCACGTTTGCTTTACTCAACAACGTTGGAAGAAGATGCTGGTAGAGTTGACGGGAGGAGAAGGAGAAGCCGTAGAGAGAAAGTATGAGGATGGATGGCATCGCGTGAAGTTGTCTTGATGGTGCAGGGCTTTAGGAGCTATGAAGCATGCGGCTGGGTTACAATGATATGAGTCAGAGGAGTCAATACTAAGGGGATACCGTCTGTGGAATATATATAGTCCTTACCATCACATTTTATGGTCGAGAAATTGTGTAAGGGGATTATTAGTCGTGAGTAAGCGCATTTCATTATCGCGGAGCCAGCTGATTTCGTGCCGCCCTAGCCCGTCCTTCTGGCACTGACGTAAACAGCACTATACATACCATCATCTCTCGTCTTCAAACTTCAACAGGCAGCACATCACAGCCCAGTGAGGAGCCAGAATACGGGAAGACATGGCGCAAAAAGGAGAGCAGCTTCTGCAGCGGCCGCTGTATGGTGAGCTACGTTCCTTTGTCCTAGTCTTGCAGTACTAATTATTGTTCCAGTCTTCGACCTCCCGGAGGAAATTCTCAAGACTCTTACCCTTAAGGACCAAGGCGGTCGACCTATAGAAGAAACACAATCAAACACTCCAACGCCATCAAATGAATCGGCAGGAAAGCCAGAACCCGATGATGGAGGTCCTACGAAGGCTACTTCGTGCAATCTTTGCAACCTGACATTTCCTACCGTACAAGAACAACGCAGTCATGTGCAGTCCGATCTACATAGGTATAATTTAAAGCAGAAGATGAGAGGGTTAAAACCAGTGGAAGAGGCAGAGTTTGAAAAGCTCATCGGACGTTAGTACACCAGGTCCAAAATTAGTGGCAGGGCTAATTAGTCGTAGAGCTGGACGAAAGTATATCAGGGTCTGAATCTTCTGAGTCGGACGAAGATGAAGACGAGAATGAGGATGCGGTTAAATCTAAAGATTCTACACTGAGTGCATTACTCAAGAAGCAAGCCAAAATATCAAATCCAGGATTCGACGATTTCACAACCATAAAGCGGAAAAGAGGTTCTGGAAAGCCTCCCTTATTCTGGTTTACAACGCCATCCTTACCGGAAAATATGTCTCTGGGTATTTACTGCGCTATATTTTCAGACGTTGAGCAAGAGGAAGAATCCCGCATCGTTGATACAGTGCGTAGAAAACAATTATCACCCACCCCAGCTACCAAGCCCAAAGGAGCAACTTCAGAGGGTGGCGTACCTCTACCAGACGCAACTTCAAGTCCTCACTACTTCCTTTGCATGATCGGCGGTGGCCATTTCGCCGCTATGGTCGTTTCTCTTGCCCCCAAGATTGGTAAAAAGCATACCGGCGTAGACGAGCGTCAAGCTACTGTCATTGCCCACAAAACTTTTCATAGATACACCACGCGCCGAAAGCAAGGTGGTTCGCAGTCTGCCAACGATGCCTCAAAAGGCGCGGCGCACTCTGCTGGTTCATCGCTGCGTCGATATAACGAAGCAGCGCTCACCAATGAAGTGCGGGAATTGCTTAAAGAATGGAAAAGCATGATTGACACTGCAGAACTTCTATTCATTCGCGCCACTGGGAGCACAAATCGACGAACGCTATTTGGCCCATATGAGGGACAAATTCTCCGCAACAACGACCCCCGAAATCGGAGCTTTCCCTTCAGCACACGGCGCGCAACCCAAGCAGAGCTCATCCGCTCCTTTACCGAACTCACACGAGTAAAGACAAGCACGGTAGACGAAGCCGCCCTCGCCGCTCTCAACACCTCATCGACCGCCTCCACGCCTTCCACGCCTTCCACGCCTCCAGCCAAACCCACCAAACCGCCGAAACCTTCCAAAGAAGACGAAGCGGCCGCCCTGCACACCACGCAACTAACATCACTGATCCGCCGCTCCAAAATCCCCGCCCTGCTCAGCTACCTCGGCACCAACAACCTACCCCCGTCCTTCCACTTCGCCCCGCCAAACTACCACACCCCGACGCCTCTCCACCTCGCCGCCTCGCTCAACGCCGCACCAGTTGTGCTCGCCCTCCTCACCAAAGCCCGCGCCGACCCCACCATCCTGAGCGACGATGCCCGCACACCCTTCAGCCTAGCCGGCGACCGCGCGACCCGCGACGCCTTCCGCGCCGCGCGCGGCGAGCTCGGCGACGCAGCCTGGGACTGGGAGCTTGCGGGCGTGCCGACGGCGCTGTCGCGCGCGGACGTCGAGAAGCGCGAGCAGCGCGAGAGGGCCGAGCGGGCCGAGGAGGAGAAGGCAGAGGCCGGGCGGCGCAGGGCGGAGACGGAGCGGCTGCGCAGGGAGAGCGAGATCGAGGAGGCGCAGCGGCGCGAGAGGCGCGTGGGTAAGGGGAAGGCGCTTGGAGGGGTACCGGAGAAGACGGCGGCGGAGAAGAGGGAGGAGGAGGCGAGGGGGCTCACGCCTGAGGTTAGGGCGAGGTTGGAAAGGGAGAGGAGGGCCAGGGCTGCGGAGGAGAGGATTAGACGGCTGCAGGGAAGTTGAGGGAGTTGGGTGGTGTAGGTAATGTGTATGAATGATGACTTGATGGCATTAGGTTGAGATAGGCTTTGGTTGATGTGATTATGTTAGCATGAATAAAGTCTCTGCGACCTTAGATGACTCGAGATGGGTCATGGATAGATCGATTTTAACATTGCGTTGAAAAGATTTTTGCTTTGAATAGCTGATGAAGAGAAACAAGAACAATATGAACGTCTCCAGTCATCGGTATCTGTGAACTTATCGTCTCGTTATTTACGAGTGACTTTAGACTTGTTTCAACACGCTGAAGATAGGCGTCGGGTATCTTTACAACCTTCCAAAAATTCTGTGCCAAAGGTAGGCAGCTATAACTACAAATATAATACTCTAGCCATACCGCTTTCACGTCCCAAGCCTTATATCCTCACCTCTGCGCCATCCTCATCCTCATCTCTTCCACCGCTTTAATCTCCTTCTCCACCTCTTCCTCCACCTCTGTCCTCCCAGCCTGCTGATCCTCTCTCAACCACAGCCTCCGCAACCCCTCCGCCTCCCTGACTGCCGCAGGCCACTCCTCGACCCCTGAGGGCGCTTTTCGCAATGCCTGAACCAGATACATTGCCGCCCCGCTCCAGTTCTTCACTGCACGACACCGCTTCGCGAGCATCACGCCCGCCATCTTGTGCCCCTGCTGCGCCGCAATATGGTACCATTCCCACGCCATGCCGGTCCGGCCAGACAGACTGCGGGTAGGCTTGCCCATGCCATACGCGGTCCACGACTTAAACGCATCGAGCCAGCCGAGGTGCTTGCGGACCTTGGCATCAGCCGACTTCTCCACTGCCGCGCGGCTCAGGGCGTAGAATGTTGCGAGGTTGTACGCGGCGTCCGGATGGCCGGACGCGGCGGCCTTGGCAGTGTACTCGAGCCAGGGGGCCGAGTGCTTGTCCTCGAGCTCGGCGAGGTAGAAGTAGGCGAGCGGATCGTCGGCCTTGAGGGCGCCGACGGTGAAGACGTCTTTGGCGCCCTTGAGGTCGCCGCGGCGGTGCAGCAGCAGGTTGCCGAGCGCGGTCCAGGCGGCGGGGATGGGCAGCGGGTCGCGGCGCTGCGGTGTTGTGCCCTCGTACATGCCGGCGAGCTCGTCGCCGCTTGCGTTCATGTCTTTTCGCTGGGCCTTGATTGCGTCTATTGCTGCGTGGTATAGCTTGAATGGCTCCTCGTCCTTGCCCTCGCGCTCCAGTAATTGCCCTAGCAGTACCATTGCATCGGGGTTTCCATCCTTGTATGCGAGATGCTCGAGTTGCATGCGTACGATTCGGAGGTCTGAGGACTGCATGGTGCGCACAATGCTGTTGGCGCTCATGGCTTGAGTGGTGTGAATGGAGGCGAGGAGGCGGAGAGTGGCATTGGCATCCCCGGCCACGGACGCCTCAACAAGCATGCGTTTTGCAATCTCCCGTGTTGGTTGGGAGGGGGCTTTGCCTAGGATATAAGCAAACTGGGAGATGGTGGAGAGGGAAAGGGCGGATTCTGTTGGTTTTCTTTTAGCTGGTGAGTCGAGGAAACTAGATGATTGAAAGTAATAAAATCTTGTATAAACAGCAGAGATTTGTGGGCATGGCGAGTCATACTTTCAAGAATTGTATCCAAATTGCTGTTGGAGTATTCTTGTATGAGTGACTCGGCTGTGTTTGGGTCAATCATGGTGACATTGTCCTTGTAAGCTTGAGCCAAGAAAGCATGACGCTTCTCAGCTTCGTGTTCAGCCTCCCATTGAATTATCCGATTCCTGAACTTGGGGATAGATAGATCTAAAATTCTGTCTTCGCGTATGCGGGTGGAGGGCGCTTTTCTTAATTTTCTCGTTGCATGACGGCGGGTAGGACGGTCAAGGAATTGACGAGCGTGGCACCAAACGCACACCCCGGCTTTTGAGAAAAGATTCTGTGCTTGTCGGAGGATATGGCGCTGGAGGATCATGTTGTTGTGGAGGTTGTATAGCGGGAGTGGTGGAGAGCCCCAATTGAAGCTTTTGGCAATGCGGAGTGGAGCGGCAGAATCGCGAACTTTTTGTCTTGGCCCGCATTTGCTCCACAGAATTTCCACACCAGCCCGCTACATATCCATGTTCTCGCGCCTCCTCACCAACGCCCGAAACATTCTTAGCCGCAGTCCGTCAGCTCAAGATATACCTTCTGCCTCTATATACGAGCTGGAGGGCACTTCTCCTACCTTTACAGACGAATTGGACACCGGCATGGTTACGACCAGACGAGGGACCGATACCGAAAGCCCTGCGGTTGACGACTCGGGCGCAAAATCAGCATTGAAGAGAGGATGGGAAGAGCCGCCTTCTCCTATATCTTCGACGAAGAGGAGGAAATATGTTGGGAAAGAAACGGGCGTGGATAGTAATATTGACGTTGACGAAGAGACCGGAAATGGCTTAGAGATACATGACACGGTGGTTGTTAAGGCTGCTATGCAGACACAGCATGAGGATGGAGAAGGGACGGAAGAGAAGTCAACTGAAACAGACCCAGAGAATACCACGCCGAAAAAGCGCGGCAAACTAGCACTGCGAGGAAAGAGCGAGACTTCCCAGGAAAGGCGAAACAGTCCTAAGGTTATTATCACGAGACGGCCAACAGATCAGACAAATAGCTTTGGTTCCGACGAAGCTTTAGCCGATAACCAGCCTTCAACGGACCCAGAGTCTATCTATGCCACGCCTGTCGTTGAGCGAGCTACCTCTATCTACATCACCCCTGCTACCCAAAAGAAAAAGGCGGAATATTCACCCCTACAGCTTGAATCATCACCTTCAGCAGAAATAGAGGCTGAAGGAGCACCAGCATCATCAGTGGAGAAGAAGAACCGGAAGAAGCAAAAGAAAGCCAGCAAAGAGACCATGGACACCGACGACACACCCTCTCAACCCACGCCCACCGCCCCAACCAAACCAACCCACATCCGCTTCAACAGCGAAGACCCTCCACCCACAGCCGACCCCACCCCTCCCACCGTCCCCGTGCCCGAACCGCGCTACCACTTCGTCCGCCCTGGGCACATTGTCGACACCAGCTCCGACGACGATGAAGCCCCCGAGACCGTAACGCGCGCCTCAGCCCTCGAGTCCACCAAAGCCGCCCACGCCGAGGCCACCAAGGCCGCAAAAAGGCAAGCCTCCGTCCCTCCCTCCCCTCCTCTCTCCCCATAAACATCACGCACTAACCCCACCAACCAGCCTCGAAGCCGCCGCCAAGCTCAAACGCCAAGAGCGCGCCCTCCTCCTCGCCTCGCAAGCAGCAGCCCGGCGCAAAGAGCGGAAACCCTGCCAGCAGACCCCTGCCGCCGACAACGACCCCGCGGCACTCGACCTCGCCAACCTCCCCGCCCGCCTCCCCGCCGCCCTCCTCGCCGCCGCCCCCGCCCAGCGTCCCGCAACCCCGCCCCCCGCGCCTCTCGCCCCGCCCGCTTGGGAGAAGCAGCGCGAGAAGCGCAACCAGCACATCCGGTTCCTAGAGCGCGGCGAGCCACGCGTCAAGGATGTGCGGCGCGGGCCTGTTGGCGTGAAGGTGTTGGCGCGTGAAAATCCGCTTCTGGCGCCGAAGATGGTGCGGGAAAGTATGAGTGTGCGGGAGGCGTGGTTGAAGGGACGGACGGGGCGGAAGGGAGGGAAGGGCAGGGATGAGGGGGCAGGGAGGTTAGAGAGGAGGAAGGTTGGGGGGGGGTTTTTGAGAAAGTGAGGGGTTGGTTAGTTGGTGAGGGTTGTGAGCTGGGGCTTGGGGGATGTTGCCGAGCTCGAACACTGGCGGTTCAGTGGTTGGTGAGGCTGGAGAAGTCATGAGCTAGAATTTCCAGAAGGCGGTATCTGGAAGGAATTGAGTGGCCGAGTTCTAGATAATTAAAAGGACCCTAGCGTGGTGATCGGCATCCAATCATCGGTCTGGCCAGACGCCCTGCAGGCACGACTAGACACTAAGGCGTCCTGATGCGCTCAGCCTCATCGCTTCAACCTCAGTGGGCTCAGCTGGCACTCGCCGCATGGACCGCCTGATGTCTCACAGCATGGCCGTTATTACGACCTCACCTCTTCTTTATACACGTTTTACCATCTCTATAAGCTTCCCCTGCCGCCAAAGGGTTAGTGAAGATCGCCCTGGCAAACAGTACTACTGTCACAACAATTACCTAGAGTGAAAAAAGATGTCGTTTCTCCCTTCCATCAAATCGCTCGCCCAGCTCGCCCTCACTGGGCCCCAGATGCTGCTGGGCTCTTCCCCATCCTCAGTACTCCAAAGTCCACTAGAAGCCTGCAGCCAACCCCACCTCAGCTGCCATGCCGCCAACGGTCCCGTCAACACATGCTGTACTCCCGCCCCCGGCGGCCAGATGGCCCTGACGCAGTTCTGGAATTCAGACGCTTCTGCAGGCCGGCCTGGATATGTGGGCCCGAGTGACTCTTGGACGCTTCACGGGCTATGGTATGCACTTCTACTCTCGATCCACTCTCAATCCCAATCCCAAGTCCCCAATCCCAAAACCCCAAGCTCCTCCCACAGCACCGAAAGCTAGGCCGGTCCTAACAACCGCAGGCCCGACCACTGCACCGGCACCTACGACTCCGTCTGCGACTGCAGCCGCAGCGGCGACTGCAGCAGCCGCAACCGCAAGTGCCAGCGCAACGCCTGCAACCGCGCCTACGGCAACATCACGGCCGTCCTCGAGCGGTTCGAGCAGCACGACCTGCTGGCCTCGATGCGCGCGCACTGGAAGGGCATCGCCGGCGACGAGCACCTCTGGCAGCACGAGTGGTCCAAGCACGGCACCTGCGTCAGCACCCTCGAGCCGCGCTGCTATGGCGACCATGGCTACCGCGAGACCGAGGAGGTCGTCGACTACTTCGCGAAGGCGGTGGAGCTGTTCGGGGCTGTGCCGACGTACCAGGTGAGCTTGAACACACTTCCCCCCCCCCCCCTTCCCCGAAACCCGATGTCGGTGTTGTGAGCGCGCTGGTGCTGATGATGCGTGAAGTGGCTCGCGGACGCGGGTATCGTGCCGTCGACGGAGCGGACGTACGAGCTCGCTGAGATTCGGGAGGCGCTTGGTCGGGCGCGCGGGGTGGATGCCGTGGTGGGGTGTCAGAGGAACGAGCTGAGGGAGGTTTGGTATCATTATGAAGTGCTGGGGACAGTTCAGACGGGGGATTTTATCCCTATCAATCCTGATTTCACGGGTACGCATGGCCCGGGGAAGGGGTGTCCGTCGACGGGTATTAAGTATTTGCCTAAGGAGACTTCGGAATGAGCAATGTTGGTGAGCGCTGCTGTTATGTATGCTGGTACGGAGTCGGGATGGCGTTACCTACCATAGACGATGAGCTTTAGAATATGACCGCAGGGTTCTGAGCGCGAAACAACTCCTACCACCTCAATATCAAGCCGAGTCATAGAGATGTAGGCAAAAAGGCGCAGCGGCAACATCGAAGCGACTTCGCTGCCGATACGCCCGTTACCGGGTATAGATTGAGAATAGTGACCCTCCGCAACATAGATACATATACGCAGCTTTCCCACCGCGCTTCCTCCCCATCCCACTCATGCTAATGAACAGCTTGCTCGCTAACAAATGAAAACCCACCGTCCGCTACCAACAACACCAAGACGCGACAAACGGAACAAAATACCCCCAGCCCAAACCCATCGGAACATTAGGAAAAGAAAAGTACAAAGGATCGACAACCCGCGCGCTTGTGATACTGGGTCCATGATAGTTCTGACTGATCCAGGACCTTACCGGTCCCTGTCTACTTCACCCCTACTCCTTCGCTGCAACCCTGCTCCGGCTCCTCTTAGTGCCTCGAGGCCCCTCCATACCGCCGTCCGCAGATCTCGCATCCCACTACCAGAACTTTCACCACCGCCACCGCGCTCTTGACTTCCGTCTCGCCTCCGGTCCCGTCCTCGATCCTCGTCATCGTCGCTGCCGTCATCATCCCATCCGCCTTCAACATCAGCGTCGAAGTCACCGTAAGCAGCGCCAGAAGCCGAGGCCGAAGTAGTAGGGACAGGAAAAGCGGCGGAGGGAGAATCATTACGAGTTTCAGCGGCCTGGATCTGGACGTCCGGATCGTCGCGGTACGGCGACGAGTGATTCGAGCGAGACGGCGACGACGAAGACGTGCGTGAGCGAGCATGGTGGGCCTGCGTGAGCGAGCGCACCACATCGCCTTTGCAGATGGGGCACGTGCGTCGGCGGGTAACGAGCCAGGGCGTACTGTTTCAACCACATTAGCCGAGATCTTGAGGAGGGAGATGGTGGGGGCAGTGAATTTGTTCGGAACTGTTGTTTCAGGCTGCAAAGGGGGATGAGAACTTACATGCACTCAGCGTGGAACTCGTGGCCGCAGGGTAAACTCATCACTCTGCTGACCCCGTCGACGTATTCCTCGAGGCAGACGACGCATTCTTTCTGCCGGCCGCCGTAGCGTCGTCGCCATTCTGCTAGCCCGGCTTCGCGCTTTTCTTCTTCTGGAGAAGAGCACCGCTGTCGGGATTGGCGGAATGATGAAGTAGCAGGGACCTCCGAGGCTGTTCTCGATCGAGGCCTTGGGCGTGATAGAGTGGCTCGGGAGTGTGAGTGCTGGAGGAGAGGAGTAGTGGGCGACGAGGCCACTGGAGTGGCCACGGGGGACGAGCCAGAGTTGGTGTCGCTCGAGATCGTGTGGTACGTTCGAACAGGGAGGCGCTCAACAACGGATTTAGGAGCTCGCCAGCGCCTCCGCCGAATTCGAGATCGGAGTAGCAGGAGAGCGTATACAACAGTGAGTGTGACGAGTGGGCTAATCACGAGAACTAAAAGGGTATCGAAGAAAGGACTAGAAGACATGTTCGTCGGAGTAAGCGTAACCCAAAGGCCTTCGTGACGGTCTGGGTCATCTGGATGTTCTCCATCCTCCTTAATATGAGCATTCGCAGCTTTGGTGCGTTGCGGTAAATGGTTGCCATCATCAGCGCGTTTTGAGGGGGTCGGTTTAGAGTTATCGTCTTCGCCATCGTTTCCTAGAAAACCTCTCAACCACCCTTTGCTTTCCTCATCATGAGTTGCGTCATCGGTTGGTCCCGTATGAGCGCCATCCGGGGAGCCCTTGCCCTGCTTCTCATACTCTCCACTGCCAGGCAAGATGCTGCCACCCTTCAACTGGCCATTCTCAGCTTCCTTAGAATTCGTCCGGTCATTGGCATGGTTCGCCGAGGTTGTTTGTGGTAGAAGATCCGGATCCCGCCAATCTTGCACTCCGATTACAAAGTCGTCTGACGCTTTTGTTGGCGTTGGCTTGAGTACCTTCGGTCGCTTCGAAGTAGGTTTTGGCTTGGTTGCCTTTTTCGCTGGTTGATCATCGTTCCAGTCTTCAACCAAAACCCAGTCAATGTTTCCACTGCTTGGCGGTCTTCTGCTATCCCCTCCCTGTGATGAACGGCCGCCGTTGCCAAATCCAAGAAATGACAGGATCGAGTGGAACCAGCTTACTTTCTCAGGGACATCCGCATTCTTCGCCGCAGATGGCTTCACAAGTGGTCGCTTGTTTCCCTTGCCAGCTTTCGGAGTTTGTGCTGGATGCGCAATGGTGCGAGTGAAGGTAGGCCGATCTGCCATATCCTGCTTCCCTGCAGGATTCTCCTTGCCCTTGCTTCCTTTGGAATCTGCCCCAGCGTTGTTGATGCCCAACTTTGCGGCATCCTCAGGAGAAATATCCTCGAGGTAGCCACCTGAAGGAATAAGGGAAGACAGTAAGTGAGCCGTTGTGTGTGAAGTAAAGAGAGCCGGTATAGTTATGTTCGACGTGTCACCATGAGCATACATCCGTATTAGAGGGCCTCCCCGAATGTCATCTCCCACAATTAACGCGACTCCTCCTCTTCGTTGTGCCCACTTCACCTTCTCCAAAAATCCACAGCCTCCGCGACTTAATAAAACAATTTTACCAGCAATTTCAGCGCCTTCTTGCAGCGATTGTATGTCTGCGTGTTCCGAAGCCTTGACCTTCCCAACCGCTCCGTGTCCCTTAGGCATGTCTGAATTCGGAAGAGGGTGATGGAGGTAGTCGTCCGTACCATCATTTGTTCCCCCCGCTGCAACTTTGCCTGTATCATGTCCGTCTGCACCTTCTCCTCGCCTAAGACGCTGACCAGCTTTAGTGTCTAACTGGCCGTCATGAGACTCGGAGGTTCCGAGAGACTTCCTCTTAGAATCAATGCTAATGTCAACACTGTCGGCCAAGTTCTGGCCTCCGTCACTCCATCCAGGAACATCACTGCAGCCAAGCTCGCCTTCTACGCCCGTAGCCGTGCCTCCTCGACCCATTGTATCATCCCCAAATCCACTCCCGATCCATAGTTGCCCGCTTAAGCCTTTTGATGGTAACAGTGGGCCAAACGCTGCAGGTCGAGCCAGAAAGAAGGTGGAATTGTCGTCGGTAAGACTAATGATGGCGGATGGAGGGAAGAGCGAGGATGGCGAGGTAAATGAAAACAAAGCCCGGAATTTACTTTTCTTGCCGTTGGAGCCGGGATTCGATGAAGTTTCGTGTCGTTGGGAGCCAAGGCTGATGTATAATAATACTGTGATGGCTATAAGGCTCGATGAAAGAGAAAGAAGTAGCCGTAAAGGGCGCATGATGAGTTCTTGGTCATAACCAGCGACCGCGGTAAAACGAGATGAAACTAAAGGCAGCACAAATGCTGAGGTCTATAATATGATGCTCATTTGGTTGGAGGGAAAAGGACTCGAAGTGCTGTTGTGAGTGGCGTGTGGATCGTTGGCGGAGAAAGCTCGAGTCGGACCTTGGGAGGCAAGAGGGGTTCACACAAGGTCCTCCGAAGCGGAGTTGTTTCAAGGATGTCGGTGGGTATTAAGATGCAAAGATGCAAGGTGTCGCAAGCAAAGGCAGTACCATTAAGGAAACATAGGAGTAGGGGCGAAGCTGGCCTTCGTTGCAGGCATACGGGTGGTATGACTGCGTGACGGGCCGATGCGTTCAACGACCTGGATGCTGGTCTTGGTGTCTTGGAGCGAGCTGCTCCGCCCCATCACGTGCCTTAGATTAGAAAATCCCTCGTGAACCATGATAGTTCAGTTACACATCTACGAGCTTTCTCACTCTGCCTCGTGCAAGCTTGAATACATTAACATCTAATCAGTCGATCCACCAAAGCACAATCACCTGCCGTCGCAAGTTCGGCCGGGCATCAGGCAGAGAGCAACCATGTTCTAGACTTGGCGAAAACACTTCGCCGCAACGCCAGGAATGGTCCGAAATGGGCAGGCAGAAACATCCAGCCGCCTTCCTTGTTATGTATTCTTCCATACAGGCCTGACGAGACTATGATGATTGAAGAATCCTTCGAGTTGAATGGGAGAGTTTCTGTTGTTTTCCTCATGCTGACTTCTTAAACTCTACTGCCGGCGGAGGTGGAGGCAATTATTGATGGACATTAGAATTTTCCTACTGGAACACTTCGTGATAGTCTCCCTCTGATAACTCTCCACGGTGAATCCAGCGCTATCATAACCCTAATGCTGCACGGCCACGGCTATTCCACTATGCCCCGAGCCGTCGCTACCATGATAGCAACTCTGCCATCTTCAGTATCTCATACTTCGAACCCAACCTCATCCTCTGGGTCAGGCAAGAGCCATGGCGGCACTTCCATTGCGCATGCGCAATTCCCGCATTTGTCCCTACCTCGACCCATGCTTCCCATATGGCCTTGTTTTTATTCTTCTCAGTCATTTCCTTCTTCTGCCATACATCTCTCCATTCCAAGGCTTCAAGATCGCAAACAACTACCTACACCTTATCTACTACTTGTCACTCCCTAGGCCCTCTCACAGCTGAGTCTTCCCTTAGAAGTTTGCTACACCACCACTCGCTTGCCTAAATCTACCTACTTTCCCCAATAGCCAAAATGAATGTCGACAGACCGGCCAAGAGCTTCATGGTCTTACCTGGCATGAGAAAGCCGACCACTGATTCCAACCATCCAGGAGAAAGACGGCTAGCTGGATTCGGATGGCTGCCCAACCTAGTTCGCAACCTATTTATCGCCATGATGGGTGAGTTCGTTGGGACATTTCTGTTTTTATTCTTCGCCTTCTCTGCAACACAGGTTGCGAATGCTGCTACAGCTAGAGGAGGGACTACTGTTCCAAAAGCTCCCAATACCTCTGTGCTATTGTACATCAGTCTAGCATTCGGTTTCTCTCTAGCCGTAAATGCTTGGGTCTTCTTCCGCATCGGTAGAGGGTTGTTCAATCCTACTGTGAGCTAGATTTTGTTATTTTATCTATTACTTGTCCTAATTTCATTCTTAAGTCACTTTGGGCATGTGCTTAGTCGGAGCTGTAGGATGGCTGAAAGGAGCTGTGGCTGCTCTCGCCCAGATACTCGGCGCGATCTCCGCAGCAGGCATTGTTTCCGCTCTTTTCCCTGGACCACTCGCTGTACGGACTACCCTCAGTTCAGAAACATCCGTAGTCCGTGGTCTCTTCATCGAGATGTTCCTCACCACCAATTGATCTTTACAATTTTTATGCTAGCTGCAGAAAAACATAAGGGCACATTCCTAGCACCAGTTGGTATCGGCTTGTCTTTGTTCATTGCCGAGCTTAGCGGTAAGTCGTCCTGAGGTATTTAACCGTCCAAAATCTGACTTATGTGAAAGGCGTATACTTCACCGGCGGCTCGCTGAATCCCGCCCGTTCCTTCGGTCCTAACGTCGTCCTCGGCACTTTTAATGGCTACCACTGGATCTATTGGGTTGATCCCTTCCTCGGGCCTCTTGTAGCCATTCTTTTCTGCCGCATCGTCAAGGTCCTCGAGTACGAGACTGCCAATCCCGGCCAGGATTTCGATGACAAGGAAGCTGCCGCATCTCGGCATTCTCAAGAAGCGGCGAGAGCAGAAGACGTTCGTCGTCCCAATGCTAGAACAGGTTATGGTGAGTACTTGGATGATTCTGATTCTAGAACTCATCCCAAAGACGGAAATAATTATTATTCTACAACCCACTTTCAAGATTTGGACTTTGGCTTACACTCAGCTACTCAAGGCCGCCGTGTGGATAGCGCCGAGGAGGTAGTCGAGAACGGTTCCGGACACAATACCAGGCACTCTAACTCGAACCGCCACGACCACGATAAGACGGTTGGAAAGAATATCGGATACAGCATTAGGCACTCCAATTCAAATCGTCCTTCCACCCATCAGAGCCGCTCTCGAGGCCACACAGGGTCCGGCGAACGGACTGACGATCTATACCCGGAACCAGCCAGTGCAGTTTATCAGAGTGAAGACCCTCACGCCCACTTCCGCCACGACCGCTCCTATTACAACGGTCCCGATGTTGAGAGCGGCAGCGCGGGCTACTCCGATCGGTTCTGACGCGACCGGTCGCCAGCGAGGCCTAACTGTGATGGCGGCATCATCTACTAGATCTTTGTCTGGCTCCCTCACTTCCCTCCTTCGGGCTTGGTTTTGTCTTTAGACAAGTATGCGTTACGTGGAGTTAGCGCAATAATTGTATATCTCTTTGCTTCATTTCTGCTCCGCGTAGACGCTTAATGTTACCATTGTAAAGAGATTCAAAATTCTCATAAAAGTGTAAAGATAATCACGGAAACTGGTAAATGCTTTGACCAGTGCTGCTTCTAAATTGCACACTTGGGGCTGGGGAAAGACGATGGCGTTTGCCTTGTAAACGGACTTGATAGCTATGATTATATGAATATTATCATAAGTTACCCAAATCGAAACCTTAACTATGAAATTATGATTAACTCTCCACTGACGTGATCTTGTAGGTCTCGTAAACATTCCATTCCAGACTTGATATTTTTATCTTCACTCCATCCACCCACAAGCCTTTCCTTCATTAACAGTAATAGCATACCAATAGTTTTCTATATTTCTTACGCCTCAGGGCTCTGGATTTCAATGTTCTGCTCTACTGTGAAGCCAGGAGCGACATTGGTCAATGGCATCGCCGGTATCAGCGGTGCCATTTGATCTACCCTGTCCACTTCTGCGATCGCCCACTTTGCTAGAAGCGAGCTAGCGAAGAAGTTTGCAACAACTAATGCACCAACCACTGCTGCAATAACAGCGCTCTTGGGCTAATCAGCTGGTGTCCAAGGACTTACGTGGCTGTGCTACAGTGCTTTCAACGGTCCATACATCTTGACGTATCAGCGGCGTCAAGAGATAAAGTTCATATCCAACCAGGAAAGTGACCCAAGAGAAGCTCATAAGCATCAAGGGGCTTTGCCAAACCCATACCATCTTAGGGTCTGCTTCCAACCTCGCACGATCAGGACCACTATCCGTGATCTGGGTCGGGGTGCTGGAGGGCTTAAGCATTAAGCGGAGGGTTTTTCGGACCTGAACGTCCGGCATATCATGTGGTCCGTTTGGTAATTTCTCGAGAAACCTTTGTTGAGCTGAACTGACCAATGCAAAAACAGAGAGCCAGACGCTAATGTGCCAGGCAAGCTGAGCAAGCCAGAAGGATTTATCGACATTTGGCCATGAGAAGCAACCGATCACCGCTGCTGCTGACAGTGCGGCCTAATGAAGCCTATTAGTGCCACAAGACGTCTATTGTGGCCTTTACTAAGCCCTTTTTGGACAAAAAAAAGTTCCTGCTCTTTCCTTTTTTTGAAATCGTGAAGCAGCGGCCCCAGTGATGTAACTGGTCTGGTTGGTTACAAATTTGACCTCTGTAACCAACCGATAGCCCATTTGAAGCTCCGAACCGGTTCGCGAACCGGTTTAACTGGTTTAACCAGATGATATTTGATATATTGTAAGGCTTGGCATGGTGTTGAGTTGCGATTAATCATTAATAATGATATATTTGACAGTATCTTCCTTATCGCCCCCATCTTCCTCCTCGCTCTTATCGCCCTTATTGCCCTTATCATCCTTATTACCCTTATCGTCCTTATCGCCCTGCCCTTCCCGCCTAGCTCCTTTACCAGCTTCCTAATCTGTATTGCCCTATATATTAGAATCCTTTTTAGTAGCGGCTTTGGCAGCAGCTTTAGCAGTAGCCTCTTCCTTATATAAATTGTCAACGTTAGGATTAACGCCTTGCTTAGAGGCCTTCGGCTTTAGGCGCCCATACCAAGATTTTAAGCACTTATTTGCTTTAATAATGTTAGCTTTAAGGTAATTATAAATATTAGTAACTAGGTATTTTACAGAGCTAAATACTCTCTCGCACTTAGCGCTTATAAGTGGTATAGCTAGTATATTAAGGGCAAATTAGGCAAGCTCTGGCTATAAGAAATATTGTAAATTCCAATAAGCTAGAGGATCTAGAGTAGGCTCAAGCTTAGTTTAAATATAGGCTTAATAGGCGTCAACTCTTATAGAAGGCGTAGCCTTAATCTGCTTATACAAGTGTAGCCCACCAAAAGTTTCGCCTAGTGTAAACTCAGTAGTAAATAGCTTTTGGGCGGCCGCAGCTGCATATTTGCCTTTATATTCCTCTAGCTAGAGGTCCTCTATAAGGCCTTATATACCAAAATCCTTAGGATCCTTAGGGTTACTATATAGCCAATTCTTCTTCTTCTTATCCTTTTTAAATTCTTGCTAGAACTAGGCCTATTTTTTATCTAAAAGAAGAACTTGTGCGGTGTAGTAAGCGGCACTATTATCTATATATTTATAATATTGTTTACACTTCTTCTATAAAGAATAAGCTAAGGCTTCTAAATAGGTATATTCCTTACTGCTACTGTATAATTCTTATAGTTCTTTAAAATCTTTCTTTATATTAAATAAACACCTAAGAAACTAATCTATTATAGTAAACCAGCGGCAAAGCGTATGCTTATGGCCCTAGCTACACATAGTTGCCTTATAGAAGGGCTGTAGAACGGAGGAGAGCTTCTTAAGTAGAAACCAGTGGTAGGTTATAAGGGTGTTATTTTCTATACCTTCGCCGCGTTTTAGCATATAGTTACTATAGAAGGCTTAGATACATTGTTTGCAATTAATAGCGCGTATAATAGAGCTAAAATATAAGTTCTACTAGGTTAAATTACTTTAGATTAACTAGTAGAATAAAATATTAGAATATTTCAAAAAGTATAAATATTGCAACTATAGCGGAGTAATATAAAATCCGGCACTAAATCCAATTAAACCTGTCGGGAATTAGGCAAGCGGTCGTCACGTAACGCCGCGGCACTAGCGTGGCGAGGAGTCTTAAGCTCCTCGCCCTTCCTTATTCCAATCAAGAAGCATATTAACCAACATCACTGTAACCTACTCGAGTAGTCGTTATTGGTAAGTCACCCTATGTAACCAACACTAATTAGTGGTTAAACATATAGTTAACTATAGAGCAGCTAGGTTATTAACAGAAAAGACAGTCTTATGCAGGGGTTCCTGGTAATACTATGCTACCTTAGGCTTGCGGAAAACCAGTAACAGAAGTGTTACTAAGTACTAGGAGATACCAAGTTGTATCCATTATGCAGAACAATCGCGTTTATAAAGATTTGGTTAAGTACTTTAGGTTAGAAGTGTTACTAAACCTAGGGTCCCAAGTCAACGTCCAAAACGCGTCGACTACGCCTCAAATTGCCTACCTTTTAACAGCAAACCTACGAGATCCTACAAAGCCGAAAATCCTACCTACCTTCAACGTACGACACCCCGTCAATTCTACTCCTATTATGGCGTTAATCTACCTAAAGAAGTATAAGAACGATATTAACCTAGAGATATAGGACAAAGACATTAACCCTATAAACGCCGAGCAACAGGACCTAAACGGATTCTTACTATACTGCATAGTATAATACACAGACAGCGAATATAATGATACTGTGCTATGGTATTATATAAAGGAGGACTTTGTTAGATAGACAAAGGAAACATAGGCCCTTGCAAAGAAGAATATTATATAAGACTTCCGTAACTTCCTTTAGGAGAACGGAGTATTTGTCCCTATAAATAGAGATACTATTAGAGACAATATTTAGGAGCAAGTTATTAACGTAAAAGAAGAGCATAAATGGACTCTATAAGAGATTAAGCACTAACTACGCAATATAAAGAAGCTTAACTTATAATAGAATCTAAATAATATACTAATAGAGACATATTCTAATTCTATTGCTCTAGGCACGAGTTCTTACGTGCCATATCCATTGCTTCCACTAATTTAACCTATAACTTTAACTACTACCCCCTAAGAGCAAGCGCAAGACCCCCTTGCTTTGTGATTTAATAACCTTTAAACTCTGCTATAGGAAGATTAGGTACCACGCTATATTCTATTAAGCTCTATATCTCTACTATAGCCTATAAAGCAATCCCTACCTTAATCTCTAATGCAATTTCAACGTGGCCTAACACTGCTTAGAGGCACCTTAAAAATGCTTACAGAGCTTACGAAACTCTATTCAGACCAGGAGAAGAGGTTTAGTAGGGAACTATATAATATCCTTAATTCAAAGCTGCGCATCTTCTATAACTATTGCTAGAAGGTTAGACTGGAACCTAACTAATATTATAACACTTATTCCGTTATGCTTAAGGGCCGCGCTAGTACCTTCTATTATAATCGTTTAGTAGGAAAAGGATATAATTTTAACCGAATAATATATAAGATAAGATGCCACTTTAAAATAGAAGAGAATAAACAGCAGTATATATTAGAGTGGAGAGAGACTACCTTTCTAAGAATTATTACTATAAACCCAGATACCTCTTGACTTAACTACCTTTAAAAGCTCTTTAATTAATTTTAGATAATTTAGCGTGGTTTATCTAAATTATATTAAAAGGACTTTAGCCTACGCGATTAAGTCATTAGCGTATACTAAAGTGTTAAAGAATATAACCTTACCCTCTTTAATCCTGCAAATACTTATGAAGGAGTGTATGCTTAATTAAGATCCTCTATTAGCACCGCTCTACGCTCTTAAGAAGTATAGTAATTTAACACCTAACCTTAACCTACTTTAATTAACCCAACTAACTAATATAATTATAACTAGACTAATTGAACATATAGTAGCCGGGGTAGGGGATATAGTAGAGGGTATAATTAATATTAACTATAAAGAAATTGTAGAGGTCCTTATGGAAGTTTATCTTAAAATAATTAATAGAAGAAATGCTATGTTTGTAAAAAGCTAAATTGCTAGTTAACTAGGCACCCTCTTAATAGATAAAAAGAGGCATATAATAAGTTTCGCCAAAGCGCACGAAATGTTAGAAATTATAAGATTACTATAGCCTACTTTTAAAGCTTCCTGGTTTAATATAAAGGCGAAGAAGATCTTAAGGGTAAGGTTAATAAGGCCAAACAGCTCCTTATAAATATGGAAATTAAGGACTACTCTCCCGACTAATACTTTACTAAGTATAGTAAGGTAAATGGCATATAAACTATTACTGTCCTTAACGACTAATCTACGCTCCATTCTATTACAAAGTTAGATATCTTTAATAAGCTAAAAGAAAGTTCCGCGTTCTCCTTTAATAATAGATACTTAGTAAACGTCTTCTATGGTATTATACTAGATACTAGAGCCGCAGGAGTATCTATAGTAGGAGAACCTTAAGTTTAAGCTCTTTAGTAGCTTAATAGCTCTATTTAGATTAACCAATTAACGGTAGGCTAATATACAATTTGCTTTAGTAAGGGTACTATAATCTTTCTTAGTATAATTAAGGTCCAAACTCCGTTAGAATATATTACTTTCTATATTATTCCCACAAACACCCCGTTTCTATTCTGCATCTAAGATATAGATAAGTTAGGTGTTAAGCTTAATAACCTTAAGAATATGCTTGTTTAGGGAGATAATTGGGTGCCTATTATACGCAAGTAGGGTCACCCTTAGTTGCTCTTTTAATAGCTAGAAAGGAGCGTTGCTTAAAGCTATTTAACTAAGTTGGAGTTATATTAACTATACCGTTGCTTTAGTTACCTATTAGTTTATAGATTACTTAGGGTTCTTTAGTAAGTAGGTTATAAAGTTAAGGCTAAGATGATTAAGCATCTTATAAAGTACTGCTATTACTGCCAAATAAACCAGAAGTCCCCTAGCCGATTTAAGTTTACCCTTAAAGATAACTATAACTTTAACTTCTATATTATTATTAATATTATGTATTTTAGTGGTAAGCTAGTACTCTAAGTTATTAACCTTTTAACTTTCTTCTAAGCCGCACGTTTCCTAAAGGATATGTTAGCTAGGAATGCATAGAATACTCTTTAATTATATTAGATTAATGTCTACCTAGGACCCCCTAATTAAGTTATTTATAATATAGGAAGGAACTTCTTATCTATAGAGTTTTAGTAATAGGTAAAGGTAATAGAAATTAAGGTTAAGGAAGTCCCTATTAAGGCACATAATAGTGTTAGAAAAGTAGAACAATATTACACACCATTATAATAAGTATATAAGATTATTTCTTTGGAACTAGAGGGCGCTAGTAAAAAGCTTATCTTATAGATAGCTATTAAGGCTGTTAATAATTCCACTAGCCTAGATAGGCTTATACCTATATTACTAGTCTTTAGCGCCTACCTTTAAATAACTAACAATTCTCTACTATCCCTATCTATTATGTAATAAGTAGAGGCTATTTGCAAAGTAATAAAAGAGGTGCGACGTCTCTATGCTACGCGCCAGGTCAACGACGCACTAGGAATAAGAAATGGCCTAAATACCTTAACTACGCTTAATCTGCCACTCCAATCTAAAGTACGCGTATGGCGTAAAAAGGGAGGATAGTTAGGCCTATATAAACTTATTATAATTAATAGTTAGACTTGCACTCTTTAAATGCCTTATAGACCTACTTAATTCTGCTTAACTGTTATTAAGCCCTATTATAGAAATAATAGTTTTAAGCCTTTATAGGATACCCTAGAGGATACCCTAAAGAAGAACTATAATTAACATACTTTAGAAGGCAACTATAATCCTAATATAATTATAGCAGATATGCTGTAACTATAACGCGGTAGAGGTCGCCTAAAGGGATTATAAAATTACTAACACCTTGTTAATTTCAAAGAGCAATTTATTACTGCTATTAAGAGTAAAGATGAGTTATTAATGGCCTTTATAATAGCTAAAGAGAAGGCTAACTTTAAGCTTATAAAACAGCTCTAAAAAAAAGGCTATATTATAACTTTAGGAGCTCCTTTTTAAGTATCTAATAAGTAGGAGATTGATGGTCTTATTATAAGAGGAGTCTTTAAATTTAAGAAGTATGACCCTACTAAGTTTAATAGAGTTTGTATCTTTAAGTTAAGAATAGTTAATAAGATTAAGGGTAAAGCTACTAATACCCCATTTAAGAAGTCAAGACTGGTTATTTAAGGTTATAATAATAACAGTAAGGAAGTAATTCTTATATAATCCCCTATAATTTAATAAGCTAGTTAGTAAGTTATTATTACGCTAGCTCCCTCCTTAATAAAGAATAAAATAGCGGTTTATTTATAAGATATTACTTAGGCCTATACCTAATTAAAAACGCGCCTTTAGCGCTTAATACTAGTATACCTTTTAGAGTAAATTCGCTACTAATATCCTAAAGATATAATTATAGTTATACTTAAGCCATTATATAGAATCGCAGAGGTAGGAACTTATTAGTAGGCTACTTATAGTAAGCACTATAAAGAGAAGCTTTTAATAACTACTTCTATATTTAATCCCTGCTTCCTTATTACAACTATAGGAACTCTGTTTAGAATTATTGGTATATAAACTGATAATATAATTATCTTAGGAGATGACTAATTCTTAGCTCTTAAAGAAGATAAGTTAGTAAAGGTAAATCTTATAGCAAAGCTAAAGGAAAAGCTTAATTTAACTATACTATTACTCTTTAATGGATACATCCTCTCCCTAAACGAGGATTCCATTGCTTTGCGCTAGAAGGGCTAAGGTAAGAAGATTAACGTTATTAATGTTAATTCTTTAAAGCAAGGATATATAGAGCAACGCGCTTGTAAAGCTTATATTGCTTCTATCTATTAACCTAAGGCTTTATTTAATCTCTCTATTGCCGCCTAATACTAGAAACTAACTAAGGATAACGTTCTTACCCTAAATAAGTGTCTTTACTGGCAAATAAATTATCTTAATTGGGGATTACTCTATATGCCTATTAACCTTCCTACTATTAAGCTCTTTGTATTTGTTAATAGATCGTTTATAAATAATAAAGATTTTAGCTCCTAGCTAGGATATAAGATTATTATTATAAACAAATCTACTAGAGAGAATGACTTTATAATCCATAGTAACCTTATCTATTAGAGCTTAACTAAGAGTAAGTGTGTTACTTAAAGCGTTCTAGTGTTAGAGATATATAGAATAGTTAGCGGAGTTAATATAGTAATTACAATTAGAACTACCCTTAAGATAATTATAGATCGGCTTAAACTCCCTGCTATTCCTATAATTGTATACACCGACTTATACTCCCTCTATAAGTGTTTAGTTAAGCTTGGTACCACAAAGGAGAAGCGTCTTATAATTAATATTATAGCACTTTAGCAATTCTATAAGCGTTAAAAACTCTTTAAGATCTAGTAGATTAATGGCTAAGACAACCTAGTAGATGTAATAACAAAGGCAAACCTAAATAAGGCACTAGAGACGTTCGTTAACACAAATACTCTATATATACGAGTTAAAGGTTGGGTTAAAAGAAAGTAGGAGGTATAGCAATTTAAGAGCAGCTAATTAGGATTTTCTATACCCAGTATAGAAAATCGCTATTGGCTCGCTTATAACTAGCGCCTTGGCGGCCCTAACACGATGTCCACCCGTGACTCTAAGTAAGAAAGCACCACGTGCTAAGAGGCAAATTTTAGGATAGCGAGACTTATATTATAATAGCAATAGTAAGTAAGGAGGATTGATATTTGTTACGCTAGTTAAGCAGTATTTATATATAGATAGCAACCATAAAAGAAGAGTTGCTAGTGTCGGGAATTAGGCAAGTGGTTGTTATATAACGCCGCGGCACTAGCATGGCGAGGAGTCTTAAGCTCCTTGCCCTTTCTTATTCCAATTAAGAAGCATATTAACTAATATCACTGTAACCTACTCGAGTAGTCGTTATTGGTGAGTTACCCTGTGTGACCAACAAAACCCCTCTCTTACTATATTATATAGAGGCCAAGTACAAAAATTAACTCTAGATTTTAGCTTTAGATTTTAGAACTTACCTTAAGTTAATTAAATTCTGCCCACTCCCTACTAACTATAATCTTTTAAAACTCCTTATAACGCTGCGGTAATATCCTAATATACTTTGTAATATTATATAGCCAACTAAGCGCTCCCTACTTCCTCTAAATTATCGCGATAGCCTTAAAATCTTGCCGGCTATATGCTAACTTAAGCTCCTCTAAAGTAGTATCCGCAGTCTTGCCTAAAAGGAAGGCCTAAGTAGCTAGGTTAACTATATAGCCAAGACACTAAAGGCAATAACGTTTCCGCTATCTCTCTGTTATTTAGGGGTAGAGAGTTCTTAAAATTAGGTTAATAGCTATATTATTACTTAACGCGTTATTAAGTATAAAATACCCAATTTAACTTCTAATTTTATACTTACTAACTATATTAAAAACTACCTAGGCTATATTGGCGCCGCTATGCTCTCCCTTAAGCTACTATAAGGTAAGAAGCTTCGTCTAGCAAGCTCTGTTACAATTAATATAATGGGCGACTATTGCAATAATAGCGAAGTAATTCAGTAATATCCATAAGTTAAAGGATAGGTATATATTTAAATAAGCTTCTTATAAGTCTTCTTGTAGTAACCTCTTCTGCTTTTTAAACTCTCTTATTACCTACTTATATACTATATTTCGCGAAGGAAGTAACCTTGCAAGGCCCTTATTTAGATGCTGAATTATTTTAACAAAGTAGACGTTCTCGATTTAGTAAAATACAATATAGCAGTATACAAGCTACCAAATTAGTAGAAGCTTAAAAGCTTTATACTAAGCCTTCCAAATATAATCCTACTGCGAAACAAAGCGGTAAATTAGGCCTTTAGCTAGAATCACTTTACCGTTCTTATTAAGTTAATAAGCCCGTCTCCAGTAGCCCAACACTGTTAAATTACTATTAAGCGCTATTTCTAAATTAGTTAGTATTTATATAAGAAAGCAGGGCAACTTACTAAGAGGCTTATACTTTAAATCCTTCTTCTAATCTAGGTAGTAGTAGTTGTTAATAACACAAGGTAATATTACGTAGTTACAGTTTGTAGCTAGTATAATGGTTTTTTATTCTAGATTCCTCTTGCTTAAGAAAGGGCGAGGAGCTTAGGGCTCCTCGCCACGCTAGTGCCGCGGCGACACGTGACAGCAACTTGCCTTACGTAACGGCAACTTGCCTCGCGTGACGGCAACTTGCCTATATTCCCAACACTAGCAACTCTTCTTTTGCGGTTGCTATCTATATATATATACCGCTCGACTGGCATAATAAATATTAATCCTCCTTACTTACTATTGCTATTATAATATAAGTCTCGCTATTCTAAAATGTGCCTCTTAGCACGTGGTGCTTTCTTACTTAGGAGTCGCAGGTAGATATCTTATTAGGAGGGCCGCTAAGGCGCTAGTAATAAGCGAGCTAATAGCAATTTTCTATCCCAGGGATAAAAAAATCCTAATTGGCTAGTTTAAGTTAGGGGCTATAGAATATTATACTCCTACTCCCTTTTAACCTAACCTTTAACTTATATATATAGAGTATTTATGTTAACAAACGTCTCTAGTGCCTTATTTAGGTTCGCCTTTGTTATCATATCTGCTAGGTTATCTTAGCCATTAATTTATTAAATCTTAAAGAGTTTTTAACGCTTATAGGATTACTAAAGTACTATAATATTAATTATAAGGCGCTTCTCCTTTGTGGTGCTAAGCTTAACTAAACACTTATAGAGGGAATATGAGTTAGTGCACATAATTATAGAGATAATAGGAAGTTTAAGTTAATCTATAATTATCTTTAGGGTAGTTCTAATTGCAATTACTATATTAACTCTACTAACCATTCTATATATCTCTAATGCTAGAACGCTTTAAGTAATATACTTACTCTTAGTTAAGCTTTAATAGATAAGATTGCTATAGATTATAAAGTTATTCTCTTTAGTAAACTTATTTGTAATAATAATTTTATATCCTAACTAGGAGCTAAAATCTTTATTATTTATAAACAATCTATTAATAAATACAAAGAGCTTAGTAGTGGAAAGGTTAATAGGCATGTAGAGTAGTCCCTAATTAAGATGGTTTATTTGCTAGAAAAGACGTTTATTTAGGGCCAGAATATTATTCTTAGTTAGTTTCTAGTATTAAGCGGCAATAGAGAGATTAAAGGAAGCCTTAGGTTAACAGATAGAAGTAATATAAGCTCTATAAGCGCGTTACTCTATATATCCTTGCTTTAGAGAGTTAATGTTAATAATATTAATCTTCTTACCTTAACCCTTCTGGCGTAAAGCAATGGAATCCTTATTTAGGGAGAGGATATATCTATTAAAGAGTAATAGTATTGTTAAATTAAGCTTTTTCTTTAGCTTTACTATTAGATTTGCCTTTACTAACTTATCTTCTTTAAGAGCTAAAAATTAGTTGTCTCCCAAGATAATTATATTATTAGTTTATATGCCAATAATTCCAAATAGAGTTCCTATAGTTGTAATAAGGAAGCAGGGATTAAATATAGAAGTAGTTATTAAAAGCTTCTCTTTATAGTACTTGCTATAAGTAGCCCACTAATAAGTTTCTGCCTCTGCAATTCTATATAATGGCTTAAGTACAACTATAATCGTATCTTTGGGATATTAGTGGCGAATTTACTTTAAAAGGTATACTAATATTAAGTGCTAAAGGTGCGTCTCTAATTAGGTATAGGCCTAAGTAATATCCCGTAAATAAACCACTATTCTGTTCTTTATTAAGGAGGGAGCTAGCGTAATAATAACTTGCTAACTAGCTTGTTAAATTATAGGAGATTGCATAAGAATTACCTTCTTACTATTATTATTATAACCTTAGATAATAAGTCTTAATTTCTTAAATAGGGCGTTAGTAGCTTTACCCTTAATCTTATTAACTATTCTTAATTTAAAGATACGAACTCTATTAAACTTAGTAGGGTTATACTTCTTAAATTTAAAGACTCCTCTTATAATAAGACCATTAATCTCCTGCTTATTAGATACTTAGAAAGGAGCTCTTAGGGTTATAATATAACCTTCCTTTTAAAGCTGTTTTGCGAGCTTGAAGTTAGCCTTCTCTTTAGCTGTTATAAAGGCCATTAATAACTTAACTCTACTCTTAATAGCGGCAATGAATTGCTCTTTAAAATTAATAAGATATTGGCGATTTTATAATCCTTTTAGGCAACCTCTACCGCGTTATAGTTGCGGCATATCTACTATAATTATATTAGGGTTGTAGTTGCCTTCTAAAGTATATTAATTATGGTTCTCTTTTAGGGTATCTTCTAGAGTATTCTATAAAGGCTTAGAACTATTATCTTTATAATATGGTTTAATAACAGTTAAACGGAATTAAGTGGGTCTGTAAGGTATTTAAATAGTATAAGTTTAGCTATTAATTGTAATAAGTTTATATAGGCCTAACTATCCTCTCTTTTTACGCCATACGCGTACTTTAGATTGGAGTGGCAGATTAAGCGTAGTTAAGGTGTTTGGGCTATTTCTTATTCCTAATACATTGTTAACCTGGCGTGTGGCGTAGAGATGTTATACCTCCTTTATTGCCTTGCGAATAGCCTTAGCTCGTTACACAACAGAGGGAGATAGTAGAGAATTATTAGTTATTTAAGGGTAGGCGCTAAAGATTAGTAATATAGGTACAAGCCTATCTAGGCTAGCGGAATTGTTAACAGCCTTAATAGCTATCTATAAGATAAGCTCTTTACTAGCGCCCTTTAATTCTAAAGAAATAATCTTATATACGTGGTGTAATGGCGTATAATATCACTCTACTTTTTTAACACTATTATATGCCTTAATAGGGACTTCCTTAACCTTAATTGCCATTACCTTTACCTGTTATTAAAACTCTATAGATAAGAAGTTCTTTCCTATATTATAAACAATTTAATTAGGGGGTCCTAGGTAGATATTAATCTAGTATAACTAAAGGATATCCTATGCGTTCCTAGCTAATATATTATTTAAGAAACGTGCGGCTTAAAAGGAGGTTAAGAAGTTAATAACTTAGAGTACTAGCTTACTACTAAGGTATATAACATTAACAATAATACAGAAGTTAAAGTTATAGTTATCTTTAAGGGTGAACTTAAATCGGCTAGGGGACTTCTGGTTTATTTAGTAGTAATAGCAGTACTTTATAAGATATTTAATCGCCTTAACCTTAACTTTATAACCTATTTATTAAAGAACCCTAAGTAATTAGTAAACGGATAGGTAGCTAAAATAATGGTGTAGTTAATATAGCTCTAACTTAGTTAAGTGGCTTTAAGTAACGCTCTTTTCTAGTTAATAAAGGAGCAACTAGGGGTAACCCTATTTGCGTATAACAGGTACCTAATTATCCCCCTAAATAAGCATATTCTTAAGGTTGTTAAGCTTAACGCCTAATTTATCTATATCTCTAATATAAAATAGAAACGGAGTGTTTATAGGAATAATATAGAAAGTAATATACCTTAAGGGGGTTTTAACCCTAATTATACTAAGAGAGATTATAGTACCCTTGCTAAAGCGAATTATATATTAGCCTGCTATTAATTGGTTAATCTAAACAGAGTAATTAAGCTGCTAAAGAGCTCGAACTTAAGGTTCTCCTACTATAGATACTCCTACGGCTCTAGTATCTGGTATAATACCATAGAAGATGTTTACTAAGTATCTATTATTAAAGGAGAATATGAAACTCTCCTTTAGCTTATTAAAGATATCTAACTTTGTAATGGTATGGAGTATAAATTAGTTATTAAGGACAGCGATAGTTTATATGCCATCTACCTTACCATACTTAGTAAAGTATTGGTTGGGAAAGTAGTCCTCAATTTCTATATCTATAAGGAGCTGTTTGGCCTTATTAACCTCACCCTTAAGGTCTTCTATGCCTTTATATTAAACCAGAAAGCTTTAAAAGTAGGCTATAGTAACCTTATAATTTCTAATATTTCTTACGCTCTAGCGAAACTTATTATATACCTCTTTTTACTTATTAAGAAAGTGCCTAGTTAACTAGCAATTTAGCTTCTTACAAACATAGCACTTCTTTTAGTAATTACTTTAAAATAAACCTCCATAAGGACCTCCACAATTGCCTTATAGTCAACGTTGATTGTACCCTCTGTTATATTGCCTACTATAGCCACCATATATTTAATCAGTCCAGTTGTAATTATATTAGTCGGGAATACCAGTTTAGATAGGGTTTTTAGTATAGAACTATTAAGATTCTTATGTTCGCATTACAGTACCTATAGCGGAGCGTAGCTCGGCATATACTCCTTTAAATATATTTATAGGTTTGTATAGCGCTAAATTACACTTAGGAACGCTATGGCAGGCTAAGATAACCTAGTCCCTCAGACTATTCTTATTTTAGTAGGTTTTAGTAAGACCATATTAGATTTTCTAGAGGTTATTAAAGAGTAGTTAAAGGCACTCTAAACAAGTCTTTATTATATTAGAAGCAATAACTCTCTAAAATATAGTCTCCCGCTATTTAAATATATAAAGTTGGCGATTCTTATTAGTTTTAAAGTGGGCTCTAGTAAGCTAAAGCATTATATTAAAGCTATAGTTTTTACCCGTAATATGGTTGTAGTAGAATGTTGCTACCTGTCCCTTTAACATAACAGAGAAAGCGTAATAAAACTAGTAGCATTAAATTCCAACCTTATTATAACAGTTATAAAAGACCTATAGTTTTACTTTAAGTATATTATATAGTTCTCCTCTAAACTTCTTCTCTTTATCCGAATATACCTTTATTAGATTCGTGACTTCTTATAATAAAGGCTTACTGGTTAGCTAAAGTGAAGGAAGAGTACCTCTAGGTAGAAAAGTGCCTCTAGGTAGAAGAGTACCTCTAGGTAGGGGAGTAGCGTTCTAGGGGTTTAGATATAAATTAAAGTTGCCTTTTAAAGAATATTAGTTGGTTTTAGGTTTCCGTAGTTAATATATAATCTTAGCTTCTGTTTATACTAGCTTCTCTATTCTAATAATAATGGCCTAAATGTTACTAGTAATTAGGTTACTGTTCTTAGCAATATATACCCTATTCCTATAAAGGAAGTCTTAAAAATCCTAAACAATATTAACATTTCTAAGTGCCTAGGTGTCGGCAGTCTATCCCACAAAATCCTCCCAAAAATATTCCTATAGTTGTACATCGGCGTAGTGTCTACTTTAGTAGAAGAGAATATAGTGTAGGAGGAAGCCATTAACTTATTTTGCCGTACAGGTTATTATATTAAAAACAGGAAATTCGTCCCAATCTTTATCAATAAGTTTTGCGTACGCAGCTACCCCTAGTGGTAAGGAGTCTCTCTAGTTGTTTAAAGTAATCGTAGCCATATTTTTGGAGGAAGGGAAGTGTTATAGGGTTGCAGAGGAGGAGGCATTATTGGTGTAGGGATTATCATTTATTGTTTAGTATACATTTAGACAAGAATCTGCGATTATAGGGCTTAGGACTAGTTCTGGCCTTAAATTACAAGGACTTATAAAGTGTATTATTCTATATAATGGACGCAAGAATCTATAATCTAGGAAAGGCTTAGGACTAGTTCTAGCCTTTAGATCCTTAGATTTATAGAAGAGTTCTATTTAAGGTTTAGGACTAGTTCTGACCTTAAAAGACAGCTTCCTCTAGCACAAGTAGCACTGGTACAGTGGCTTATCTCTTCTTAGTGGAATACCTAGCTATTCTATGGTATAACAGTGAAGTTAACCACTGATCAGTGTTAATAACATAAGGTGATATCACATAGTTACAGTTTGTAGCTAGTATAATGGTTTTTTGTTCTATATTCCTCTTACTTAAGGAAGGGCGAGAAGCTTAGGGCTCCTCGCCACGCTAGTGCCGCGGCGACACGTGACGGCAACTTGCCTGTATTCCCAATAGTAGTAGTAGTAATATTAAACGCCTATGGCCTTATAAATAATTGTGTATCCTTTTCCTTTACCCTATATATACGACGACTTTATACAGGCCTTCCCCTTCTATATAATATTATTGCTACATCTATACCACTAGTCGTAGATCTTAATTCTAGTTTATATAAAAGCCTGCCTTAGTGGAGGCTCCAGATCTAAGCTAGACTTAACTTTATAATAGGTAAGAGGCTCTACCGGAGCTTTATACGGCTTTATCTTTTAGCGCTTTTTTTATTAACTACTAGAGCCCTAGCTGGCGCGCTTTTAAGAGGTGGCAGGAGCCTTGCCTATAGAATAACTGCTACTTATAAAGCGACTTCCTCCTCCTCTACGTAATGATCAACTGGTTAAAATAAAGGCCTCCATTAAATTGGCAATAGGTAGAAATAAGGGTAATAAAAATAAGGCAGTAAGACGACATAAGGAAGCAACGCGTAGAAATAGGCAATGCACAACACTAAGCTTAACTCTCAAAATAGTATCCGGAAATGAGGTGGTAGATCTTAATAATTTAGTGGCTTTGGCTCCCCTATGTGGCGTGCGCTCTTACCTAAATTATCACCACCAAAGGCCTATACTAACTCTACTGGTTTAGCTGGTTACCCGGTTAATCAGAGAGCTTTAAAACTAACCAGCTGCAAGCCAATCAAAGCTCCGAACCGGTTGCGATTTTTGAAGCATTTCCAACCAACCAACCAATAAGCGAACCAGACCAGTTACATCACTGAGCGGCCCTAGATAGATTGAATTCTTTTCACTCTCCAATATCTTCGCAATTGGCTTAAGCGTATAATGTTGAAGCTCCCAATTATAAGAGAACGTGACAATAAAGAACACAACTGAACAGACTTTCTGTCTGAGCTGGCGAAGTGACATCTTTTGAACCAGGCTGGCAAGCGTCAAATCGTTTGAAAGGTAGAAAAGAAAACTGCGATAAGATTGGTGGAGGCGTTGTTCTTTTCATATACAAAAACACAACGAAGGTTCTAGTCTACGGACCATACAAGGCAACTGTATACGACATCCATTAGTGGCTTGAATGCCCTTCCGAAACACATTGGACAGGATGTGTGGAGGCTGAACACTATCAGAGGTGGGTTGCACAACTCCCTCATTGGCCAACTCTGCTTTGGTGGTGCAGCCTTCTGTCGTATTCATACGCAGTGTACATTTGTGATTTAGGGAACAGTATAGGCACTTTCCCGTAATCGTATTTAAATATCACTTGAATCTCTCCGCAGGCCCGGTTTAGATTCGCAATAAACGCCTCACATCTCCCAGATTTTTCTTGGATCCACTATAGCACTCGTAAATACTCGACCTCTTATAATTAAACCGCGCAAATAAAACTCAAACCCTCGAAGCCATAAGGTATATAATGATGCTGGCGGAAGTCCAATTTCTCCATCAGCGGTATCACCCGTCAACTTAGGATGGGTGGATGATGTTGTCTTGTCTTGAAATTCAGGCATGTAATAAAGAAATTGCTAGTTTTTATCTTTGTATGATTATTCGTTGGTACTACCTATAGTCTCTAATGAAAACTCATCTCACTAAGATCCATTTCCGTCTTTGAACTTGAGCAGCCACCGCTTTAATCTGAAGCGAGGGTGAGCTGCCCTGAGCTGAAACTTGAACGACCTAATGCCCAGTTCGGCTGCTCACCTATGATACCTATGCACACCTACGGCACCTATGCATAGGTTCTATTACCTCATCAAGTATTCCTTAAATAATCCGTTCATTGGAGGGGGTTGTAAACCGCACGAGACCCACTTGCGCGCGCTTGGTAGATCACGATTAGTGTCGACCGGAAATACCAGGCCAGGAACGAATTCGTCTGTAGATTGACCTACAAAGAAGAATGAATATATATACAAGGCCAAGATACCCCTGATCTAGTCTCAATCTGATCAGTGATCGGCGCTCGGCCAACAATTAGGCGGGTTGCGGCACAGCACCCTAGAAATCGCGCGACACAAAAATGTACCTTTTTCTTTACTCACTTGTTTCCCAACCCCGTGTTCAAAAATGGCATCGCGGGAGGAAAAGAGAACTCAAAGCGCGAAGCTTAGTCGAGACGTGTTGCGAGAGCACAATATTGTTTACAGCCAGTCAATCTATCACTCCAGCGACACGGGTTACCGGTTTCCCGTACATGTCAACAGGTTGTGGAGGATCTTGACGGATTTCGAAAGCATCATATGCGAAGCCGATGAGGACCTTCTCGATAAATCACTGGTTTCCAAGATAAAGGAGTCGGAGCCGAACGCGTTTTATCCTCTCCCTTGAAAGCAGTACATTCAAGAGAAAGAGATGAAATTGGCTAAATTAAAGAGAAGAGAGATTTTGGAAGCGTCTTATAAAGGTGCGGAAAAAGCAAAGAACTGTAAGGGAAGGGGCTATAAGGAGGATCACTGGCAGAGACATATTAAGAAGTTTTTCTTCAAGGAGTTCGAAGATTAAGTGTAGCTTAATTATACGCTACTGGGGTATATTATATAAGCTATTCCACTCTAAAAGAAAAGCATTAAATTCCCTAGATTTAAATTCATTCACCAGGTTTTTAATAGCTATGTTATATAAGTTTTTAGTTATAAACATTAATTATAGAAGGGATGTTAAACTTTTCCTAGGAGAGGTTATTAAACTTAATAAATGGAAGCTGGATCTTTTTATAATTACAAGAACGGTAAGGCTAGATTAACAGATCCTATGCCAGATATATTCTTTACTTTTATAATTAATAAGACGCCCAAACCTCGTAGAGGCTGCCAGATAGATAGCTAGTTTAGCAATTTTAAAATCAGAACTCTTTATAATCTTTGGTCTAAAGGGTTAATATTATCTCCTATTATAAGTCTATATAGTATAGGCCTAGATTTAAGCCTTATAGATTACTACTGCTTCCCCTAGCTTATAGTTAAAATAAAGTATAATGCTATAAGCTAAGGTAAGGTGGAGAAACTATACTATTAGGCTGCGAATAGGGCTTTAGTAGCCTTGCGAATTTTTAAAGAGTTGGCTGAGTATGCCTCTAATAAGGAAGAACATTGCCACGTTCTGCTGGTAATATATCTTATATTCTAGGGACCTAAGGTAAAACTGTGGCTAGCTTATTCCTCTTTGCCTTATAAAGCTTTTTTACCTAAATATATAAGTCTAATATATCTTCCTATGCGTAGATCTAGTATTTAACTAATAATACTTTACTAGAAAATGGTATGCGTGTAAAAAAGTTTAATAGTAACTGCTTAGGGTAGTCTTTAACTTAAATATATACTAGAGAATATAAAAGTGTAGGCACTTAGGATCTTTAAGCCAATACTGTCTAGCTATATAGATACTTACTACAACTAACCGCGTGCGGAGAAGGACAACCCTACTAGTGGATTAGATAAAATTACGCAGATTATTACGCGTACTAAATTACTCCACTATAAGTGGGAAGAAAAGGAGTTGGAAGAGTATAGGAATAACTTAGATGGTTATAAGTGTAAATCTGTAGATCTAGGAAGCTACTTAACTATAGCTTATTTTACTATTCTCTTCTAAGAGGTTTTAATAGCATATAATTCTAAATAAGGGTATCTAAAAACTGTTAGCGACTTAGTCAATCGAGGCACGAGCACGGGAAGAGGAACGCGCAAGCCTATACGATTGGATTGTCTATAAACGAGGATCCAAAGCTAGAGAAAGGAAAAGAGAAGAAGGGTAGCGCCGCTCGAGGTTTTATACGATTATCGGGTCACGTAACTGCGACTATCTAAAACAGTAAGAAACTGTAAGAAACTGTCTATGATTGTCCGCTATAATCCACCACCACAATCCACCGTTTTCCACTAGCGCTGTAATATTACCCCCCCCCCTCCAAAAAAGCCTGCCCTTAGGCTTTATATGTCTGTATTATGTCTGTGGGGTATTCTTATCTTTATGCTTAACAGGTAGCTTATCTTCTTTGCTATACTAGCACTCCATCTACTTATCTAGATACTTTAGGGGTCCTAGCTCATTAGGGTATTAATTATAGAATTCTTTAAGCTTCTAGGGGTAACCTATAAAGTTCCAGGCAGGGTACCAGGTTGGGTCTAGATTATAACCTTTCTATTAAACGCCGTATTTTAGTGTTCCTTATACTAGTTTATAGGCTAGTATTTTATTAACTTCCTATTTATCGTCGCCATTAACTTAAATTAGTAGTGGAGGCTTATTCTTTTATCTAGGTAGTGGGTTATTTGCAGCTTTCTATAGCTTATTAAGTGAGAAAATAGGGTAGACTTTAATTAAGTTTGGGAGTTTAACCTTATATAAGTTGCCTTCTTTATTGAGGATCTTATATAGTCCTGCTATCTTATAGTTTAGCTTATAGCTAAGCTATTCTGTTTTCTAGTTCTTTATTATAACCTAGACCCTATTGCCTACGGTAAAGTCAGGCTTGCGCCTATACTTATTTGCCTGCTGTTCTATTAATCTCTAGGCTTTCTCTAGGTTCTTATAAGCTACTATCTATACTTCTTCTAAGCGTCTAGTATACTGCTGTGCTTTCTTATAAGATAGTTTTTCGTATACAGTCTGTGGCCCTTCTGGTCTTTCCTAGTTAAAGTTTATATAGGGTAAGTATCTTATCTCTAGCTAAATAGGTACAAACCCTGTAGAGTTATAGGGTAGGGTTGCCTAGGCGTAGTCTATTAGGGGTAGCAGTTTGCCCTAGTTATCCTAGAAGTAGTTAATAAAGGGCTAAAGCCTCTAGTCTAAGTATTAATTTATAATCTCTATCTAACCGTCTGTCTAGGGGTAGTATGCTATAGAAAGCTTTAGCCTAATACTTAGGATCCAGGCAAACTTGTTCTAGAAGGCTAATATAAACTACAGCCTGTAATTGGATATAATAGTATCTAGTAATCTATAAATTTAGTAGATATAGTAGATATACAGTTAGGCCGCCTCTTTAGCATTAATATTCTTATAATAGGGGATTAAGAGCGGACGCTTACTAAAGCGGTTAACTAGGATTATAACCATATTATATCTGTCGCGGTCTATAGGTAACTTATAAAAGTCTATAAAAATATACTACTAGGGGCGTTCTGGTATTAGAAGTGGCTTTAATAGCCCTAGGGTCTTGTCTTATGGAATTGTAAACCTTTAGCAGTTATTATAGTTCTATACATAGCGGTTAATATCTATAACTATTCTAGGCTAGTAGTAGCGGTTGCTAATAATTCTACGGGTCTTATTTTTTCTAGGGTAGGCCATAGAGACCTAGGTATATGCTTCGGCGATAAGCTAAGTCCATAAATTCTGTTCCTTTACTACTACTAGCTATTCCTAGTACTTAAGCAGTCCGTTTTTAAGGGACTATAGGCTAGTAGCATCCTTTACCTTTTTATAGTACTCCTATAGAGAAGGGGCCATACAGTTTGCCTATAGTAGCTTATTAATAAGGTTAAGTTCTATAGAGTTAACGGGATATATCTTAGCGTCTAAAGGGTCCATATTTAGCTCTGCCTATATCTAGGGGTCTAGGTGCTCTAGTTATAGTAGTATTTAGGTCCGTAATAAGATCTTTATAGCCACCTAGTTACCTAGGTCCTATTTACGCCTTATAAAAGCATCCGCACGGTTTATAGCGCCTAGTCTATATATAATTAAGAAGTTAAACTAAGATAGGATATTCGCCTAGCGTGCTTACTAGGCTATAAGGGCCTTAGTTATTATAAAGTATTCTAGGGCCTTATAATCCAAAACTACCTTAATAGGCTTAGGGGTCCCCTCTAGCTGTATACGCTAGTGCTAAAAGCTAAAGATAATAGCCAGCATTTCTTTATTATAGATATGGTAGTTTAGCTTAGCATCTATTATAGTCTTTAAATAGTATACAATAGGGTGCCATTCTCCGTCTAATTGCTTCTGGAAGAAAATACTGGCTATTATACTGTCTAAGGTATTAGTTTCTAGTATTAAGGGCCGTTTTAGGTTAAAGTGGGTAAGTAGGGGAGCTAATACCAGCCGTTTTTTAAGCTTATTAAAGGCCTGCGTATATATAGCGTTAAGGTAGAATAGCTAGTTTTTCCTAGTAAGGCGGTTAAGAGGCTAGGTAATCCTACTGTAGTTCTTAATAAAGTGTTAGTAGAAGTTACAGAAACCTAAAAATAATTATACCCCCTTTACGATCCGTAAGGGTATCCACTGGTTAATTACAGCCATTTTCTCTGGGTTAGCCTTAATTCTGTCTATACTAATAATAAAACCTAGGTACTTTATACGCTTAATACTAAATTCTAATTTCCTAATATTGGCCTAGAGGCTAGCCTTATGGAGCTGTTATAGAACTTTATAGACATGCTCCTTGTGTTCTAACTTATTCTTAGAGTAGATTATAATGTTATCTAGGTAGGCTGTATAGAAGTTATTAAGGTAGTTAAAGAGTATATTATTTATATATCGCTAGTATGTAGCCGGTCCGTTGGTTAGTCCAAAAGGAAGTATTTTATATTTATATGTTCCGTAACAGGTCCGAAATATAGTAAGATCTTTTAATTTAGGGTCTATTCTAATCTAGTAAAAGGCCTAACGGATATTAAGCTTAGTAAAGATCTTAGCTCTACTTATTTAGGTTAAAGTCTTATTAAGTAAGTGTTGGTAGATATTCGTTTTATATATTACGTACATAGAGCACGTGATCTACGCGAGACGCGTATATATATTATCAAGACGTGTAGATAGAACGACAAGAATCCAACTACACACCGCACTGCACGTATATTACGTCTATTGCACTGTATTAAAGCATACCAACACTGATCAGTGAGCGCGCATAGATTAGGAAACACGCAGATAGCTTGGAAGACAGTTATACTGTCTACCTTGCAGTAGATTAGAAGATAGTTGTACTTATCCACCTTTCGTATCAGCCTATTTCAGTTAAAGAGAAGAAGAGAAACTACCTAGGAGTACTTATCTGGTATCCACAACAACTTCTAGACATCTCATTCTATCTATTTTAGAAGAATTACTGCGTAGAATACCTTACCCTACTTAATAACTTAAACTGCCCCTAAACCACCTCCTTAACTACCTCCTTAACCGCCTCCTTAACCGCCCCCCCTATCTTTACCTTATAAATCGAAACACCTTACCTTACCTGAATAATATATAAAACATAAGATGTTAGGAACAGAGAAAGACTAGGAGGAAGAAGCAACTAAATAGGAAGATGGAATTAACCTAACGGAAGTCACTAAGGACGAGCTAACCAACTATGTATAATGCAAGATGTATGTATATACGGAGATATATGACTAGATAGACTTAACACTCTAGAAGTTGTTCTAAGGAGATTTTAAAGACTTTATAGTTAACATCTTTACGAAAATCTCCTTATATTGGCTTCAGAAACTACGTAATTATATAAATATTAGAGGAGTATGGGTTAACGCTAACTATAAACAAGGCAAATTACTTCCCTAGTCCTTATACAATACAGCATAAGAAGAAGACTAAATAGAATGGACTAGAGAAAAGATAAATACACTTAAAGATAAGTTTGGCACTAGTATTAAGTTAAGACGTATTAAGTACTACAAGATATACGGAACCCCGGAGGAGTGATAAGTAGGATGTTCCTTAGTGCCTATACTTCCCGCTATACCTTAATATATAACTACCTCTACCTTTACACCATCTGTTACACCTTAACTTGCAATAATAATATAGCAACTCTACGTATAACCTATGGACGAGGAGAACCGCCCTATTACTATGACTAGCTATGGCAAGGAAATTGCGAATGTAGCTAAGATATACACAAAGGAGCAGAAATACGGTAGTATAAATAAAAGCCTTAACTACAAATTAATAATATTCTACGACATCTGTAATTAAGCAGATGTACCCTAAGAAGCTTACCTTAAAGCATTCCCTACTATGCTAAAAGGATTAGCTTTAGACCACTTTTATATAAACCAACTATCCTACTTATTATTTGCTAAAGCTTACAAACACCTTTAGAATTTCTTTAAAGGAATAGGATTTTAACATAAGAACCTAGACAAGTAGAATACCATTACACTTATAATAGTAATGGCAGAAAATACAGACAAATTTATAAGTAAATGCCTTTAATTACTAATCCATAGACTTTGTTAACTATAGTATGGCCTTAGACCTACCTTATAAACTATAAACTTTCTTTATAATAAAATTGTCACTTCTTGCTAGGGAATACTAGTATGTAGATATGCAGTCTCTGACCTACTGGATAACCTTAGAGCCCTTATTAATAAACTTCAACCGTCTATTATAGCATATAAGAAAGAGCATGCGGAGAAGATATAAGCTTTTTTTATAGACCGACGATTCCATAGAAGAGATAATAACTATAACTGTAACAACTATAACAACTATAGTAACTCCCCGTATAACCACAACCGACAGAAACTACGTTGCTTTGTATATAACAGGGAAGGATATTGCTTATAAAAACATACTAAGGAGGAATAAGAAGAGTCCAAGACTAAGTTTAAGAATAAGTTTAAGGACTGCTTCTAGGAGCGAATAAAGCAATATATTATGGACTACGAAGGCAACGACAATGAGGACAATAATAAGGACGATAAGATTACTGACGCATTTAATACTTTAGTAATTAATATAGACCCTAACACTCTACTAAACAAGGATAACTAGACTATAGTATACTACACTTTATATGGTGAAATCAAACTAGACAATGCGACTGCTATAGCTTTAGAACTGGCCAATAGAGCTTATAGCCACGTAGTTACAACTATTAATACCATAATAGATGCATTTACTACTAATATAGACCCATTTATATACAATATAACCTCACGCTACACCTCTATAAAGTTTATAGGTGTAATAATTGATATTAGAGCCTCTAAACGTTCTATAGTAGGATACGGTTAGTTTCTTGTACTTTAGAAGATTGATAAAGTACAGTTAAATAAGTCCACGAGAGGCATAGTTAGTGTACAGTTTGGAATAGGTTCTATATCTTCTATTAGTTCTATTAAGATAGCTATACTAATAGGTATAGTAGAGTTCTATATTGTTAAAGTTAACACCCCTTTCCTGCTTTGCCTAGCGGATATAGATAACTTATGAGTGTACTTTAATAACCTAAAGAATGTCCTAATAACCCCCTTAAAGACCGTACCAGTTGTACGCCGATTTGGACACCTGTTTCTACTATAGGATACCTTGTTGTACGTATTTATTATAGAGTCTTTTAACTAAAACCCATGCTATTTAACTGACGTAGAATTGCGACGCCTATACCGACGCTTTAGACATCTGTTAGTAGAGCGACTTAAAAGAATATTGGACTGCGCAAGCTATGAAACCGATGCTAATTGTAAAACCCTTAAGCATATCACCCGCTACTGCTTGTACTGTTAAAAGCACGGAAAGTCACTAGGCAGATTTAGATTTACCTTAAAGGATAACATTAATTTTAACTACTGTATTATTGTTAATATTATGTATATTAACAGCAAGCCCGTACTTTATATTGTTGATAAAGGCACCCGATTTTAAACAGGTAGATAGCTATAGAATATTAGCGCTAAGCACACATGGGATATGTTATAAGTGTGCTAGATTAACACATACCTAGGCCCCCTAGATGTGATTATATATAACATAGGAAATAACTTTATTAGTAGAGAGTTTAAACAATACGTGGTTAATATGGGCACTACTATAAAGAGCGTACCGGTTGAAGCTTATAACTTAATTGGTATGGTAGAGCGTTACCACGGCCCCTTATAATGTATATACTATATTATCACTTCTGAGATACCAGGAATTGATAAGGATATGGCACTGTAAATGGCCTTTAAAGTAATTAACGACTCCGCAGGACCAGACGGCCTAATACCTATACTATTAGTATTTGGAGCGTACCCCCGAATAACAGACTCCGACGCACCTTCACCTATAGTGACATAGCGTGCAATTGCATTTAGGAAAGCTATAGAGGAAGTAAAGAAAATATAAGCGGAACGCTAGGTCGCAGATACACTTAACATGCGTAATGGCCCTAGTACTACCGCAATTTATAACCTACCCCTTAACTCTTTAGTACTGGTTTAGAGAGAAGGTAATATAGGATAACCTAGATACTGGGCAGGACTATATAACCTACTAAATATTAAAGGAGAAATGTGTGCTGTTAACCTACCTAGCGGCCCTACAAAGTTCCGTAGTACTGCTGTTAAACCGTACTTAACAGACTCTAGAAATATTTAAGTTAAAGATATTTAAGATAACGGCACCTAAGTTAACAATATTTAAGTTAATAAAACTGTCCGTATATACAAACCGTCCATAGAAACCGTCTCTATATAGAAACCATCCCTTACCGAAATTAGAGAAGCACAACCACCTTACTAAGGAGGAGGAAGACCCTACAAGTATCCCCCTTACGTTAATACTGCTAATATCACTGTATTCTTGCAAGAGGATAGCAACTATAAGCAATTTAAAACGTCCCGTTAAAAGGAAATTACAGGACTAATTAAAAAGGGTATATTTAAGATAATTAACCCTTAGGACGTACCTGTAGGAGTTAGAATCTTTAACTTATAATTTATAAATAAAATTAAGAACCCTAGTACTAATAAAGCCTTTAAGAAATTAAGACTTGTTGTCCAAGCGTATAATAATCTTAAAAAGGGTATTGTACTAACTTAGTTACCTACTATTTAACGAGTTAGCTAACGCCTTATTCTATATATTGCAGCGATACTACAAGGTAACGGCACATAGTTATACCTATGAGATATCTCTTAGGCGTATATCTAGTCTTTTATAAAGCTGAACTAAGACTTCTATATCTAACTACCTTATAAGTTGGGAAGCTAACTAGGTATCGGAAAGAACTTAATCCTAAAGGTAATTAAGCCTTTATACGGTGTTCCAGAAGTAGGTAATTACTAGTTTATAACCTACCATAATTATTATATTAAGGAATTGGATATAAACTTATTAATATATAACCCGTGCCTCCTATAGAGCAACACTCCTAACTACTTTGGCATTGTTGGCCTTTAAACTAATAACACTTTATTCCTGGCCAATACCACCTTTATAGACGCGGAGTAACAACATCTGGAAAAGGCTTAATTTCTCATAAAAGAGCGCGAGTAATTTATAGTTAAGCAATTACTTAAATTTAATAGATGCATTATCCAACTCTCTTAGGAAGGCAATATTATAATAACCTAGGAATACCAGTATAAGAACCTAAATACGGTCCACCTAGGCAAAATAGCTACAACTATAAGCTTAAGAGGTATTATCCGTAATGCACTAACTATAAAGGAATAATATATTGCGCAACGCGTAAGAGGTGCATATATTGCCTTTATATATTAACTAGAAGCTTCCTTTAACCTCTCTTTTACCGCCCAGGTAATTAACCCTAAGAAGGAAGATATTACTAAACTTAATAAATAACTATAATTATAGATCGACAACCTAATAAGAGGCCTTACGTTTGTTAAATTGGACATTAATATATTATACCTACTTGCTTTTACTAACGCCTTATTTGCTAATAATAAGGACCTCTCATTACAAATAGGATATATACTAGTATTAGAGGACGCGTTACACAAGGCTAATATTATCTACTAGTTATTAATTAAGTGTAAGAGAGTTACTAGAAGCGTACTAGCCTTAGAACTCTACGCAATAGCCTATAGATTTGATATTGGCGCCGCAATTAAGTTAACTATTGAACAACTCCTACAGATTAAACTTCCACTTGTACTTTATACCGACTTAAAATTACTTTACAAATGTCTTGTTAAGCTAGGCACTATATAAGAGAAACGTCTTATAATAGACATTATATGTCTTCGTTAGTTATACGAGCGTAGAGAGATTACGGAAGTTAAGTAGATTAATAGTAATAGCAACCCTACTAACTTAATAACTAAGAGCAAGGCATCTGCGGCCCTTAAGAAGTTAATTAATACCAATCACTTAGAACTGTAGACTATGGAGTAGGTTAAACAAACAAACTTAGATTTGGCTTAGCGTTGTAATAGTATTAGGGTATGCCACCTGCTATATTCTACGGACCCTAAATTTAACCAGCTAATCAGGATTTTCTATTCCCGGGATAGAAAATTGCTATTAGCTCGCTTACTACTAGCGCCTTGGCGGCCCTTGCAATATATCTACCTACTACCCCTAATAATTCTCCTTCTTCTCCTTAGCTTAGTATTTTTATTAGATAGCAATTATTACAGAACACCCCCGCGACACCTTATATACGTCCACCTGTTTCTACTAACTTAGCAATTAGAGACTGACCGCGAGCGGCAATCTAATGGCAATCTATAGCATTCTGCTATATTCTGCTAAGTCCACTAAATCCTGCCAAGTTCTGCTAGGACCATTACCTAAATCCTATTCTGCTCCGTGTATATATTAACTAAGCAACTAAGTTAATAATATATACCTTTTCTTCCCGTTTTCTTACCTTGTGCGAGCTATTACAGGCGTTATACAATAGGGATAGGATTAAAGGAGAAGCTACTGTATATTATAGACGGAAGAGCCAGTTATTGCGTATACGCTATAAATAACGGGAATGGTACGATTTGGTTTCCTTTAGAGTTGCTCCAGTGTCGGTAGATATTCGTTTCATGTATTACGTATATAGAGCACGTGATCTACGCGAGACGCGTATATGTATTATCAAGACGTGTAGATAGAACGACAAGAATCCAACTACACACCGCACTGCACGTATATTACGTCTATTGCACTGTGTTAAAGCATACCAACAGTAAGGGCAGTAGGTAGCGGTCCTTATGGGTTATATTATTTAGTTTATAGTAGTTAATATAGAAATAAAGTCCTCTATTTAGTTTTTTAGTAAAGAGAATAGGTAAGTTAAAAGGGGCTTAACTAGGTTTAATAAAGCCTTTATTTAGGTTATTAATAAGGTACTACTTTATAGCCTATAATTTAGCAGTAGACTGCTAATAAAGGGGGCTATAGCTAAGTATATCTTCCTTATCTGGCTCAATCTTAATCTTATAGTCGTACGGTTAGTAAGGCAGGAGTATATTGGACACTGCCTTAGAAAATACATCCTTAAATTTCTAGTATTAATAGGGTAGTTTCTGTTCTACTAGCTTCTTGTCTATAAGCTTGCCTTCTTATTTACTAAGCTTATTTTCCTTTTCCTTAATTATTTAATCAATTTTATATAAGCTGGTGGTAAAGGTAACGGTATTAGGTTAGATTAAGTTCTAGTAGAATCCTACAGCGCTAATATAGCAGATATTAACTGGTAGGAGGTCTATAGGTTTCTTTATAAACTATTATTAGGCCGTAATTTGCGGTCTAGGGTTTATAATTTTTCTTAGCTCCTATTCCATCTTCTATAAGTTATCCCTCTGGTCTATATATTTAGTATAGCGTCTAATGCTTCTTGCTATTCTTTATGGCTGTATAGGGCCTAAGTTCCCTATAGGGAGCTCTACTAGCTTTTTACTAACTTTTTTAATCTTTAGTGCGGGTGGCATAATATAGGTAGTCTGGGGGCGGTATAGTATGCAGATCTGTTATGGGTTAAGCTATATATCCTTTTTAAAAGCCTGGTCCCTATATATAGTATTGGCCTAGTAAACGGTGTCTATCTATAGCCGCATAAGGTTTTTTATTGTAATGCTAATTTCCTTTATAAAAGAAGGTGTTAAGGGTAGGGTTTTAGGCTAGATAAGCCGTCTACTCTATATATTAAGCTGTAAGCCTAGATAGGCTAGCTATTTTCTTTTTAAGATTATATTATGGCTTCTAGGTCCGTAATAAGAAAGGGGATATTATACTACCTTTATCTATCTACACGGAGGTAAATTACAAGATAGTTATAATAGGTAGTCCTATCCGTCCATTATACCCACAAATAGGAATTAGTTTGGGCAGTTCTTTAAGGGGTATATTTAAAAAAAATCAGCCAGCTTTATAGCACACTATATATCTATTAAAGCAAAGGTATTTACTCTAGAGTTAGCTAAAGCAGAGGTTAAAACCTAATATTTATTGCGGAATAAAGTATAAGGGATAGTGCAGCTTCTTCTACTAACTAGCTGACCTAAATTAATATATAATATATTAATCCCTTTTAACCCTAAAGAGGAGTCTTCCTCTAGGGTTCCTCTTTTTCTAACTCCGCACTATCCTTCTATATTAATAAAACCTTGTCTATTTTTACCTTTATTAGGTAGTCCCTGGTAAAGTAGTCCTTTTGGCTATATAAGAAGCAAGCTCCTTAATTACTAAAGGCCTACCTATAGGGGTCGCTGTATATAGGCCAAGTATACGCCAAACCCGCGGTAGGGCTAGCTGCTAAATTAACGGCGGGCTGTACGGCTGGTGCTATAGGAGTTGCTAATTATACTAGGGCACTATAGGCCGTTCTTATAGCGCTTATAGTCTAGTTTAGAGAGTTTCTAGCTTTATACCGCTTAGCTTATGCCTTAATTTAACAGAGGCCTTAATTAATAGCCAGGTAGTGGTCCATAAGTACCTTTAGCGTCTATATAGTAGTAAAAACTAGTAGTACGGCGCGCTATAGGTCTAGGGTAAGCTTATTAAAGAGGTCTAGCATTAGGTCTTTATAGGGAATTTAGGCTTAGCCGGCTAGGTATAAAAAGTGGGTCTAGAAGGCTAAAAAGGTCTCTATTATTTTTATATTAAGGGCTTTATAATTAAGGTAGGTATTTTATATCTTAAAGGGGTCCTTATAAATAGAAGATAGGTAGTTAATTATCTCTTCTCCAGAGAGGAAGGGGTCTGCTAAGTCCTAGGCGTATCGCGGACGTAGATGCGTCTATATGTCCCTACCAGTACGGCTAAAGACGTAGGCCATTTTAGCTTAAGCAGTAGGGAAGTAGTCCGTATTAACTTTAAGCTTATCTTATAGTTAAAACTTCTAATTATTAAATATAGGGTTAGTTCCGTCCGTAAGCAATAAGGGGTCTATAACCTTCGCGGACCGCAATAATGCTAATGCTATGCATTAGGCTAGGGTCTTAAGGACTATAGCAAGTCTTTAGGTGTTTAATAACTCTTTACTAGGTACAGGGGTATCTCTAGTTTTAAGCAGCTCTTAAAGCCGCTTAATTTCGGCATTAGCTACTGTAAGTTCTTCCTGGGGGGTCAAGACGGCAACTGTTTCACTATTAGATGTATTTGCGGGTCCTACAGCGGCTTTGCCAGCTGCTGTATTTCTTGGCATAGTGGTAGAGATATTAGGTAATTTCCAGTGTTTGTTTATTTTTTCTAGGGGGTCTGGTCCGTGTGTGTTCTATTCTTAGGTTTCGCGTTCTATTTGTGTTCTTTTGGTTCTGTCCTGTCCTTAGGGTCCTGGTAATGTCCTTGGGGTCCTGTTCTGTGTCCTTGGGGTCCTATTTGGTGTTTATAGATATTTTTAAGTTCCTTCTCAGGAAAGAAGAGTAGTGACGAGCTTTGGATAATGTTAGCGACTCAGTTAATCGAGGCACGAGCACAGGAAGAGGAACGCGCAAGCCTATACGATTGGATTATCTATAAACGAGGATCCAAAGCTAGAGAAAGGAAAAGAGAAGAAGGGTAGCGCCGCTCGAGGTTTTATACGATCGTCGGGTCACGTGACTGCGACTGTCTAAAACAGTAAGAAACTGTAAGAAACTGTCTGCGATTGTCCGCCACAATCCACCACCACAATCCACCGTTTTCCACCAGCGCCGTAACACTAAAAACTAAAAATGGGTCTCCGCTTGCCTAAGTCTAATAGAAGAATAAGGAGAGCTGATCTATTAAATTCGGCTTAGTCCAAATTAGAAATACTATTAGGCCATCCTTATACAAAATCCTAGATTACTAAACATATTACTAGCTATATAAGACTAATACGGATAAGGCAATAAGATAAACCCTATAAGTAGTATAATTACCAAACTACTTATACAGAGGAGCTTATACGTAGATGTGTTAGGTATACTATTAAGGTATATAAATATCTATATATTTAAAGGACGAGGTAGCTAGTTTATATAGGATCCTTAGGTACTATATAGATAAAATAAGAACTAGCGTGGCGTGGATTTAGGGTTAAATCTACTCTAATATTCTGGTCTAAATCTAATGCACCATTGTTACGGACGCTTTAAGTACGATGTTACGACTACTTGGGGAAGAGTCGCAGGAAGCTAGTTAGTTAATATAGGCACGGTCTAGGATGGATCCGGTAGAACCATGTAATGAGGAATAGTAGCCGAGGTCACGTGATATAATCTATATAATCTGTGGGATAGAGCAGATAGAGCAAACAGAGCAAACAGAGCGAAGGGATTTCTTAGGAGTAAGGTTGTGTATTTAAAGGACCACAGTTCTTACCCAGATAGTTCTCTCTTCGTAGTAAATCTTAAAATACAATTAGAGTTAATCTATTAGGCAACCACTCCACCAGTTATTATTATATTATTGTTTTGTTTATACCTATATACCTAACCTAATAATAGAACCCACTGTAGTTCCTACTATAAGGTTCCGTTACATATTCACTACTAAGGTTATAGTATTTAAACAAGATCGAATAACATGCCACCAAAAGCAGCACTAGTTATAACGGCGTTGACAGCAGCCACAACCTTAGGGCCAGGTAATACCAGTATGGACAATAGGGATTCTCAAGTGGTTACGCGAAGTCAGTTATAGGAAATAGTTAATTACTTATAAGACAATAATAGGATACTTAAAAAACGCATTAATAGAATTAAAGTAGTAAAGATTAAGTTACCTTTAATTAAACGATTTTTAGGAGAGAAGTTAAAGCTTAAGGGATTTCTTACGCAGATGCACTTTAAGGTAATACAGGAAGGAGCGAAGTTAGCAACATTATTAGACTAAGTAGCCTATATAGGATTGTTCCTGACAGGGAGGGCACTTAAGTGGTTTAAGCCGTATCTTATAGAAATATAGGCCAATAGCATAACAACTACTAACCAAGATATACGGTATATATTTGCCAGTTAGAACGGGTTCGCAGAGCAACTAATATAGATATTTAAAGACCTAGAGGCTATAACCACAGCAGAACAAAAGCTTTAGAACTTAGTATAACGCACTTTAGCAATTAAGTATATAACGCAGTTTTAAATACTAGCTATATAGGTTAAGTGGAATAATAGGGCGCTTATAGCACAGTATAAACAGGGACTTAAGGCTAAAGTCTAGGACGCAATTATCCTAATAGAAGATGCGGATACTCTAAGAAAGTTAATAGATTAGTTAATAAAGATTAATAATAGAATCTACTAAAGGGAACAAGCTAAGAGAGGGCAAGACAGAGTTCCATAGTTATATAAGGCGTAGAGTACGCAACAACAGACATAGAGTTAAAAACTATAGAATAGCGCAGAGCTAATGGACCTAAGTAGTACCAAAGAAACCTAAAGATAGGAAAAGAAACTATAAAAACCTAGAGGTTAAGGATTAAGTAATTAAAGGACCTAGAAGTAGAGGCCAAACCAAGGATCTTAGTAGTAGAAGACGTTTAGGCAGACTCCATAACAAGAAAGATAGTTTAAAGATAGAGCTTATATAAATTGCGGAAAATAGGGTCATTTCGCTAGAGACTATAGAGGTGGTTAGAGTAACTATATAGTAAAGGGAACCAGACCAGCAGACGGTACGTACGTATAGAGGGACGATAGTGCACTATAAGGAATAAAAGAGTGTTCAATTAACAGTTTTGTGTATTATTACAACAATATATACCGAATTTATAAGGACGCTAAGTACGGCGCAAGCTATTAGCTATAGGAGCTATTATTACCTAAGTTTAAAGAAACTAACAAACCAGCTTGTAGATCGGACATTAAAGATAATAAATTTAATAAAGGCGAAGTATTTACTAATAATAAGGCAATAAAGGCAGCTTACTAGAAGCATATAGACCTTAAAGAAGTTAAAATAGAAGCAGAGACTAAGACTATTATAGAATAAGGTTTAGTAATGGGTATTATAATACTATTAGATACGATTTCCATCGCTTTATAAGATAATAGGAGTAATATTTAAAAGAAACTAAGCAAGTAGATAACTACTAGTGCTAGCTTATTACTTAATAAAGGTAAAAGGCCACAGGCTTAAGATTCTTAAGAAGAGATAAAAGAAGCTTAAAATTCTTAAGACGAGATAAGATATACCTAAGGACCCACAACAGACGAAAACTAATAGGAAAGGGTAGTAACTTAGTTTAGTAATAAACAAATAAGTATAGGACGCAAGTTTAAGAACTATAAGTTTAGAGAACAAGTAAAAACGTCAGCAATTTTAGGTAAACGTAGTGTTTAGCCTAAAGATTAAAAAGTTAATACTAGGATTAAAAAGCAAGACAACTATAAAGATCCAGCTACAAGACGCAGAAAATAAGAAACTATAGATAAGTTTAGAACAAGAATTATTACATAGTAAGAGCAAAAGCTAGATAAGAGATTAGCTATGCTAGGTTATATAAGGGATAGAGCACCTATATAAAGAGTTACTAATAGGCCAAGTACAGGGACACCTAGGGTAAAATAGTTAGATAAATTAGAATAAGAAGAGGATCTAGATATTCTAACTAGGTTTAAAGAAAGATATACTAAAGAATATTACAATATAGTAATAACAAGGTACTTTCTAATAGATAGACTATACACACTAAACTAGCTATACAGAAAGTGGTATAGGCAACAACATAACAACAAATAGGCAGATTTTTATATATAGCTAGACAAAAAAGTTATCCAAGACTAACCCATTATAGAGAAATGCATAAGTTATATTAAAGGAGCATTAATTATGATGTTAAGAAACCTAGAAGAAGGATCTAGAGACTAGAGAAGTAAGCGACAAATCTTAATACCTATAGCAGAGATACTAGTAGTTAGGTTAACCAGGTATAGGTTTAAACTTAAGGATAAAGATAAACCAAGAGTTAACCTAAAACATATAGCGTATTATACACTATTATAGATAGCTTGTATGGATAACATATATAACATACATAGAGCACTAAAGGATAAGAACTGGAAGTACCTAGTAAGGATATATTAGGCACTAGAAGAAAAGCGGTTTAGGAATACTAAGTATATACATAATTAGCACCTAGTAGAAGTATAAGATTAAGGAGACTTAACACTTTAACCAGAAAGATTTCTTACGGAAGAATGCCTAGACGGATAATAGTGGTGGGAGTGCCTAGAGAACACTTATCTATAGTATATAGAGGAAAAGAAACAAACTAAGTATTAGCCAAAGTTAGACTAAGTATAGGCAGGATCTAGCAGCCAATAGTTAGAAAAAGGGGAGGCGTATAGAACCAAAAGAAACTAGTATTAGAGCCTTAGACCCTTAAAGAAATTTAAGGTTAACACCTAAATTTAAAAGCTAAGTAGCAAGATCAGCAGTTCAAAGTATTAGTAGATAGTAAAGCAACTAGAAACCACATATCGCCAAAGGCAGTGGAAAGAATAGGGTTACTATATAGACAAAAGGAACACCTATATCTACTTATAATAATTTTAGGAGATTAGATAGCCTATAGAGGAGGCATTATTAATCTTAAAACAGGACCTATTTAGATAACTATTAAAGGGAGAC
>Ga0307507_10001019_pt1 | contig 62407 bp, 22 predicted proteins | sample 7_EM_MG_FD_207223 | JGI IMG/M metagenome (GOLD analysis project Ga0307507, IMG submission 207223) | Populus trichocarpa ectomycorrhiza microbial communities from riparian zone in the Pacific Northwest, United States - 7_EM | ecosystem: Host-associated > Plants > Roots > Unclassified | place...
TTAATCTTTAGGCTAAACACTATATTTACCTAGGATTGCTAACGTTCTTATTTATTCTCTAAACTTGTAGTTCTTAAACTTGCGTCCTATACTTATTTATTTATTACTAAACTAAGTCGCTACTCTTTCCCATTGGTTTTTATCCGTTGTAGGTTCTTAGGTGTGTCTTATCTTACTTTAAAAATCTTAAGCTTTTTATATCTCTTCTTAAGAATCTTAAGCCTATGGCCTTTTGCCTTTATTAAGTAATAAGCTAATACTAGTAGTTATCTACTTACTTAGTTTCTTCTAAATATTACTTCTATTATCTTATAAAGTGATGGAAATTGTATCTAATGGTATTATAATACCCGTTACTGAACCTTGTTCCGTAATAGTCTTAGTCTTTACTTCTATTTTAACTTCTCTAAGGTCTATATGCTTCTAGTAAGCTGCCTTTATTACCTTATTATTAGTAAATGCTTCGCCTTTGTTAAACTTATTATCTTTAATGTCCGATCTATAAGCTAGTTCGTTAGTTCCTTTAAACTTAGGTAATAATAGCTCCTATAGCTAATAGCTTGCGCCGTACTTAGCGTCCTTATAAATTCGGCATGCGTTGTTATAACAATACGCAAAACTATTAATTAAACACTCTTTTATTCCTTACAGTGCACCGTTGTCCCTCTATACGTATATGCCGTCTACTAGCCTAGTTCCCTTTACCACATAGTTACTCTAACCACCTCTATAGTCTCTAGCGAAATAACCTTGTTTTCCGCAATTTATATAAGCCCTATCTTTAAACCATTTTTCTTGCTATAGAGTCCGCCTAAACGTCTTTTACTGCTAAGATCCCTAGTTTGGCCTCTGCTCCTAGGTCCTTTAATTACTTAATCCTTAACCTCTAGGTTTCTATAGTTTCTTTTCCCACCTTTAGGTTTCTTTAGTACTACTTAGGTCTATTAGCTCTGCGCCATTCCATAGTTTCTAACTCTATATCTATTGTTGCGTACTCTGCGCCTTATATAACTATAAAACTCTGTCTTGCCCTCTCTTAGCTTGTTCCCTTTAATAGATCCTATTATTAATCTTTATTAACTAATCTATTAACTATAACGGAACCTTGTAGTAGGAACTACGGTGGGTTCTGTCAATAGGCTGGGTATATAGGTACGATAAAAACGACAACGTAATAATAACTGGTGGAGTGGTTGCCTAATAGATTAACTCTAATTGTATTCTGAGATTCACTACAAGGAGAGAACTATCTATGGTAGGGACTAAGGTCCTTTAAATACACAACCGTACTCCTAAGAAATCCTCTCTTGTACGTAAGGTACGTGTTATACGTGTTATACATAGCATACACTGCGTACACTGCGTATACTGCGTATAATATTATGTAACTCGCTTACCATTCCTTATTACATGGTTCCACCAGATCCATCCTAGACTGTGCCTATATTAACTAACTAGCTTCCGCCGACTCTTCTCTAAGTAGTCGTAACATTGTACTTAAAGCGTCCGTAACACTATCTCCCTCCTCTTTATCTTCGTCCTTAAAGATTTCTAACATCTCTAAGTCGTCCACTAGAGGTGTAATGTCCGTTTAATCAGTCTAGTTGATATCTGTACTTATTATGCCTAAAGCTTCTTTTTCCTTGCAAGCGCAGCGCCGTGCTCACACCGTGGCTGCCATACTGTCGCTTGGTGAGATAATGCCGTCTCCATGTTCTCGTTGCGTAAAGGCAGGGTTAGTGTGTATCACGCTAGCGAGTCCTTTGTCCCAACAACCCTTATTTTACTTAGAGTATACTAAAGCAAACGTTTAATTGTCCTACGATGTTCGCTCTGTTTTTAACGCTAAGTGTACGCGTCCTATAACTCTTAATAGTCTTTAAGTTCTCTAAGTAACTTATTATAGGGTCTTGTGTTTAATCTACCGCTGCGAAACTTAACGGTAAGCTCTTAAGTGCCTTGGATAAGCTTTATTGTTCGCGGGAAGCAGAGCAGAAGGCTATAGCTGCTTAACAGCGTGCCCTTAAAGCCCGTTTATCCGCTTCTGCCTATCTTCTTTATCTTAAACATGTTTGTAAGAAGGTCCGTTCTAAGAAGTGGAAACTTATTTAATAGGGTTTATCTAAGCTGGGTAACAAAAGAATTAACTCTCCTCCTATAAGGGAAACAACTCCAAGTAGCTTGGTAATTGCTCCTCTTAGGTCCCCCTTAGGCGATTTATTTTTTAGCAATTCCTCTTTATTAATATTGCCTAACCTGCTTTCTTCTAATACTCCCGTACCTTTTCTATAGCGTTCCTTAGGTTGCTTAGTAGTTCCTAGGTAGTCTTACTATAGCCTATCTACTTTACTTTATACTATATTTCGTTATCTATATCCTCGTAACTAATGATCTTTAAAACTTACTATTTGTCTTCCTTTTGTTCTCTATATATATCTGCCTTATAGACTAGTGGCTTAATACTCCCATATGCTAGTTTTAGCATTGCGACATGCTGTATAGGGTAGATTTTCATTTTGACTAGTAGGTTTAACTTATACATAACTAATAAAATTCTTTGCTTAACTTTAAAAGGTCCTAGTCTAACGTGGTCTAACTTCTTACTTAGTTATCAACTCTTGAAATTTTTATATAGTAGCTATACTTTATCCCCCTCCTTAAGATCTGGTCCCTCAGATCTCTTAGCATTATAGTACCTTTTCATTTATTCTTGTACTAGTTTAGCTGTTTCTTTAAGGTCTATATAAAGATTTATTAACGTCTCCATTCTTTACTTAGCTGTGCTACTCGTCTTTTTTACTTATTGTGGCGATAATGATATTCTTGGCTCGTACCTATAATTCGCCTTAAATGGTAATATTCCCATTCCTTCTTATGGTGTTGCATTGTATGCAAACTGTATAACTGGTAATAACGATACCCAATTATTCTGTACGTGATTAATATAATGCCTTAAATACTGCTTTAGTGTCTAGTTTAGTCTTTCTATTTGTCCGTCCGTCTACGGGTAATACACTATAGATATTACTACGCGAACCCCTTGTTCTGCTAGAAACACTTCCTAAAATGCTACTATAAATCTTGGATCTCTATCTAATATGATCTTATCTAGTGCTCCATGTTTTACAAACACTTCCTTTATATAGATTCTAGCAATATCTTCTGCTAATATCTCTTTAGTGCATGCTATAAAGTATCCCCACTTTATTAGCTTATCCACTATTACTAAGATCACGTTATAATCTTGTCCTGTAATAGGATCTTTTGACTTTAGTAACTTAATAATAAAGTCCTATAATATAACCTCCTATAGTCTTCCTGGTGTCTTAACAGGTTATAGCCCTCTATACGGCTTATGCCTTATCAGTTTGTTCCTTTAGCAATCTGGACATTCCTTTATAACTTATCTTGCTAGTCCCCAGATTCCTTAAACAATATATTCCTCTTAAAGTCTTAACACTAAGCCTATAGCTCTATTATGTCCTTATGTTATTCCCTTGTGGAATTCCTTAATAAATTCTTCTACGATAGACTTAGGCATATATATTGCTTCTCTATTTTTATATTGCTCTGAGTTTAGATCCTCTGCCTATACTTCTTAGATCTTCTATATCCAATTACTCTCTAGTAATTTATAGATCTAACTTTCCTTGGTTGCTATAATCTTTGGATAATTATACCTAATTAATCTGTTTTAATCCCTTTACAACAAAGCTCCTAATAGCTTTTTATTGCTTTATAGTTCAGCCTTCCTACTTAGAGTATCTGCTTGTGCATTGTCTATACCCTTAGTATACTGAATTTCGAAATGGTATTCTATAAGCATTTCCACCCATCTAACCTATCTTTGGTTGAGTTCCTTTATTATTAGGAATCCTGTAAGGTTCTTATAGTCTGTCCTAACTATAAATAGTTTTTCTATACCTTGTAAGAACGCTCTCTATTCCTTAAGTGCTGTAACTATACCTAATAACTCCTTGTTGTAGATGTCATAGTTCAACTCTAGTAGTATCATCTTTCAACTATAGTATGCCACTGGGTGCTATCCATCTTAATATTTCTATAGGAAGCACGCCCCTAGTGTAAAGTCTAATGCATCCGTCTTTACAACCATCTCTAGCCCTAGTTGATAGATCTTAAGAACTGGCTCCTAGGTAAACAACTCTTTAACTTTCTTAAACAGTTCTTATTATTCCTTCCCCTATACCCACAGTTCTTCTTTCTTTATTAACTGTGTAAATGGCTTAATGTCCTACAACCACTGCGCTATAAACCTTCTGCAGTAATTGCAAAACCCTAGGAACAATCTCAACTGTATTATATTCTCTGGTTCTTACTAGTTCACTATAGCCTCGATCTTTTTTAGATCTATACTAAGTTGGCCTAGTTCAATAATAAACCTAACAAAATTGGTTTTCCTAGTAAAGAACTCGCATTTCTTAATTGCTACTAGCATCTTTTCTTCTTATAGTCTCTTTAAGACCTATTTAACGTGTTCTCTATGTTCTTCCTCACTTTCTAAGTAGATAATAATGTCGTTAAGGTATACTATAACAAATTCATCTAGGTGTTCTCCTAACACACTATTAATTCGCTTCTAGAACGTTGCTAGTGCGTTTATAAGCCCGAATTGTATAACTAATGGCTTATATAGTCCTTCCTTTGACCTAAAGGCTGCCTTCCATTTATCGCCTTCCTTAATTCTGATCTGGTAGTACGCCTATCTTAGATCTATCTTTATAAAGATCTTTGCGTTGCCTATCCTGTCTTAGATTTCACTAATTAAGGGTAAAGGATATCTATTCTTCCTAGTAATACTATTTAACTGTTTATAGTCTATACACATCCTAAGTTTTCTGTTTTTCTTTAGGATGAATAGTACTGGATATCCTATTAATAACTATAACGGTCTAATATATCCCTTTTATAAGTTCTCCTGGATAAACTCCTTAAGCGCTACTAACTCGGTTTTAGTAAGCTTATAGATTAGAAAGAACTTTAGACTCATTCCCTCTTCTAATTCTATTTTATGGTCCTAAGCTGTATACTCTGACAGCTTCTTACTTTCTGGTAACCACAACTTTTTTCTATACTTGTGGTATCTTTTTGGTATATAACTTAAGCCTCGCTTAGTCTCTTTATACGTCGCTCCGACTTGGTACTATACCAACTTGGTTTGCTGTCGCACTTTGTGTTATTATATATTTTTAATATTAACTTAACCTGTAACCCAATCGATCTTTAGATTGTACTCCTGTAATTAAGGCATTCCTAGTATCGCCTTATCCTGTCCCAACGGTAGGATATTAAAAGACATTCTAACTGGTCTCCCTTTAATAGTTATCTGAATAGGTCCTGTTTTAAGATTAATAATGCCTCCTTTATAGGCTATCTGGTCTCCTAAAATCGTTATAAGTAGATATAGGTATTCCTTCTATCTATGTAGTAACCCTATCCTTTCTACTGCCTTTGGTAATATGTGGTTCCTTATTACTCTACTATCTACCAACGCTTTGAACTGCTAATCTTGCCACTTAGCTCTTAAATTTAGGTGTTGTTCTTAAATTCCTTTAAGGGTCTAAGGCTCTAACACTAGTTCCCTCTAGTTCTATACGCCTCTCCTTTTCCTAACTGTTGGCTGCTTAATCCTACCTATACTTGGTCTAACTTTAGCTAATACTTAGTTCGTTTCTTTTCCTCTATATACCATAGATAAGTGTTCTCTAGGTACTCCCACCACTATTATCTATCTAGGCATTCTTCCGTAAGGAATCTTCCTGGTTAAAGTATTAAGTCTCCTTAACCTTGTACTTCTACTAGATGCTAACTATATATATACTTAGCATTCCTAAACCGCTTTTCCTCTGGTGCCTAATATATCCTTACTAGGTACTTCCGGTTCTTATCTTTAGGTGCTCTATGTATATTATACATATTATCCATACAAGCTATCCACAATAGTGTATAATACGCTGCATGTTTTAGGTTAACTCTTAGTTTATCTTCGTCCTTAAGTTTAAACCTATACCTAGTTGACCTAACCACTAGTATCTCTACTACGGGTACTAAGACTTGCCGCTCGCTTCTCTAGTCCCTGGATCCCTCTTCTAGGTTCCTTAACGTCATAATTAATACTCCTTTAATATAACTTATACGTTTTTCCGTAATGGGTTGGTCTTAGACAACTTTTTTGTCCAGCTATATATAAAAGTCTTCCTATTTATTATTGTGTCGTTGCCTATACCACTTTCCATACAACTGGTTTAGTGTGTATGGTCTATCTATTAGAAAATACCTTATTATCGCTGCATTGTAATATCCTTTGGTATGTCTTTCTTTAAACCTAGTTAGAATATCTAGATCCTTTTCTTATTTTAGTTTATCTAACCACTTTACCCTAGGTGTCCCTGCACTTGGCCTATTAGTAACTCTTTGTACGGGTACTCTGTCCCTTATATAACCTAGCATAGCTGATCTCTTATCTAGCTTTTGCTCTTGCTATATAATAATTCTTGTCCTAAACTTATCTATAGTTTCTTATTTTCTACGTCTTATAGCTAGATCCTTGTAGTCGTCTTACTTTTTAATCCTAGTATTAACTTTTTAATCTTTAGGCTAAACACTACGTTTACCTGGAATTACTAACGTTTTTATTTATTCCCCAAACTTATAGTTCTTAAACTTGCGTCCTATACTCGTTCGTTTATTACTAAACTAAGTTACTACCCTTTCCCATTGGTTTTTATCTGTTATGGGTTCTTGGGTATATCTTATCTTACTTTAAGAATCTTAAGCTTCTCTTATCTCTTCTTAAGAATCTTAAGCCTGTGGCCTTTTACCTTTACTAAGTAATAAGCTAGCACTAGTAGTTGTCTGCTTACTTAGTTTCTTCTAAACATTGCTCCTATTGTCTTATAAAGCAATAGAAATCATATCTAATAGTGTCGCTATACCCGTTACTAAACCTTATTTGGTAATGGTCTCAGTCTCTACTTCTGTTACGTTATCGAGGTTTAAGTGCTCCCAGTTAGCCTTCTTTTCATCCTCGTCGCTGTTAATTAATAAGTACTCTAACTTTATTATCATTACTACTAATCTTCGTCCGTATGTTACTATAACATCTTAATCTAGCTTATAGAGTTAATCTTGTTCTTTGTCTAACTCTCTAGTTCCTTAGAGTCCTTTTAACTCTGGCTCTTATAGCCAATAGCTTGCGCCGTACTTAGCGTCTTTATGAATTCGGTATGCGTTGTTATAACAATACGCAAAACTGTTAATTAAACACTCTTTTGTTCCTCGCAGTGTACTATCGTCCCTTTATATATACGCGCTGTCTGCTGGTCTGGTTTCCTTTACCACGTGGTTACTCTAACTACCTCTATAGTCTCTGGCAAAATGACCCTATTTTCCGCAATTTATGCAAGCTCCATCTTTAAACCATCTTTCTTGCTGTGGAGTCCGCCTAAACATCTTCTGCTGCTAAGATCCCTGGTTTGGCCTCTGCTCCTTAGTCCTTTAATTACTTAATCCTTAACCTCTAGGTTTCTATAGTTTCTTTTTCTACCTTTAGGTTTCTTTAGTACCACTTAGGTCCATTAGCTCCGTGCCATTCCATGGTTTTTAACTCTATGTCTGTCGTTGCGTACTTTGCGCCTTATATAACTATGGAACTCTGTCTTGCCCTCTCTTAGCTTGTTCCCTTTAATAGATTCTATTATTAATCTTTATTAACTAATCTATTAACTCTCTTAGAGTATCCGCATCTTCTATTAGGATAATTGCGTCCTAGACTTTAGCCTTAAGTCCCTATTTATACTATGCCATAAGCGCCCTGTCATTCCACTTAACCTACATAGCTAGTGTTTAAAACTGTGTTATATACTCAATAGCTAAAGTATATTATACTAAGTTCTGAAGCTTTCGTTCCGCTATGGTTATGGCTTCCGGGTCTCTAAACATCTACGTTAGTTACTCTACGAACCCGTTCTAACTGGCAAATATATACTGTACATCTTGGTTAGTAGTTATCATGCCATTAGCCTATATTTCCGTGAGATACGGCTTAAACCATTTAAGTGCCCTCCCCGTTAGGAACAATCCTATATAGGCTACTTAATCCAACAATATTACTAACTTCGCTCCTTCCTATACTACCTTAAAGTGCATCTGCGTAAGAAATCCTTTAAGCTTTAACTTCTCTCCGGAGAATCGTTTAATTAAAGGTAACTTAATCTTTACTGCTCCAATTCCATTAATGCGTTCTTTAAGTATCCTATTATTATCTTGTAAGTGATTAACCATTTCCTATAACTGACCTCGCGTAACCACTTGAGAATCCCCATCATCCATACTGGTATTACCTGGCCCTAAGGTTGTGGCTCCCGTTAACGCCGTCGTGACTAGTGCTGCTCTTAGTGGCATATTGTTCGATTTTATTCTAATACCATAACCTTGGTAGTGAATGTGTAACGGAACCTTGTAGCAGGAACTACGGTGGGTTCTGTTAATGGGCTGGGTATATAGGTACAACAAAAATGACAACGTAATAACAACTGGTGGAGTGGTTACCCAATAGATTAACTCCAATTGTATTCTAAGATTCACTACAAGGAGAGAACTATCTACAGTAGGGACTAAGGTCCTTTAAATACACAACCATACTCCTAAGAAATCCTCTCTTATACGTGAGGTATGTGTTATACGTGTTATACGTGGCGTATACTGCGTACACTGCGTATACTGCGTATAATATTATGTGACTTGCTTACCATTCCTCGTCACATGGTTCCACCAGATCCATCCTAGACCGTACCTATATTAACCAACTAGCTTCCGCCGACTCTTCTCTAAGTAGTTATAACATCGTACTTAAAGCGTCCGTAACATTAACTCTCTTAAAGTGTCCGCATCTTTTATTAGGATAATTGCGTCCTAGACTTTAGCCTTAAGTCCCTATTTATACTGTGCTATAAGCGCCCTATTATTCCACTTAACCTACGTAGCTAGTATTTAAAACTGTGTTATATACTTAATTGCTAAAGTACATTATACTAAGTTCTAAAGCTTTTATTCCACTATGGTTATAGCCTCTAGGTCTCCAAATATCTGCATTAGTTGTTCCGTAAACCTATTCTAACTAGCAAATATATACCATACGTCTTAGTTAGTAGTTATTATACCATTAGCCTATATTTCCGTAAGATATAGCTTAAACCACTTAAGTGCCCTCCCCGTTAGGAACAATCCTGCATAGGCTACTTAATCTAACAATATTGCTAACTTCGCTCCTTCCTATATAACCTTAAAGTGCATCTACGTAAGAAATCCCTTAAGCTTTAACTTCTCTCCTAAGAATCGTTTAATTAAAGGTAGCTTGATCTTCGCTGCTCCAATTCTATTAATGCGTTCTTTAAGTATCCTATTATTATCTTATAAGTGATTAACTATTTCTTATAACTAACCTTGTATAACCACTTAAGAATCCCTATTATCCATACTGGTATCACCTAGCCCTAAGGTTGTGGCTATTACTAACGTTATTGCGACTAGTGCTCTAGGTGGTATATTATTTAATCTTATTTAATACTGTAACCTTAGTAGTAAATATATAACGGAACCTTGTAGTAGGAACTACGGTAGGTCCTATTATTAGGCTGGGTATATAGGTAAGAATAAAACAACAATATAATAATAACTGGTAGAGTAGTTGCCTAATAGATTAACTCTAATTATATTCTAAGATTTACTACAAGGAGAGAACTATCTACGGTAGGGACTAAGGTCCTTTAAATACATAACCGTACTCCTAAGAAATCCTCTTTTGTACGTAAGGTATGTGTTATCTATATTAAACGTAACGTCCCCTTCGTTCAACATAGTTAATACGTTCAATACTACGTGACCTTGGTTACCATTCCTTGTTATATAGTTCCACCAAATCCATCCTAGACCGTGCCTGTATTAACTAACTAGCTTCCACCAACTCTTCTCTAAGTAGTTGTAACATTATACTTAAAGCGTCCGTAACAAATAGAAGTAGAAACTAAGACCGTTATAAAACAGGGTTTAGTAACGGATGCTATAACACTATTAGATACAATTTCCATCGCTTTACAAGACAATAGGAGTAACGTTTAGAAGAAACTAAGCAAGTAGATAACTGCTAGTGCTAGCTTATCACTTAATAAAGGCAAAAGGCTACAGGCTTAAGATTTTTAAGAAGAGATAAGAGAAGCTTAAGATTCTTAAGACGAGATAAGATATACCTAAGGACCTATAATAGATAAAAACTGATGGGAAAGGGTAGTAACTTAGTTTATAAATAAACAAATGAGTATAGGACGCAAGTTTAAGAACTACAAGTTTGGGGAATAAATAAGAACATTAGCAATCCTAGGTAAACGTAGTATTTAGCCTAAAGATTAAACAGTTAATACTAGGATTAAAAAGTAAAATAACTATAAAGATCTAGCTGCAAGACGTAGAAAATAAGAAACTATAGATAAGTTTAGGATAAAAATCATTATATAGCAAGAGTAAAAGCTAGACAAGAGGTTAGCTATACTAGGTTATATAAGGGACAGAGCACCTATATAAAGAGTTACTAATAGGCCAAGTGTAGGGACACCTAGGGTAAAATAGTTAGATAAACTAGAATAGGAAGAAGATCTAGATATCCTAACTAGGTTTAAAGAAAGACATACCAAAGGATATTATAATATAGCGATAATAAGGTACTTTCTAATAGATAGACCATATATACTAAACCAATTATATGGAAAGTAGTATAGGCAGCAATATAATAACAAATAGAAAGACTTTTATATATAGCTAGACAAAAAAGTTATCTAAGACTAACCTATTATAGAAAAACGCATAAGTTATATCAAAGGAGCGTTAATTATAATATTAAGAAACCTAAAAGAGGGATTTAAGGACTAGAGAAGTAAGCAACAAATCTTAGTACCTACAGCAGAAATACTAGTAGTAAGGTTAACTAGGTATAGGTTTAAACTTAAGGATAAAGATAAACTAAAAGTTGACCTAAGATATATAGCGTATTATACACTATTGTGGATAGCTTATGTGGATAACACGTGTAATATATATAGAGCACTAAAAAACAAGAACCGGAAGTACCTAGTAAGAATATATTAGGCACCAGAGGAAAAGCGGTTTAGGAATACTAAGTATATATATAAATAGCACCCAGTAGAAGTATAAGGTTAAGGAGACTTAATACTTTAACTAGGAAGATTCCTTATAGAAAAATGCCTAGATAGATAACAGTGGTAGAAGTGCCTAGAGAACACTTATCTATAGCATATAAAGGAAAAGAAATAAACTAAGTATTGGCCTAAGTTAGCCTAAGTATAAATAGGATCTAGCAGCCAACAGTTAGAAAAAGGGGAGGCGTATAGGACTAAAGGGAACTAGTATTAAAGCCTTAGACCTTTAAAGGAATTTAAGGATAATACCTAAATTTATAAGTTAAATGGTAGGATTAACAATTTAAAGTATTAATAGACAGTGGAGTAACTAGGAACTATATATTACTAAAGGTAGTAAAAAGGATAGGGTTACTATATAGATAGAAGAAACACCTATATCTACTTATAACAATTTTAGGAGATTAGATAGCCTATAAAGGAGGCGTTATTAATCTTAAAATAGGACCTATTTAGTTAACTATTAAAGAAAGACCAGTTAGAATATCTTTTAATATCCTACTATTAGGACAGGATAAGGCGATACTAGGAATGCCTTAGTTATAGGAGTATAATCTAAAGATTAATTAGGTTACAGGTTAGGTTAATATTAAGAATACTTAACAGCGTAAAGTGCGATAGTAAACCAAGTTAGTATAGTACCAAGTCGGAGCAATATATAAAGAGACTAAGCGAGGCTTAAGTTATGTACCAAAGAGATACCACAAGTATGGTAAAAAGTTATGGTCACTAAAAAGTAAAAAGCTGTTAAAGTATACAGTATAGGACTATAAGATAGAACTAGAAGAGGGAATAAGTTTAAAGTTCTTTCCAATCTATAAGCTTACTAAGATAGAGTTAGTAGCGCTTAAGGAGTTTATCTAGGAGAACTTACGCAAGGGATATATTAGACCATTATAGTTATTAGCAAGATATCCAGTACTATTTATCCTAAAGAAAAACAGAAAACTTAGGATGTGTATAGACTATAGACAGTTAAACAGCATCACTAGGAAGAATAGGTATCTTTTACCCTTAATTAGCAAAATCTAAGATAGGATAGGCAACGCAAAGATCTTTATAAAGATAGATTTAAGGTGGGCGTACCACTAGATTAGGATTAAGGAAGGCAATAAGTAGAAGGCAGCCTTTAGGTCAAAGGAAGGACTATATAAACTATTAGTTATGCAATTTGGGCTTATAAACGCACTAGTAATGTTCTAGAAGCGAATTAATAGTATATTAGGAGAACACCTAGATAAATTTATTATAGCATACCTTAACAATATTATCGTTTACTTAGAAAGTAAGAAAGAATATAGAGAATACGTTAAGTGGGTCTTAAAAAGACTACAGGAAGAATAAATGCCAGTAGCAATTAAGAAATGCAAGTTCTTTATAAGGAAAACCAATTTTATAGGATTTATTATTAAACTAGGGAAAATTAGCATGGACCTAAAGAAAGTCAAAGCTATAGTGAGTTAGCAAGAACTAGAGAATATTATGCAGTTAAAATCGTTTCTAGGGTTTTGTAACTACTATAGGAGGTTTATAGCATAATAGTTAAAAAGTATTAAGCCATTCACAAGGCTAACAAAGAAAGAGAAACTATGGGTTTAGGGTAGTAAATAAAAGGAGCTATTCTAAGAACTTAAAGAGTTGTTTACCTAAGAACTGATCCTCAAGATCTATTAACCAAAGTTAGAAATAGTTGTTAAGACAGACGTATTAGACTTCGCACTAGGAGCATATTTACTATAGAAGCACCAGGACGCATGGCACCCAGTAGCGTACTATAGTTAGAAAATAACACCACTAGAGTTAAACTATAACATCTACAATAAGAAGTTATTAGGTATAGTTACAGCACTTAAGGAATAGAGAGCATTCTTATAAGGCATAGAAAAACCATTTATAGTTAAGACAGACTATAAGAACCTTACAGGATTCCTAATAACAAAGGAACTCAACCAAAGATAGGTTAGATAGGCGGAAATGCTTATAGAATACCATTTCGAAATTCAGTATACTAAGGGTACAAACAATGCATAAGCAGACGCTCTAAGTAGAAAGGCGGAACTATAAAGTGGTGAAAAGCTATTAGGAGCTTTGTTGCAAAGGGATTAAGACGGATTAATTAGGTATAATTATCTAAAGATTATAGCAACTAAAGAAAGTTAGATCTATAAGTTACTAAAAAGTAATTAGATATAGAAGATCTAAGAAGTATAGATAGAGAATCTAGACTTAGAGCAATATAAGAATAGAGAAGCAATATATATACCTAAGTCTATTACAAAGGAGTTTGTTAAGAAATTCCATAAGGGAATAACATAAAAACATAACGGAGCTACAGGCTTAGTGTTAAGACTTTAAGAGGAGTATATTATTTAAGGAATTTAGGGACTAGCAAGATAAGTTATAAAGGAATATCTAGATTGCTAAAAGAACAAACTAACAAGGCATAAGCCGTATAAAGGGCTATAACCTATTAAGGTACCAGGAAGACTATAGGAAGTTATATTATAAGACTTTATTATTAAGTTACCAAAGTTAAAAGATCCTATTATAGGACAAGATTATAACATAATCTTAGTAATAGTAGATAAGCTAATAAAGTGGGGGTACTTTATAGCATGCACTAAAGAGATATTAGCAGAGGATATCACTAGAATCTATATAAAGAAAGTATTCGCAAGACACAGAGCACTAGACAAGATTACATTAAATAGAGATCCAAGATTTATAGCAGCATTTTGGAAAGTATTTCTGGCAGAATAAGGAGTTCGCGTAGTAACCTCTATAGCGTATTATCCGCAGATGGACGGATAAATGGAAAGACTAAACTAGACACTAGAACAGTATCTAAGGCACTATATTAATTATATACAGAACAATTGGGTATTATTATTACCAGTTATATAGTTTACATACAATACAACAATATAAAAAGGAATAGGGATATTACTATTTAAGGCAAATTACAGGTATAAACCAAGAACATTATTATTGCTATATTAAGTAAAAAAGACAAGTAGCACAGCTAAATAAAGAATAGAGACGTTAATAAATCTTTATATAGACCTTATGGAAACAGCCAAGCTAGTACAATAAAGGATAAAAAGGTACTATAATGCTAAGAGATCTAAGGGACCAGATCTTAAGGAGGGAGATAAAGTGTGGCTACTATACAAAAATTTTAAGAGTTGACGACTAAGTAAGAAGTTGGACCACGTTAGACTAGGACCTTTTAAAGTTAAGTAAAGAATTTTATTAGTTACGTATAAGTTAAACCTACTAGCCAAAATAAAGATCTACTCTATATAATATATCGCGATGCTAGAACCAGCATATGGAGATATTAAGCTACTAGTCTATAAGGCAGACATGTATAGAGGACAAGAGAAAGACAAATGGCAAGTTTTAAAGATTATTAGTTATAAGGACGTAGATAACAAAACGTAGTATAAAGTAAAGTAGATAAGCTATAGTAAGACTACCTAGGAACCACTAAGCAACCTAGAAAACGCTATAGAAAAGGTACAGGAGTATTAAAAGAAAGTAGGTTAGGCAATATTAACAAAAAGGGATTATTAAAAAATAAGTCACCTAAGGGGGACCTAAGAGGAGCAATTGCTGAGCTACTTAGAGTTATTTCCCTTATAGGAGGAAAGCCAGTTCTTTTATTACCTAATTTATTAAGACCTTATTAAACCAGTTTCTACTCCTTAGAACAAACTTTCTTATAAACCTTCTTAAGATGGGTTAACTAAGCAAACGCAACCTGCTAAGACTTAAAGGAGCAATGTTAAGCCTTAAGGGCCCAAGCAGTCTCTTCAGCAGAATAGTAGAGTTTGGCGCATACGGCGGCTAACTTAGACTTAAGCTTTACAGCAGTAGATTAAACACAAGACCCTATAATAAGTTACTTAGGGAACTTAAAGACTGTTAAGAGTTATAGGATGCGTATACTTAGCATTAAAAACAAAGCAAACATCATAGGACAATTAAATATTTACTTTAGTGCACTCTAAGTAAGATAAGGGTTGTTAAGACAAGGGACTCGCTATTACAATATACACTAATCCCACTTTTATATAATAAGAACACAGAGATAACATTATCTTACTAAGTAATAGTATGGCAGCCATAGTACGAGCATAATATTACGCTTATAAAGAAGAAGAAGCTTTAGGTATAATAAATAGGGATATTAACTAGACTAATTAAATAGACATTATACCTCTAGTAGACAACTTGGAGATATTAGAAATCTTTAAGGACGAAGATAAAAAGGAAGGAGATAGTATTACAGACGCTTTAAGTATAATGTTATAACTACTTAGGGAAGAGTTACAAAAAGCTAGTTAGTTAATATAGGTACGGTCTAGAATAGATCTAGTGGAACTATATAACAAGGAATGGTAAGCAAGTTACATAATATTATACGTAGTGTATAGAGTATATGCAGTGTACGTCTACGTATAACACGTATAACACGTACCTTACGTATAAGAGAGGATTTCTTAGGAGTATAGTTGTGTATTTAAAGGACCTCAGTCCCTACTATAGATAGTTCTCTCCTTATAGTAAATCTTAGAATATAATTGGAGTTAATCTGTTGGGTAACTACTCCACCAGTTATTATTACATTGTTGATTTGTTCTTACCTACATACCCAGCCCAATAATAGGACCCACCGTAGTTCCTGCTACAAGGTTCCGTTACAGATTTGCTAGTACTTTCAGACTTATACAGCATAGTTAAAAGTGGTGCCTTATTACGGAATCCCTCTTAGAGCTTTTGTACAGTATAGAGCTGTTTCTCTCCTTTAATTATAATATAGTTATTCTCATCTTTAAGGAAAGCCGTATAATATTATAGGTTGAGAATTTGTGCCGCTAGATAGTATGGAGAATTGTTTAGCTTCTTAACATACTTTATAAGCTTTTCCTTAGTACATTGGAGTTAAAGTGCTATAAACTTATCCTTAGCCTTAGTGGCTATTACCTAGTAGGAAAAAATTAGCTAAAGAAATATTAAGAGTATTGTACAACATACTAATGCGTCTTATATTAGATCCTTAAGAATATTAATTAATTCTAGAACCCTTTCTAGTGTTATATAATCTCCCTAAAGAAATAGAGTTGCTTTATAGAAAGACTAAAGGAAGTTATAAATCGTACAAAGATATACCTATTTACTTATTATAAGAATATCCTCTTTTAAGATACTATCCTGGTAATATTCTATATAGAGTTAAAGCCTAGCCTTTACTCTATCCTCTAGAGCTATACTTAATATATTATACCAACTATTCCATCTTATACAATTATTAAAAGGAATAATCTTAAGTGTATATTCTTTAAACTCTATTATATGATTAACTGATTTGCGGATGTGTATAATAAGGTTATAGAGCTTTCCCATAGGGCCTATAATATCTTAAATATTCTTGCCTCTTTTAGCTAATAATGGCTCTAGTTCTTTACCCTTCTTTTTCCTCTTATCTTTTGCCATTGCTAGCTGCGGTACTAGTTATATAGGCTCTTCCTTATCCTCTTCTTCTTCCTAATCCTAATCCTCTTTATTATATAACTCTATAAGCTTCTTATCCTTCTTTAATTTAAATAGGAAGGCCTAAATAATAAGATTAATAACATACCCCTAACAGCGAATTCTTTAATATATTATATTCTAGGTAATTTTATATTTAAGCCTAAGCCATTAGCCTATTGTATAATAAAGAACGTTGTTTGATCCGGCATTATCGCCAATAAGAGCTCCAATCTTTACTGTAATTCCATACTTAATAAGGACAGGATGAAGTGCCTCCTATTAATCTATACCACTCTGACTATGTACCATATAAAGGGCAATTAAGATATTTTAGTATTCATCTTGGATATTAAGAAAGCTGGCATAGATTCTAAGAAGAAGAGAATAATTAGGATAGGTCCAGATATTAACGGCAAGATAGATATTTATCTTTACAGATTAAAGTGCTTTTTATATAATATCTTAACTCTTAATAAAGTGCTTAGAGATCCAGTTTAATATTATTAAATAATATTTAGAGATGAATAAAGGTGCTTCTTAATTTAATGCTTTAATAAAAGCATAAAACTCCTTCCATTCTATATATAAGAATAAAAGCCGTTATACAATAATAAGATCTAAAAGTACTTGTTTTATAGTATTCTTCTATACTATACACTTCAGAACCTTACCCTTAAGACCTTATATTTCTCCCTTTACCAGAAGCCTTTGGTATAGTTATTAAATAGAACTTTCTACCTTATCTTTTATTATCGTACATAGACTATTCTCCTCTTAACTCTATTGAACTTTATATTTCTTAAGATAAAGTTATAGTCCTTGCATTAAGGTGTAATGTCCTTTTAGATCTTTAGAAGAGCAATATTTACAAAAGTAATTCTTCTTCGTTTGCTTCTTTTCTTCTGCTGTTACCGTACAAGTATGTTTATAGATTAAGAAGTGGGATTTAAAGAACGCGGTCGTTTAACATATTAAGGTTAAGCCTATATTAGCATCGGCTTTAATAGGGTTTAAAAGAGTAGAAGGTATGTTACTTTTAAAGGAGTTATTACTATAAAGATTATTAGATAAAATTTCACTAGGGCAGGCCATATTAATAAGGTTGTAGATAGGGGGTATTATCTGTTAGAAAATTTTAGATTGCCAAGCCCTGTTATGACAGCTGTCTGACAGACAGCCCTGTCAGCTGACACCCTGTCTGTTTGATAGGTTTGACAGGGTATTCTGTCAGCCGCAAGTCTGCTCTGATTCTGGTGTTCGTGCACGGGCCTTCTTCTCTTAGGCTCTCAACGTGCTAAGGGATAGCAATGAGGTAAGATTAAGGCAAGACTGCGATAAAACTAGACTAACGAGTTTTAGATAAAATGCGACCAACTGCCGATATCTAGATATTTTATATAATATAGCTACGACGTTGTTATTTAATACAATAGATAGAGAAGCTAAAGAGCTCCTACCTTATAGCATTTTTATGGTAGCTGGACGTTGTAGAAGGGTCGAGATACGGCAGTAAAAAAGTTGATTTTTGTTGTATTTTGGCGCTCCAAAGCTGCGACCATAAGCTCGAAGACCCTCGGTGGAAAATTCGATTGGTTGATAAGGAGCAGTATGCCCGCAACGCGTAGTGCACGTACCAACCGTCCGCCGAGGGTCTGGTTTATGAGATAAGACATTTGTGGCTGGGTCGCGGCTATCCTGCACTTGTGTGACGTCATACTTCTGAAACTGGTTCGCAAGGATGAATAGACACTCTGCAACCTGTATGTCTCTCTCCAACGATCCATCAAAGCAACTGTAAACAAACCATTCTCATTTTAAAACCCATTTACTAAGACAGCCCAACCTCACCAAATCGCTCCAACAATCAACCTCCTATACCTCTGAACATCATGACGATCGGCCAACAAGACTCAGGCGTTACTTCCGGAGTCAAATTCGTCACTTCCACCATTGGTAATACTGTGGGCGGCCTGACTAACACAGTTGGTGGTATCGTAGGCGCCGCGGGCCGCGGGGTTGGTGAAACAGTTGAGGGCGCTACGGGCAGTGCTGGGAGTCCTGTTGCTCGTGGCATTGCTAATGCCGCAACTGGTATCGAGGATGGAAGCAATAGGATCGCAAGAGGTGTAAAGAATGCTGGGGAAGGAAAGTAAGAAACTCAATAGCAAACACGGGCAATGAGGGCAACGGAGAATGATTTGGGGTTTACCCGGATATAATGGGGTTTTCACAAGTTGGCTTGGGCGAGAGGGAGATACCCTGTGATGGAGTAATCAGATGGTGTTGGGGTACTCGCTGGATTACGCAAGTTGATGGAATGGGCTATTCTGGGGCCTTTTAATTAAGTCGAACTGGTTGCAATACTGCATTTAAGGCTTATTAGTAATATACGCTCTTTTAACTCTTTATCGTTCCACTATTTAAAGATTTATATTTTAAAGATTTATCTTAGGATCTACTTCTACAAGCTAAGGGTATTTAAGAATAAGGTTATAACTTATAAAGTTGGCTACCTAGAAGGGTTATAGGCTAACTGTGACGGGCTCGTATAAGTGCTTCTAAACCGAAGCTTGTAGATTGCTACCATACAAGAATACTAAGCTAAGGAGGAGAAGAAGACTGTTAGAGACTGGCAAGATATAAAGGGGTCACTAAGGCGCTAGTAGTAAGCGAGCCAATAGCGATTTTCCATCCCGGGGATAGAAAATCTTAATTGGTTGGCTCTACGAGTAGTGCTGGCAGAATATGGTAGAATTTGGCAGATTGCCCAGAAAACGGCAAATTGCCCTAAAAACGGTAAATTGCCTAGGAAACGGCAAAGTAGCAGGTAGCGCGCTTCAGCACCATTATATTACCCCCCCCTCCCTCCCAAAAAAGCCTGCCCTTAGGCTTTGTCCAAGTTCTTTATTATTATCTAAATTATTATAGTTATCTAACCCTTCTTCCTAGCGTTTAATCTAGCTATCTAGTTTATATGGTAGTCTAGGGAGGTCTAGGTAGGCTAGATGGAAATCTTATAGCTTATAGGGAGAGTACTTAAAATTAGATATAGGGTACTATTTTAGATCTTTATTATAACCTACTTATCTTACACGGTATTTTAAGGTACTATAGTTCTTCTTAACTGCTAAGATCTCCTTAACTTCCTACTTCCTATTCTTTGCAATCTAAATTAGTAGTAGGGAGTTGTTATACTATTTAGGCAATAGGTTGTCTATAGCCTTCCGCAGTTGGTCTAAAGAGAAGATAGGGTAGATCTTTATTAACTATAGTAGCTTAACCTTAAAAAAGTACCCTACCTTCTTAAGGATCTTATAGGGGCTAGCTATTTAGTATTCTAGCTTATGGCTCGGCCTCTAGGTCTTTTAGTTCTTTATTAATACCTATACCTTATATGACGGTGCTAGAGTGTTACGGCGCTGGTGGAAAACGGTGGATCTTGGCAGACGTGGATTATGGTAGACGCGAGTCACGTGACTTAAGGACCGCATAAAATATCGAGCGGCGCTGCTATTCTTCTCCTTCCTTTCTCTAGCTTTGGATCCTCGTTTATAGACAATCCAATTGTACAGGCTTGCGCGACCCTCTTGCCGTGCTCGTGCCTCGATTAACCGAGTCGCTAACATTATCTAAAGCTCGTTACTACTCTTCTTTCCTAAGAAGGAACTTAAATATATCTATAAGGCCACAAATAGGACAAGGATATAGAATAGGACCCCAAGGATAGGACAGACCCTTAAGAACTATAAGAACACAAATAGAACGCGAAACCTAAGAATAGGATATGCATGGACCAGAATCCCTAGGAAATAAACAAATACCAGAAATTACCTAATACCTCTACTACTATGCTAAGAAATACAGTAGCTAGTAAAGCCGCTATAGGACCCGCAAACACCTTTAATGGTAAAATAGTTACCATTTTAACCCCCTAGAAAGAGCTCATAGCAGCTAATGCTAAAATTAAACGGCTTTAAGAGCTGCTTAAAACCAGAGACACCCCTACACCTAATAAGGAGTTATTAGACACCTAGAGACTTGCTATAGTCCTTAAGGCCCTAGCCTAATGTATAGTATTAGCATTGTCGTAGTCCGCAAAGGTCGCGGACCCTTTGTTACTTATAGATAGAACTAACCCTATATTTAATAATTGGAAGCTTTAACTAAAAGATAAGCTTAAAGTTAATGCGGACTACTTCCCTACTACTTAAGCTAAAATGGCCTATGTCTTCGGCCGTACTTGTTACGGGACACCCCCGTGACACCTTATATACGTCCACCTATTTCCACCGACTAAACAACCAGAGACTGACCACGAGACGGCAATCTAACAGCAGTCTGCCGTATTCCGCCGCAATCTGCCGTCTCTACTGTTGGAGTTGCTAACTGGCAACTTTAAGGACCTCTAACTGCCGAATTCTGCCAAGTTCTACCAGAACCGCTACCTAAGCTTTACCCTGCCTGTGCGTAGCATAGTACCTATTAACCTAGCAACTAAGCGAACATTATATACCCTTTCCCCCCTATTTTCTACTTTCTTTTCCTTACGCAATGTCTTAACTTTATTACGCAGTTTATATACATAGCTTAATAATATCTACTTCGCTATATATTATTACCGCTTATGCTTACTCCGTAACACTATATTGCGTTAACCTTATATACTACCCTCTAAAATATAGAACAACCCCAAAGCCCCTATAATAGCCGCTGGCATTATATCCGCACTCTAAGAACAATTGGTAGAGATATAGAAGTCCTTTATAGACGCCCTTGCATAGAACTAAGCCACTTTAACTTAATAACAAGCCGAATAAGAAGCATAACACCTATAAATAATTAAGGACCTTTAAGAAGAAGTCCGCACCCTTAAAATGCCTATACTAGGGCCCTAAGACTAAACGCCTTCTTTAGAGATAAATACGCAAAACAAGAGTCCTAAACCTATAGTAGCTATTTACCCCAAACCAACTACTATACTATAATAATCTAAACAACTACCAAACCCTCTAATATTTACTGGTAAATAATAAGAACTCTAATTATTTTTAAGCTAGCTTAAAAATAAGCTAACTAGTAATACTAACCACTATCTAACTAAAGCCAACTAACTCTGCTACGCCCTAAGTTAACTAGGAGGAGACGTAGCTAACCTTATTAAACCCCTTTAACTAAATTTAGTATAAAGTCTAGTTATACTTCTTAAAGCTATATATAGTAACCTAAACTGCCAAGCTATTACTTAGAGAAAGATAAACTATATAACTTAAGGAACAAAAAGCTTTCTAGTATACTTCTCCGAATTTAACTGTTATATAAAGGAAATAGGCTAGAATAACTCCACACTAGTTAATAGCCTTATTAAATCCCTAAGTCCTAAACTAAAAACCTCCTTAATAGGTATAGACCTACCAGGAGCCCTTAACGCCTGCGTAAACGTTATTAATAAACAATATAATAATATACTACGCCTAACACCAAAGTCCACTCCTTAATATAATATAACAGCTCCGTAAATAACTACTAAGTTATTATTTTAGCCTAAACACCTTAACGCCATGGACATTAACTCTAAAACCCTAGAGTATGCCCTACTAGGGTCCCCTAAATGAGAATAATGCATTAAGCTAGGCCTTTACTTTAAATATAGAAGCAAGGCTTACATCTTAAGATACTACTCTATCCCTATACCCCAACATAATTTATAAATAGCTAATACTAGCAACTGTTTACCGTACCAATCCTCCAGTTACCGTCCCTAATCTTTATATAGCTCCAGCCCCGCATCTAGTAAGCACCACTTATAAGGATAAAGTTACAGCTAATATTCTATAGAAATCCTACCCTAGTTGCCTTTAAAAGGAAGGTCCTAGAGCTAAGTTGCTCTCCAGGACGGCGCTACCTTAGGATCTTATTAAATGCTCTAGATGTTACAAATTCTAACTCTTAGGATTACAGCATAACTATTAACTATTATCTTTAGCAGAATAATTAATAGGCTAATACTTAAGTCCTAATTAATATAGGAGCCAGTAGCATAGGATTTATTAACAAGATCTTTATATAAGATAGTGGTTTTACCCTAATCCCCCTCAACTAGCATATTAATGTATTTAGATTTAATGGCAAACGCACTATCTTAGGCCGTATTACCTATATAGTATTCCTAAGACTCTAATACCTAAACCATAAAGAACTAATTAGGCTTTTTGTTACCACCCTAGGTTACTTAGTAATACTTAAATAACCTTAGATAAAGCTATATAAGGTAACTATTAATTAGGACAACCTTAAGCTTCTATTTACCGCCTCCTATTACAAGTAGAAGTGCCTTACGACTTGCTACTTAGACCCTAAACTAAAATCTAAAAAATCCACTAGGATTTATTAGTCTAAAAAGTCCACCTAATTCCACTAAGAACCCGAAAATTACACTAAACCACACGAATTAACCCTAACTACTATACCACCCTAAACCAAGCAGAAGCCTAAACTTAAGCTTAATATATAAAAGTACCAAAAGAACTAGTATTCTACTATAAAAAGGATACTTAAAGAACCTAAACCCGAATCTAATACTAACTCCATACCTAACACTAAACCTAAAGTTAAATAAGAAATAGTAGATAATTAAAAGGAAGTTGCTAGCTAGTAACTCGCCCCCCTTTCTATAGATATCTGTATAATTGGAGCTACCCCGTTAGTATAACTCGCTAGGAAACCTAAATATACGATCTTTGCTATTATAATAGCTGATATTAAAAAGGCCCTAGTACTAAAGAAGCATACTAACCCTGCTATAAAAGTACCAGTATGCCATTATAAGCATCTGGAAGTATTTTTATAAAAGGAAGCCAATAAGTTAGTAGAGCACCAACTATATAACTATAAGATTATACTTAAAGAAGGAAAACAGCTAGGATTTAGACCCCTATACGGAATATCCCAAAACAAACTCTAAGTGCTGCGGAAGTACTTAGATAAATACCTAAATAAAGAATTTATTAGAGCAAGCTCTTTGCCTATAGCTGTACCTATAATCTTTATTAAGAAACCTGGCGGCGGTCTACGCTTCTATATAAACTACTAAACTCTTAATACTATTACTATTAAGAATTGGTACCCGCTCCTATTAATTTAAGAGACACTAAACTAATTAAGTAAGGCTCGCTACTATACAAAACTTAACCTTATCTACGCATTTAACCGTCTCCGTATTGCAAAAGGAGATAAATGGCTTACTGTATTCCGTACTAGGTATGGACTATTTAAATACTTAGTAACGCTATTTAGCCTTATAAATGCCCTAAGTTTATTCTAACACTTTATAAATAATACCCTACAACCTTATCTAGACATTTTTTGTACTGCTTATATTAACGACATCCTAGTATATAGCAATAACCTAACTAAATACAAGAAATACGTTAACCTTATTTTAGAAGCCTTACGTGGAGCTGGCCTATAATTAGATATAGACAAGTGCGAATTCCATAAAATAGAAGTCCTGTATCTTAGACTTATTATTTCTATAGATGGCATATAAATGGACGCAAAGAAAATTAAAGTAATTGTAAACTGGTAAGAACCTAAGAATGTTAAGGATGTAAGAGCCTTTATAGAATTTGCTAACTTCTACTAATAGTTTATTAATAACTTCTCTGCCCTAGTCTTACCCCTTATAGCTCTAACCTAAAAAGATAAAACCTTTATCTTTAATAAGGAATGTAAGAAGGCCTTTACCTATCTAAAAGTTATATTTACTACCACACCTATACTCTAACACTTTAACCTAAACTGAAAGAGTGTTATAGAAGCCGACTTATCTAACTACGTTACTAAAGGCATTTTGTCTTAGTATAATAAGGAAGGGGTACTACACCCTATAGTATACTTCTTAAAATAACTAAGTCTAGCTAAATGTAACTATAAGATCTATAATAAGGAATTATTAGCTATTATTAGATGTTTTAAACAATAGTGACCTAAACTAGAAGGCACTAGATTTCTAATTAAGGTCCTTAGCAACTATAAGAATCTATAGTACTTTATAACCATAAAACAGATAAGTTATTATTAAGCCTACTAGTTAGAATATCTGTCTTATTTCCAATTCTTAATTACATACTGCCTAGGTATTTAAGGTTAAAAACCTAATACCCTAACCTAACGTTTACAAGATATACCAGTACAGAAAGAAGCGCGTACCTACTACAATTAAACCCTACTTTACCCCAAATTATTTGATCCCCCAGCTAAAAACCTTATAGTATACGTCCTTAAAATAACTGATTAATTAGTTAAATAGATTATAATTAATAAATACCCAAATAATAAGTTTATTCAAGAGACACTTAAGCTAATTTAAGATGGCGTTAGGCGCTCTAAAAAGATCTCTCTAAGTAAATATAAAGCTTACGGAGACTGCTTGTACTACTAGAACCGCCTAGTTATACCTAACCACAACAAACTTAAGCTTAAGCTTCTTAAACACGTACATGACCTACTAGTAGCCGGCTACCCAGGCTGTAGAAAAACCCTAGAACTACTTTAATAGGAGTACTACTAGCCGAATATATATAATATAATACGAAGGTATATCTCTAGCTGCTATACCTGCCAATAAGCTAAGGCTTTATATAAGACATATAACGGCTTTCTAAAGCCACTACCTGTTCTAGACCAAAGATAGAAGGATATCTTAATTAACTTTATTATTAAACTCCCCGTAAATAAAGGCTATATAAACATTATAGTAGTTATAAACTAACTATCTAAAATAAGACACTTAATCGCCTGTCCTAATATATTAATACCTGCCGTTGCCTAACTGTTCCTAGATTATATATGGAAACTCTATAGACTCCCTAAAATGATTATCTCTAATAAAGGCAGCTAGTTTGTCTTTATATTTTAAAAAGAACTAACTACCCAACTCCGTATTAAAGTACTATTATTTATAGCATACCACCTAGAAATGGATAGTTAAACGGAATATGTAAATGCTATAATGGAATAATATATTTAGATATACACGTCGTATCTACAAGACAACTGAATGGACTGGCTTATATTTGCTAAGTTTACTGCAAATAACTCTATCTTAAAAACTATAAAGGTCTCCCTATTCCTAGGTAACTATAGCTAGTATCTATAAATAGGTTTTAAACCCTTTAGTAATATTCCTTGCCTGGCTTATTAGGCCTTATAAGTTGTAGAAGTAAACAAATTTATAAAGAAGATAGAAGAATTATAAGAGTTCCTTACTAATAAAATAATATAGGCCTAATCTATCTATAAAGCTGCAGCAAATAAGAACTAAACCCTAGCACCAGCCTATTAAATTGGTAACTTTGTTTAGCTAGATATAAAAAATCTAAATACAAAAAAACTTACTAAGAAACTTAATTGGAAGAACGCTGGCCCTTATAAGATTAAAAAAGTTATCTCTTCTTATGCCTACCGACTAAAGCTCCCTAATACGGTTAAAATCCACCCCGTATTCTATATGTTAGTCCTCCACCCTGCCGCCCCTATATTAGACGCCCTGCCTAGATAGATTTAAGACCCTCCCCTACTAGTTAAAGTAGATAGTAAGGATAAGTACCTTATTAAAAGAGTTAATAATATTAAGTATGACAAATAGAAACGCAAATATATATACCTTATAAAATGGAGAGGTTTTACTAAACCCTTATAGGAACCTGCCAACTCTATAGGACTTATACAAGCCGTAGAAGACTTTCACGAACTCTACCTAGAACTACTATAGCCCCATCTTGCAGATGCTTAAGTTTAAAGGGGGGGTACTATTATAGGACACCCCCGTAACACCTTACACATATCCACCTGTTTCCACTAACTAAACAACTAGAGACTAACTATAAGACGGCAATCTAATAGCAGTCTGCCATATTCCGCCGCAATCTACCGTCTGTACTATTGGAGTTGCTAACTGGCAACTTTAAGAACCTCTAACTACCAAATTCTGCTAAGTTTTACTAGAACCGCCACCTAAGCTCTACCCTACCTATGTGTAGTACAGTACCTATTAACCTAGCAACTAAGCGAACATTATATACCCTTTTCCCCCTATTTCCTACTTTCTTTTCCTTACGCAACGTCTTAACTTTATTACGCAGTTTATGTACATAGCTTAATAATATCTACTTCGCTATATATTATCACCGCTTGTGCTCGCTCCGTGACAGTACTGGTGGGGACGCATAGACGCATTTACGTCCGCGATATGCCTAGGACTTGGCAGACCCCTTTCTCTTTGGAGAAGAGATAATTAATTACCTGTCTTCTATTTATAAGGACCCCTTTAAGATATAGAACGCCTACCTTAACTATAAAGCCCTTAATATAAAAACAACAGAGACCTTCTTAGCCTTCTAGACCCGCTTTCTATACCTAGCTGAATAGGCTTAAATCCCCCAGGAAGATTTAATGCTAGACCTCTTTAATAAGCTTACCCTAGATCTATAGCGCGCCGTACTGCCAGTTTATACTACCGCATAGACGCTAAAGGAACTTACGGACTAGTGCCTAGCTATTAACTAGGGCCTTCGCTAAATTAAGGCATGTACTAAGCGGTATAAGATTAGAAGCTCTGCCAACTAGAATATAAGTATTACAAAAACAGGCTATAGCGCCCTAGTAAGATCTACAACCCCTACGGCACCAACTATACCGCCTACTGTTAACCTAGTAGCTAGCCATATAGCTAGCCCCACTATAGGTCCGGCGAATACTCAACCTATATATAGCAACCCCTATATACAGGCCCTTAGTAATTAAGGAGCCTACTTTTTATACGGCCAGAAAGACCACTTTATAAAAGACTGCCTAATAGCGGTAAAGATAAATAAGGTCCTATTAATTTAGGAGAATGGTATAGAGTTAGAAAAAGAGGGACCCTAGAGTAAGACTCCTCTCTAGAGTTAAAAGGAATTAATATATTATATATTAATCTAGGTCGGCTAGTTAGTAGAAGAAGCTGCACTATCCCTTATACTTTATTCCGCAATAGATATTAAGTTTTAACCTCTGCTTTAGCTAACTCTGGAGTAAATACCTTTGCCTTAATAAACACATAGTATACTGTAAAGCTGGCTAATTTTTTAAATATACCCCTTAAGGAACTACCTAAACCAATTTCTATTCACGGGTATAACGGACGGATAGAACTACCTATTACAACTATCTTGCGGATTTACCTCCGTATAGACAGACAAAGGTAGTATAATATCCCCTTTTTTGTTACGGACCTAGGAAGCTATAATATAATTTTAGGAAGAAAATGGCTAGCCTATCTAGGCTTATAGCTCGATATATAGAGTAGACGGCTTATCTAGCCCAAAACCCTACCCCCAATACCTTTTTTTATAAAGGAAATCAGCATTATAATAGAAAATCTTATACGGCTATAGATAGACACTATTTACTAGGCCGATGCTATATATAGGGACTAGGCCTTTAAGAAAGATATACAGCTTAATTTACAATAGGTCCGTATACTACGCCACCTCCAGACTACTAATATTGTACTACCGGCACTAGAAACCTAGGAAGTTAGTAATAAGCTAGCTGGCTTAGGCCCTATATAGCTATAAAGAACAGTAAGGAATATTAGACGCTTTACTAAATATATAGACTAAAAGAATAACTTATGGAAAATGGAACAGGAGTTAAGGAGGGTTATAAACCCTCCACTATAAAATACGGTCCATGGAACGTCCGTAAAGAAACCTATAAACCTCCTACCAGTTAATATCTGCTGTATTAGTGCCATAGGGTTCTACTAGAACTTAAAACGGCTTAATACCATTACCTTTATAACTAGCTTATACAAAATTAACCGGATAATTAAAGATAAGGAAGCCCTAGCCTATAACCAGCTTAGTAGGAAAAGTAAGCTTATAGATAAGGAGCTGGTGGAACAGAAACTACCTTATTAATACCGGGAATTTAAGGACGTGTTCTCTAAGGTAGCATCTAATATACTTCCGCCTTACTAACCGTATAACTATAAGATTAATATTAAGCCCAATAAAGAAAACACCCTTAGTTATAGCCCCCTCCGCTAGAAATCTACCGACAAGCTATAGGCCACTAAGTAGTATATTATTGATAACCTTAATAAGGGCTTTATTAAGCCTAGCTAAGTCCCCTTTACCTTACCCATTCTCTTTACTAAAAAGCTAAATAGCGGACTCCGTTTCTACATTAACTACTATAAACTAAACTATATAACCTATAAAGACCAATATCCACTGCCCTTACTTAAAGAAACACTGGCCCGTATAAGTAAGGCTAAGATTTTTATAAAGCTTAATATCCGCTAGGCCTTTTACTAAATTAGGATGGACCCTAGATCTAAGGATTTTACTATATTTCAGACCCGCTACGGATTATATAAATATAAAGTACTACCTTTTAGACTAACTAACGGACCAGCTACTTACCAGCAATATATAAATAATATACTCTTTAACTACCTTAATAACTTCTACATGGCATACCTAGATAATATTATAATTTACTCTAAGGATGAACTGGAATATAAGGAACATATCCATAAAGTCCTATAACGGCTCCGCGAAGCTGGTCTCCAGGCTAATATTAGAAAATTAGAGTTTAGTGTTAAACATACAAAGTACCTAGGATTTATTATTAGTATAAATGGAATTAAGGCAGACCTAGAAAAAACGGTTGTAATTAATTAATAGGAACCTTTAAGGACCGTAAAGGGAATATAGTTATTCTTAGGCTTCTACAACTTCTACCAACGCTTTATTAAGAATTATAGCAGAATTGCGTAGCCCCTAAGCCGCCTTACTAAAAAGACTTAACCCTTCTATTTTAATGCCGTATATAAACAGGCTTTTAACGAACTTAAGAAACGGCTAGTCTCTACTCCGTTACTAGCCTATTTTTACCTAGAATGGCCCTTAAGGCTAGAAACGGATACTTCTAATAGTGTAATAGCTGCCGTATATTCCTAGAAGCAGCCCAACGGAGAATGGTACCCCATTATATACTATTTGAAGACTATAATAGACGCTAAGCTAAACTACTATATCCATAACAAAGAAATACTAGCTATTATCTCTAGCTTTTAGCACTGGCGTGCACACCTAGAAGGGACCCCTAAGCCTATCTAGGTAGTCTCCGATTATAAGGCCCTAGAATATTTTATAACAACAAAGGCCCTTACGGCCCAGCAGGCACGCTAGGCGGACATCCTATCCTAGTTTAACTTTCTAATTATATACCGGCTAGGCGCTATAAATTGTATAGACGCCCTTATAAGGCGTAAACAGGACCTAGATAACTAAATAGCTATAAAGATCTTATTACAGACCTAGATATTATTATAACTAAAGCACCTTAATCCCTAGATACGGGTAGAGCTAAATATAGACTCTTTAGATGCTAAGATATGCCCTATTAACTCTATGGAACTTAACCTTATTAATAAACTGCTATAGGCAAACCGTATAGCCCCTTCTCTATAGGAGTACTGTAAAAAGGCAAAGGATACTGCAAGTCTATGGTCCCTTAAAAACGGACTTCTTAAGTACTATAAACGGCTAGCGGTGGTAGAAAAACAGAACTTATGGATATAGATTATCGCCGAAGCATATACTTAAGTCTCTACGGCCTACTTAGGAAAAAATAAGACTTATAAGATTACTGGTAACCGTTACTACTGGCCTGGAATGGTTATAGATATTAACTGCTATGTATAGAACTGTAACAACTGCCATAGATCTATAATTCCGTAAGATAAGACCCTAGGACTATTAAAGCCACTTCCAATACCAGAACGCCCCTGGCAGTATATCTCTATAGACTTCTATAAGCTGCCTACAGACCGTGATAGATATAATATAGTAATGATCCTAGTTAACCGTTTTGGTAAGCGCCCGTTCTTAATCCCCTATTATAAGGATATTAATACTAAGGAGGTTGTCACGGCTAGCAAATCCACAAATCAATAGGGTAAGGCGTTAAGGGCTCTGGAGGCTATATTATGAATAGACTAAGGTAAGGGCTTAAAGAAAGGGGCGCGGTAGACGACTATGTACATGTTTGGTCGTCGGGGCAATGTTGGGGCAACGTTAATCCGTGACCGACGACGCCTCGATGGTAGCTATGTAGACGAACCGTTACATTACCCCCCTTTAAGCCAGGAGGATCGCCCTTGATCCTTATAGTCAGGCTTTCCTTATCTATCTTGCCGTTCCGTCCTTCTCTGCTTTATTGTCTTCCTCTAAGGGCTCTAGATCTACGTCCTTATGATACGCCTCTAGCCATTGCAACAGCCGTATAGGTGGTCCGGCATTATAGGGTCTCTTGTCGTGGAACGCCTTAATCTTATAGGGGGCGCTAATAAAGCTATCTGCGTTATACTAGGTGTTATCTGGGTCATGGCCTACCTAGTGTAAGGGCACGAAGAGGCTTTGGGAAAGATTCAAAGGAATAATATAAATTCTATCTAAATCTGAGGGTATATAGCTCTTGCTAGGAACAAGACGTTGCGTAAAGAAGAGAAAGGAATAACAAGAGAATCTTGCAATTAAATAGTTTAGGGGTCTTAGTTAATGCGTGCGCACATACACACGCGGACGGACTTTGGTAGTATTTAATTAATCTAGTAGAACTTGGCAGAAGTTAATTAAGCTAGCAGAATTCGGCAGAATTTAGTTAAAGCTTCAAGTTCTATCTGTTAAGTGTTTTACCGAGATATTTTTACTATAACTAGGCTAGTCCCGTTATAGTACCCCCCCTTTGGCCAAAGGTCCAAAATAATACAATTTTATTATGTTATATTTTACGTTAGGTAGCGGTGTAGAGTTTTACTGGTTCTAATTGTTAAACGGACTAATTAGGATTTTCCATCCCTAGGATAGAAAATCGCTATTGGTTTAGTAAAGGTGGTGAGCTAAACTAATATCTTTATAGTAGGTCTTAGCAAGGCAAATCTAACCAATTAGATAACTTTAACCGCTGGTTAAAGTTCTTTAATATCTTGCGCGTTATATAACCGTGTTATAAGCGTTGTGGTATTCTTTAAGCTCTTTTTAATTTCGAGTTTCCTGCTATTATATTTTGTGTATTCGTGTTAGGTGGTAGTTGTTTGCCTTTATATTATATCCATCTAGCCAGAGCAGGCCGCGAAGGATAGTCCTTATAGAATTCTTTTACTAGGGAAGGCGCATTAGTCTTAACTTGCTTATAGAGCTCCTAGGTTCGTATTTTATATCCTTTTTACTTAATAAGAAGTTTAAATTGTTTAGATTATGTTTTCTATCGCATATTATTAATTAAGTTAATAAAGTAAGAACCGTTACCGTTATTAACAATTACGGGAGGTAGTGGCGGCACTTTATAAGTTATAGGTTCGTCTTTTAAGGGTTGTAGTAAGCTTATGTAAAATATTAGATATATTTTTATCTTAGTTGGCAGTTTAAGCTTATAAGCATATGGGCTTAATTTCTTCTTAATTTGGTATAGGCCCGCAAACTTCCAATTAAGTTTCTTTAAGGGCCGTTAAGTCTTTAGGTTTTGTATATTTAGGTAAACTATGTTACCTTCCTTAAAGTCCTATATGGGGGCTCGTTTTTTGTTTGCATGCTATTCCTATACCGTTTAAGTGTATGTTAATTCACTTTGTAATAGTTCTGTTAGCTGCTTTATTTAATTAGCGAAGTTGTGTGTGTTAATTAACTGAATCCGTTTAATTATAGGTCCTATTATGTTAATTTTAGGTCGTGGTTTAAATCCAAGTTAGGGGTCTTGTCCGTAGGTCGCGTAAAACAACGTCATGCCTGTTAATATATTTATTGTATTATTCGCAGTAAACTCAGCTAAAGGTAGCTATTTTTCCCAGTCATTTTGTAGGTAGGAGTAGTATATTTATAGGTATTGTTCTATAATCGCATTTGCAATTTCGGTTTAACCATCTATCTCTAGATAAAATGCAGTTAAGAGTCATGTTTAAATACTTAATTGTTTATATAGAGCTTGCTAGAAGTCTAAAACGAACTGGCTTTTATAGTTGGATATTATTAAATTAGGAAGTCCGTGTAGCTTAAAGACGTGCTTAACAAAACACTTGGCTACTAATATTATATCAATTAAGTCTATAGGAATTATATATCGCATTTTTATAAAATAGTTAACAACTACTATAACATTTATAAACCTGTTACTGTTAGGCAAGTTAACTATAAAGTTAATCGAGATATCTCACTATCTTTGCATTGGAATTGGTAATGGTTAAAGTACTCCTTGCTTCTTTACATAAGAGGTCTTCCCACGCACGTACGTTCTGTAGGCTCGAACGTATTTTCGTACATAGTCATGTATTATAGGCCAGTAGTATACTCATTAAATAATCTTATAAGTCTTCGCATGGCTAGGATGTCCTACTATAGGGGAATCGTGTACAAATTTAAGTATCTTAAATTATAAGGGTTTGGAATTTGGAACTACCATCTTCTGTTAATAGTATAGTCAATTGTTACGAATTTCGCATTTGGCGAGTGTAATATCTTTATACTATTGTTTTCCTGTTCGAATTGCTTTTATTATATCTGCTATTTATACGTCGTTCTTATATTTGTATTCTATTAGCTTATTAATTTCTATTTCCTATTTATTGATTTCTAATTCGTTTCTATTAAGTTCTATATCTAGGAATATAGGACGTAGTTTCTTAAAGCGTTTAGGGGGCAATAAGATCTATAATTAATTTATAATCCGTTTATCTAAGGCATTTATAGGTAAATCTTGTAATTGTTATATTAATGTATTAGGCTTCTAATTGAGTTTGCCTAGTTAGTACGTAATCTTAAAGTTAAATTATAAAAGGTATTCGGCCTAATAAATTTGGCGCTGCGTTAACTGCTTTATAGTTATAAAGTACTGTAGGTTTTTGTGGTCCGTTAACACGCGTATTAGAAATAATAATCCTTTAAGTTCTAGACGCCATTGTTTAAAGCATCTAACAATTATAAGTAGTTCCTTATTATATATCTTATAGTTCGATTCGGCAGGGGCGAGCTTTTAAGAGAGAAAGGCTACTGGACGTAGCTTACCGTCCTTATTATATTGCGATAACACTCCCCCTAGGGCATAATTAGACGAGTCTGTTTTAACAATATATTTAAGGTTAGGGTCAAAGTAGGCAAGAATTAAAGCGGTTATAAAGCGTTGTTTTAAGTTATTAAAAGCTTATTTATATCTAGCAGTCTATTTAAATTTCACGTTCTTTCTTGTTAGGTTTATTAATAGTTAAGCAATTTTTAAGAACTAGTTAATAAATCGGCGGTAGAAATTTGTAAATCTTAGGAATCCTTAAATGTCTTATATGTTACTAGGGCTTCCCTAGTTTATAATTACAGCGACCTTTTTAGGGTCCATTTTAATTCCATTATAGGATATAATCAGGCCTAGGTACGTAACTTCAGACGCGTAGAACTTGTATTTCTTAATATTGTATTATAAACCCGCATCTTATAAACGTTTAAGGACTATTTAGATGTGTTTTTAATGCTTAGAAAGCGAAGATAAGTAGATTAGGATATTATTAATATACGCGGTAATAAATACATTAAGGAATTTATAAAGCGTATTGTTAATATATTACTAAAATGTACTAGGACCGTTCTTTATACTAAATGGCATTACTAGGTATTTAAAGAGTCCCTATTATATATAAAAGGCTGTGTACTTCTTATCTCCTTCTCGGATACGAATTTGATTAAAGGCAGCGACTATATTAAGCTTTGTAAAATATTGTGCCTTTACTAGGCGGTTAAGCGTCTCTTAGATTAAGGGGATTAGATATTAGTTTTAAATCATAATTACATTTAGGGCTTAGTAATTAATATAGAATCTTAAGCCTCCTCCTAGCTTTTTAACAAATAATATAGGTAAGGTAAATAGAGATTAACTAGGGTAAATAAATCCTTTTTCTAGATGCTTGTTGAGGTATTATTGCATTATAAGCAGTTCTTCTTATAATATACCGTATAGCGGACCAAACTTTGGTGTCGTACTAGGTTCAAGTTCTATCTTAAAATTGTGTTTATCCCAATGTGGAGGTAGCTGGTCTGCAAATCGTTTTTTAAACTTATTAATTAGATCGTGGTACTTTTTAGGTATAAGAGGTCAAGGGTTAATATACCGCTTTGGTTCTAGCGCCTTCTTAATATCTTCCATTATTATAGCGAAGATTTTATGGTCTCGTTTTCTTACTAATAAAATAAAAGGTGCGGCTTATATTATATAAATTTTAAGGGGTTTTAATATATCATCTTCGCATTCTTTACTGCGATTAGCAGTTGTAGTTTTATTATGTTAGTTTAAGGTTTATAGTAAGGGCAATTTATATTATGTCGAATTCGAATAGTCTTATACATATTTATAGGGTAGGTGGTGTTTTAAACAATAACTTTGGCAATAGGTCGTGCGGAATTTTAGTGTTTCTTTAACCTAGCTAATTAAAGGGTTGTGCTGTTTTAGCTATCTATGTCTAAGTATCATCTTATATTGCTTTAGGGGTGTTATAAATAGGGAAATGTATTTGAGGTGTTTACCTATCCGCATTTTTATAAGAGTGTAGTGCGTCAATTCGCTATATATTAAGGGTTTGCCGTTAAAGCCTTATAGGCCTTAGGGCTTATTAAGTTTCTTTAAATTTAGGCGTTGGGTTTTTGTGTAGTTTGTATTAATAAAGCCTATACTAGTAGCTCTGCTGTCTATAAGGATTTATACCTCCTTCTACTTTCCAAGTATTTAAATTTTGCTAAGTATATTAAGGGAGTCGTGTTGTATATTAGCGCTAGAAGAGCCTAGACACTCGTACTCTTCCACTTTTTATTCTAAGGCGTGACTTAACCCTAGGATAATTTGTTTTCCAAGTTAGCCAAGTATAAGATACTTCGTGACAACTGGGTATGATTTATAGAACGAGTATAAGTTAAGGAGTAAGTACGGCTTAAAGAATAAGTGCGATTCAAGAAGCGGGTATAATTTAAAGACTAGGAGGAACTACGGCGGACTTTTTTAAAAGGGTAAGTTTGGCAATTCCTTTAGATATGTCCTTTTCTGCCACATCCAAAGTATTCTCTATTTGTGGCTTAAGTCCTTTATTCGTCGGTTCCTAAGGGTGCGTAGGATCGCGTGGCGTCGAGGTCTATAGGGTCGTGCGTAGGTTTTAGAGAAGGGTCGCGCTTTAGGGTATATATTAGTTTCGTAAAGTCTTAAACGCAAGGCGTGGTTAGCTTTAGAGAACGAGTTTATTTGTTATATTAAAGGTCCTTATTAATTTATTAACACATTATAGCAAATTTGGGTAGGTTCTTTAGCAGTTCCTTACCTACTAACTATGCTCTAATTTTATCTAAAATAGCTTGTCAAAGAGCAGCAACTTTAGCGGCTTTATTCTAATCTAGTTTGCTAATAAGGCCTAAAAATTCTAAAAAGAAGCTAGTAAAGTCTTAATTCTATTATTATAGGTTTTTAAGTTTAGTAACAGTGGTGTGTTTACGGCTAGTATTATTATATATTCGTTCTAACAAAGAGACGAAGATTTTAAAATTAACGAAGGTGCCATTATAGAAGAATAGGTCCATAGTTTATGCAGCATCTTTACTTAATTAAGACATCCTATAGCTAATCTTGCTAGCTTTGGTAGGGTATTAGTTGTAGTTTATTAAAAGTTTAAGGCGGAGCTTAGTTATAAAGGGATATAGGTCATTTTAATTTCTATTAAATATTAGAGGGTTAGGAAGCTTTTTTAATTTTATAGTAGGTACTAGGTTCGTTATAGGTATAGGTTAGGCTACCGTTACTAGTTTAGGGTTTGTATTTAACAGGCTAGGTTTATATACAGTTATCTTAATTTCGTTTATAGGTGTTACTATTAGGGTCTCTATTATAAGTATATTAACGTTGCGGAGTTCTTTATAGAGTGTTTCCATTAATTACTAATACTAGGCTTCTAGTGCAGCCCGCTACTAAGCTAAAGCATCTATAAAGGCTTCTTGTATTGCAGTTAACTGTTCCCTAACTAGGGTTATAATGCTCGTAGTTAACATATAGGATTCGAGGTTGTTTGTCATTTTAATAGTAGTTATTTTTAACGCAACGTAATATAAGGGCACAAAGAGGCTTTAGGAAAGATTTAAAGAAACAATATAAATTCTATCTAAATCTGAGGGTATATAGCTCTTGCTAGGAACAGGACGTTGCGTAAAGAAGAGAAAGGAATAACAAGAGAATCTTGCAATTAAACAGTTTAGAGGTCTTGGTCGATGCGTGCGCACGTACGCACGCGGACGGACTTTAGTAGTATTCGATTGATCTAGCAGAACTTGGCAGAAGTCGATCAAGCTAGCAGAATTCGGCAGAATTTGGTCAAAGCTTCAAGTTCTATCTATTGAGTGTTTTACCGAGACATTTCTACTGTAACTAGGCTAGTCCTGTTACACCCAGTTAACCTTATACTATAGCCTTTTGTGGTAGGTTCTACTAGCAAGGATCTTATTAATCTTATACTCCGGCTTGCCATTAATTAGGATTGGCTCCTTTAGCTCCCTGTTTTGGCCTAGCAGGAGGTTATCTAGGTCCTTTTATAGTTAATTGGCATAGAAGACGTTTAATATCTTTATATTTGGGGGTAGGTTAATAATATATAAGTGTCCTTTTATGCCTAGAATCTTATATAACCCTATAAGCTATCTATCTAGCTTAATATTTGGTTAGTTGGCAGCCCAGCCCTTCCTAGTAATATATACTCGATTACCTACTCTAAAGTCTAGTTCGCGATAGTGCCTATTAGCTTGCCTTATCTGCCGCTCTTAGGCCTTTACCAGGTTATTTCTTACCTATTTAACTGCGTCCTAGGTCCTATATATAAAAGCCTAAGCCTCTTATTATGTCAGCTTCTTATAAGGTGTTAAGGTTGCTTATATACGTTCCTCCCAATCAAAGTAAAGCCTTGGCTTAAATCCTAGCTCTAGCTTATATAGTGCGAAGCCAGTAGATTTGTGCGAAGTCTATATAGGGAAAGAGCTCTGACCAATTGTCCTAATAGTGGTTAATAAAGGGCCTTAAGCGTTGGTTAATATACTGGTTTAGTACCTCTATATTACTATTAGTTTGTAGGTAACCAAATATAGAGAGCTTTTACTTAACGCTGGTTAGTTTATATAGCTTGTCTGTAAAGGCTAAGATAAATTAGGGTTCTTAATTTGATATAACTGTCTCTAGGAGGCCGTACACACGCCAGACGTATTAGTAGTATAGGTTTGCTATATTAGCTATAGTGGCAGTTTTATAGTAGGGTAGTAAGAAGGCTCTCTTACCTAGTTAATTAACGACTATAAAGACGTTGTTAAAGCCCTTTTTGTCCGTTGGGAAGGACTTAAAATTAAAAAAGACGTGCTGCTAGTAGCGTTCACTAATTAGTAGGGGGTGTAGTAGGCCTAGGGTTTTGTCCTAGGGTATATAGGTCCTCCTATAGGCCCTGCAGTTTCTTATATAGGTATTATAGTTTGAGGGTAGTCCTGGCTAATAGTATTAGTCTACTACAAGTTTCCTAGTCTTTGTTTTGCCTAGGTAAGCGGTTACCTAGTAAGAGTATACCTCTGCAATAAGGTAGGTACAGAGGCAGTTAGTATTAGGGACCATTAGCTTGCTAAAGCAGGTAAGTAGTCCTCCTTAGAGCTTCCAGCCCTTCTAGTCTTGCTTAGCTAGCTAATATAGCCCTACTAGCAACTTACTAGTTTAATTAGCCTAGAGTATCTAATTAACTAGCTTATATAGCTGCTATTCGCGATTTGCTACAACTAGGGGGTCCTTAGAGGTTGCCTCTAGTATAGCAATTGTAAGGGCGGGGTTAATCAAGTATATAGTACATGCGGCTATATCCTTCTCTTTCTGCGTCTTTAGGTCCTCTTGCTTTTGTAATAGGATATTAGCCACTATATTTACCATACCTGGCCTATAGGTAATCCGCATATAGAAATTAGCTAGTAGGTCTACCTAGTGGGCCTATCGTAGATTTAGCAGCCTCTTGGTTGTGAAGTACTTAAGGGCTTAATAGTCCGTAATTACTATAAAAGGTGTACACTAGAGGCCAACAAGGTGACCTCGCCATTCCTATAGGCCTCTTATCACTGCTAGTATCTCTTTATTATAGATCTCATACCGTATCTCTTTAGGGGACATCGTTTTTAAGAAGAAGGCTACTAGCTTCTAGGTCTTATAGTCTTACAGCTGGTTTAGCACCCTAGCTACTACTCTATCACTCGCGTTAGTCTCTACGCGGGTGTCTTAAAACGGTAAGTAGTGCTTTATTATACTGCCCGATAGTATAAGGGCCTTAACTTGCTTAAAGGCTTCAAGCTCTTCCTCCTTTAGTAGGTACCATGCTTTCTTTTTCATAAGCTTACTAAGCGGTTATGCAACTCGGCCGTAATCCTTTAAGAAGGCCTAGTAGAAGTTACAGAACCCTAGAAAGGATTATACTCCTTTTATAGAGGTAGGGGGCTCTTAATCTCTAATTATAGCTAGCTTATTAGTGTCTATAAGGGCGCAAAGAGGCTTCGGGAAAGATTTGAAGGAATAATATAAATTCTATCTAAATCTGAGGGTATATAGCTCTTGCTAGGGACAAGACATTGCGTAAAGAAGAGAAAGGAATAACAAGAGAATCTTGCAATTAAATAGTTTAGGGGTCTTGGTCGATGCGTACACACATATACACGTGGACGGACTTTAGTAGTATTCGATTAATCTAGCAGAACTTAGCAGAAGTTAATTAAGCTAGCAGAATTCGGCAGAATTTAGTTAAAGCTTTAAGTTCTATCTATTAAATGTTTTACTAAGACATTCCTACTATAACTAGGCTAGTCCCGTTACAGTACCCCCCCTTTAGCCAAAGGTCCAAAATAATACAATTTTATTATGTCGTATTTTATATTAGGTAGTAGTGTAGAGTTTTACTAGTTCTAATTATTAAACGGACCAATTAGGATTTTCTATCCCTAGGATAGAAAATTGCTATTGGTTTAGTAAAGGCGGTAAGCCAAACTAACATCTTTATAGTAGGTCTTGGCAAGGCAAATCTAACTAATTAGACAACTTTAACTGCTAGTTAAAGTTCCTTAACATCTTGCGCGTTATGTAACCATATTATAAGTGTTATAGTATTCTTTAAGCTCTTTTTAATTTCAAGTTTCCTGCTATTATGTTTTATATATTTATGTTAGGTGGCAGTTGTTTGCCTTTATATCATATCCATTCAGCCAGAGTAGGCCGCGAAGGATAGTCCTTATGGAATTCTTTTACTAGGGAAGGCATATTGGTCTTAACTTACTTATAGAGCTCCTAGGTTCGTGTTTTATATCCTTCCCACTTAATAAGAAGTTTAAATTATTTAGATTATATTTTCTATCGCATATTATTAATTAAGTCAATAAAGTAAGAACCGTTACCGTTATTAATAATTATAGGAGGTAGCGGCGGCACTTTATAAGTTATAGGTTTGTCTTTTAAGGGTTATAGTAAGCTTACATAAAACATTAAATATATTTTCATCTTAGTTGGCAGTTTAAGCTTATAAGCATATAGGCTCAATTTTTTCTTAATTTGGTATGGGCCCGTAAACTTCTAATTAAGTTTCTTTAAGGGCTGTTAAGTCTTTAGGTTTTGTATATTTAGGTAAACCATGTCACCTTCCTTAAAGTCCTATATGGGGGCTCGTCCTTTGTTCGCATGCCATTCCTATACTATTTAAGCGTATATTAATTCACTTTATAATAGTTCTATTAACTGCTTTATTTAATTAGCAAAGTTATGCGCGTTAATTAACTAAATCCATTTAATTATGGGTCCTATTATATTAATTTCGGGTTATGGTTTAAATCCAAGTTAGGGGTCTTGTCCGTAGGTTGCGTAGAATAGTGTTATGCCTATTAATATATTTATCGTATTGTTCGCAGTAAACTTAGCCAAAGGCAGCTATTTTTCCCAGTTATCTTGTAGGTAGGAGTAGTATATTTATAGGTATTGTTCTATAATCGCATTTATAATTTTGGTTTAACTATCTATCTCCAGATAAAATGCAGTTAATAGTTATATTTAAATACTTAATTGTTTATGTCGGAATGTTAGTTATGTGACGTGGTCACGAGACTATAAAGCAAGGCTAGTTAACCTAACCTTAGAGCAACCCCTTACTTCTAAACAATTAATTATCTAACAATTAACAACGTATATGTATTATACAGTGATATTTGTGCCCGTTAATTAAAGCATGTATACCAACACTGATTAGTAGACGTACAGATTAGGAAATACGCAATAGCTAGCGCTTAAGGAGTAGTACTGGAAACAGTTCACCAATTGCCTAGTTCTTATCTGTTTCACTAAAGGAGAAGACTACGACTTCTACTTAAGCTTAAGAGCGTGTATTGGCCTTATAGCTAATACAGTAGATTGCTGAGAGAATAGCAGCCTTGCTAAGAACACTTTACAGGTCCGACGGCTGTAGAGAACATATACATAAACCTTAACCTTAACTACACCCTTACCCTTGACCTCACCCTTGACCTCGACCTTAACCCTTAACCTTAACCTTAACCTTGATCTTTGTTTAAGCCTTAACCCTTAAACTCCTAGACTAAGGACACTCTATAGGCCCTAAGGCTATAGAGAACACCCTAAACCTTAAATCTTAAACTTTAAACTTTTTTACCTTTAAACCTCCACTTAAACCTTATAGATACTCAACCTATAACTACAATAGAGTGGTATAAGAAGATATTAAAGTATGGTAATGGAATCACTGCTGCTATAGCTTCCAAAGATAAGCTAGGAGACTATATAGCAACAAAGGTCTATATACACACACAGGAGAACTTTACAGACTATATATTATGGACAGTATTTAAGGAGGAATTTAAAGGCTTTACTACTAAAGATTTCAGACGCATGCGAATTAATATAAAAGTAAAGTTACGCACTCATCTACTCAAGAGAGGAGTATATGTGGGAAAGCATAATAGCAGATATTCAATCTTAGAAGCACTATTCAACCTCCTCTAAGAGGAAGAACCTTACAAATGGACAGATAAGGAAATCACAGAAGCTCTTAAGGCAGTCAGCCCTATAATTACAGTGGCGCTACAAGAACGGCTTAACTTAACATAAACAGCTCTAATATTAAATCAAGCTATACCCCTATTAGTTATAGCCTCTTCAGCTCCTACAACCCCCCCCTACAGCCCACTACCTTCCTATACGGTGCCGACGCCTGTAAGCTATTAACTACCTCCACTACCTCTAACGCCTGTAATCCAGCCTATAGCTATAGCCACAACACCTAGAACATAAATACCTACCCCTATAACACCCTAACCAGCTATTACATCTATACCCCAGTAAACCGTACCAACCGCTACCTAATAGCAAGCCGTACCTACCTCTACCTAAGATCAACTACTTACTCTCCTTACTCAACTCCTACAGACGCAGAATCAGTAATTATCGCCTACAGTAACTGCCTCTACCTTCCCTTTAGCAACCGCTCCTATCCTACCTAGTCCCCCTCCTGCCCAGTATCTTTACCCTAGTACTACCAATACCGACCCTGCTATGCACCTGCCTATATACAGCAAAGAGGCAGCCACTATCGCCAAGATCTATACAAACGACCAGAAGTACGATGGAGTAAGTAATAGCTTTAACTTCAAGTTAACTATCTTCTATAATATCTATAAGAGAGCTGGTCTACCTCCTAAAGGCTATATAACCGCACTCCTAACCATGCTAAAGGGACTTACTTAGGATCACTACTACAATAGCAGCCTTTCAACTAGATTATTTACTGAGGCATATAACTACATGCGTCACTTCTTTAAAGGACTAGAGTACTATCAGAGAAACCTTATAGAATAAAACGCCACCAACTTCTAAGGAATTATTAACAAGAACCCTAATAAGCAAATCTATTAGAGTTTCCAACTACTCCTTAATAAGCTCTTAAAATATCGCCACGGATTATACCTAGAGTTTTATACAGACCTCTTCCTTACAAATAAGCTAGTCACCGCTTACTAAGGAGTACCAGCATGCTATATTGCCATTTCCAACCCTTCTAAAGACCTCTCCCAGTTAATTAGCAAGTTACAATCTTCTATAGTTATATAGGAGAAGGAATACCCTTCCTAGGCCTTAATAAGACCGTCTTAAGAAACCTACTTTACGGATCGCATATACCGCCGTAATATCTGTAACAACCGTGACTGAACCCGCTCCTATAGACAAAACACCATCAGATCCCCAAAGGCCAAGTGCTATATTTGCTAAAAGGAGAGCTGCCGCTTATAAAAATACATAGAGGAGGAGCGGAACCGTTCTAGAGATAAGTACAAAAGACATTTTAACAATAATAAGGGCCGCAATAGTAACTTTAAAGAACGCTTTAGACAATACACTATCTACTATAAAGGAGACGACAATAATAAGTATAATAAGACTTTTAAAGCTCTTGTGCTAAACATAGATACTAATAAAAACACTAATAACAACAACAGCGAGGAAGAATTAGAAGACCCTAATAGCTACTACCTTACATTATTTAGGACTCTTACTATAGATGAAGCAACCTCTACAAGCGTAGAACTAGCTAACAAGACTTACGCTTACTTACTTACTATAATCTCCACGGAACCTACTACAGAAACCGACCCATTTAACTATAACACAACAACCGCCACTTCACGCTATACTTCCACGGTATTTATAGGAATTATAATTAATACCAGTGCGTCAAAGAAGTCTACAGCCAGTTACGGACAATTCTAGGCACTATAGAACGCGGACCAATCTATAAGACTTAATACCTTAACCAAAGGACAAGTTAACGTGCAGTTTAGCATTAAAATTACTACCTCCATTAAAACTGCGGATATTGTCACCCCTATAGGCAAGATACAGTTTTATGTTGTCTATACGGATACCCCCTTCTTACTCTACTTAGCGGATATGGACAGACTCCAAATCTACTATAATAACCTTAGAAACGTTATCATTACTTATACCAAAAAAGTACTAGTAGTGCGACGGTTTGGCCACCCGTTTCTCCTATAGAGCTTATTACTACAGTTATATCTATCTAAATCCTTTAACGCAAACCCCTGCTACTTAATAGATATAGAGCTACAGCGCCTATATCGTCGATTTAGATATCCCTTAGTTAAAAAATTGCAAAAACTACTCTACTATGCTGGCTATAAAACAGATAGAATGGCCATTAAGCAACTAACCAAGTTCTGCTACTACTATTAAAAGTTTAGCAAATTACTAGGCAGATTCCGCTTTACCCTACAAGACAACGTCAATTTTAACTATAATATTATTGTCAATATTATGTACATCAGCGGATCACCCCTCCTATACATTATTAATGAAGGAACGCAATTCTAAGCCGGCAGATAGCTATAAAATATCAGCGCTAAATATACATAGGACGTTTTATAGATATGCTAAATTAATATCTACCTAGGGCCACCAGACCTAATTACCCACAACGCCAGAAAGAACTTCATTAGTAAGAAATTTAAGCAATACGCCACCATTATGGGAATTAGTATAAAGGGAGTACTGGTTAAAGCACATAACTCTATTAGAATAGTAGAGCGCTACTATAGTCTATTACACCAAGCCTATCAGATCATCATAACTAAAATCCCCAAAATTAACAAGGAGATGGGACTCCAAATAGCGTTTAAAGTAATCAACGATTTAGCTGGCCCTAGAGGACTAGTTCCCATACTTCTAGTCTTTAAAGCCTACCCCCAAATAGTCAAATCCAATACACCATCCCCTATGGTTATACAACGCGCTGCCGCAATTAAAAAGGCTATAACAAAGATATAGAAGCTATAAGCTAAACAATAGATCGCCGATGCGCTAAATATACAAAACGGACCTAATGCTAATGCGATTTATGATCTCCCACTAAATTCGCCCGTTTTGGTCTGGAGAGAAGGAAACACTAGCTAAAGCGGCCATTAGGACGGGCCATTTACCTTGCTTACTATTGAGGGTAAAATATACACTATTAAACTGTCTAGCGGACCTACAGCCTTCCAATCTACGGTTGTAAAACCCTACCTTTAAGCAACTAAATCATAGGAGCAAATCGTTGGACTGGAATCGCTACCTAAACCTCTATTTAGGTCAGCCCTTCCTAAGACTATTTTAGAGAGACCTACTAAAGCTTAGCAACAACCCCCAAAACGAGGCAGAGGACGCCCTCGTAAATACCCTCTACTTACGGCTATAGCTGACATTACCATCTACCTATAGGATAACAGTTAATTTAGTACTCAATTTAGCGCCTCCTAACAGAAGGAGCTTACTAGTCTACTTAAGAAGGGAGTTTTTAAGATCATAAGACTCACGGACATACCACAAGGCGTATAACTCTTTAATTCGCGATTTATTAACAAGATCAAGAACAAGGGAACTAATAAGGCTTTTAAGAAATCCCAACTAGTCGTGCAAGCTTATAATAACTTAGAAAAGGAACTGGTTCTTACCCAATTACTAACCATTTAACGAGTCAGCCAACGACTAATTCTCTATATCACCGCCATAAAGCTTCTATAGGCACAACTTTACCTCTAAGATATTTCATAGGCCTATATATAATTAACCACCACACTAAATCAAGAATTCTACGTACAACCTCTATATAAGCTAATTAAGCAACTTGGGATTAACAAGGCCTCCGTTTTAAAGGTTATAAAACCACTCTACAGAGTACCGGAAGCCGGTAACCACTAGTTTAAGATATATTACTTATATTATATCTAACAGTTGCACATGGACCAGTCTACATATAACCCCTATTTCCTACAGAGTAACGAACCCTTTAGCATTATAGGCCTATAAACTAATAATACTCTATTCCTGGTAGATAAGACCTTTATAAACGCAGAGTAAAATAAGCTGTATAAGGCCAAGTTTATGGCTAAAGAACGGGAACAACTTACCATTAATACGCCCATTAAGTTTAACGGTGGAGTTATTTAGCTACTAACTAATAGGAGCATTACGCTTACTTAGGAACGACAATATATAAACCTTAGTACGATTAGCACCAAGCTTGCCACGAGTATAGGATTAAGAGGAGCTATAAGAACCTTAACTCCAAAGGACCAGTATATCACTTAACGCGCTAAAGGTGTATATATCGCTTTAGTTTACCAGCTAAAAGCCTTATTTGATTTATCCTTTACCGCCTAGGTAATTAACCCTAACAAGGAAGACGTAAAATAGTTAAACAAGTGTCTAAACTGGCAAATTAAGAACGCCAATAGAGGCCTTAAGTTTGTTAAGTTAGATATCAAAACCCTACAGCTCCTGGTGTTTATAGACGCGTTATTTGCTAATAATAAGGACCTCTCTTCGCAGATCGGCTACGTCATTGTACTAGCTAATGCTACAAAGAAGGCTAATATCGTCTATTAGAGCTCAGTTAAGTGCAAAAGAGTTACTTAGAGCGTACTAGCTTCTAAACTCTACGGTATAGCCCATAGCTTTAATATCGGCGTTATAATTAAATCTACAGTAGATAAGATCCTACAAATTAACCTCCTATTTATGCTTTGCACTAATTCCAAGTCCTTATATAACTGTTTAGTACAACTCAGAACCACCTAAGAAAAGCGCCTAATAATCGACGTAATATACCTCCAGCAAGCCTACGAACGGAGACAGATTACAGAGGTGAAATAGATTAACAGAGAGGCCAACCCTACTAACGCCATGACGAAGGGAAAGCCCTGCGCGGCTCTTTAACGGCTTATTAATACAAACTAAATCGACCTACAAGTTATAGGATAGGTTAAACGAACGAACTCAGATTTAGCTTAGTGTTAGGTAACTAATTATAACGATGTGGACCCTAAATTTAACCAGCTAATCAGGATTTTCTATTCCCAGGATGGAAAATCGCTATTAGCTCGCTTACCACTAGCGCCTTAGCGGCCCTCGCAATATATTAACCTGCTACCCCTAATAATTCTTCTTGTAATTACGGACCTATAAAAGAAGCGTGGAAGCTATTGCGTATTAATTAGATCTCTAGCTATTATATATACGCTACAAATAAGTCTAGAAGTAAACTTAGCTTTAGAATATAGATTAGCCTTCTTTTTAGAGTTACTCTAGTGTCAGAATATTAGTTATGTGACGTGGTTACAAGACCGCGAAGCAAGGCTAGTTAACCTAACCTTAGAGCAACCCCTTACTTCTAAATAATTAATCATCCAACAATCAATAACGCATATGTATTATATAGTGATATTCGTGCCCATTGATTAAAGCATGTATATCAACAGTTTATATAGAGCTTGCTAGAAGTCTAAAACAAACTGGCTTCTATGGTTGGATATTATTAAATTAGGAAGTCCGTATAGCTTAAAGACATGCTTAATAAAACATTCAGCTACTAATATCGCATTAATTAAGTCTATAGGAATTATATATCGCATTTTTATAAGATAGTTAACGACTACTATAATATTCATAAACCCGTTACTGTTAGGCAAGTTAACTATAAAGTTAATCAAGATATCTCGCTATCTTTGCATTGGAATTAGCAACGGTTAAAGTACTTCTTACTTCTTTACATAAGAGGTCTTTCTACGCACGTATGTTCTATAGGCTTAAACGTATTTTTGTATATAGTTGTGCATTATAGGCCAGTAGTATACTTATTAAATAATCTTATAAGTCTTCGCATGGCCAGGATGTCCTACTATAGGGGAATCGTATACAAATTCAAGTATTTTAAATCGTAAGGGTTTGGAATTCGGAACTACCATCTTCTATTAATAGTATAGTCGATTATTACAAATTTCGCATTTGGCGAGTGTAATATCTTTATACTATTATTTTCCTATTTAAATCGCTTTTATTATATCTGCTATCTATACGTCATTCTTATATTTATATTCCATTAACTTATTAATTTCCATTTTCTATTTATTAATTTCTAATTCGTTTCTATTAAGTTCCATATCTAAGAATATAGGACGTAGTTTCTTAAAGCGTTTAGGGGGTAATAAGATCCGTAATTAATTTATAATCCATTTATCTAAGGCATTTATAGATAAATCTTGTAATTATTATATTAATGTATTAGGCTTCTAATTGAGTTTGCCTAGTTAGTACATAATCTTAAAGTCAAATTATAAGAGGTATTCGGCCTAATAAATTTGGCGCTGCGTTAACTGCTTTATAGTTATAAAGTACTACAGGTTTTTGTAGTCCGTTAACACACGTATTAGAAACAATAATCCTTTAAGTTCTAGATGCCATTGTTTAAAGTATCTAATAATTGCAAGTAGTTCCTTATTATATATCTTATAGTTTAATTCAGCAGGGGCGAGCTTTTAAAAAAGAAAGGCTACTGGACATAGCTCACCGTCCTTATTATATTGCGATAATACTCCCCCTAGGGCATAATCAGACGAGTCTGTTTTAATAACATATTTAAGGTCAGGGTTAAAGTAGGTAAGAATTAGAGTGGTTATAAAGCGTTATTTTAAGTTATTAAAAGCTTATTTATATCTAGTAGTCTATTTAAATTTTATATTCTTTCTTATTAGGTTTACTAATAGTTAGGCAATTTTTAAGAACTAGTTAATAAATTAGTAGTAAAAATTTGCAAATTCTAGAAATCCTTAAATGTCTTATATATTACTAGGGCTTCCTTAGTTTATAATCACAGCGACCTTTTTAGGGTCCATTTTAATTCTGTTACGGGATATAATCAGGCCTAGATACATAACTTTAGATATATAGAACTTATATTTCTTAATATCGCATTATAAACCCGCATCTCGCAAACATTTAAGGACCATTTGGACGTGTTTTTAATACTTAGAAAGCAAAGACGAGTAAATTAGGATATTATTAATATATACGGTAACAAATATATTAAGGGATTTACGGAGTGTATTATTAACGTATTGCTAAAACGTACTAGGACCGTTCTTTACACTAAATAGTATTACTAGGTATTTAAAGAGTCCCCATTGTATATAAAAGGCTATGTACTTCTTATCTCCTTCTTAGATACAAATTCAATTAAAGGCAGCAACTATATCAAGCTTTATAAAATATTATGCCTTTGCTAGGCAGTCAAGCGTCTCTTAAATTAAGGGGATTGGATATTAGTTTCAAATCATAATTACATTTAGGGCTTAGTAATTAATATAGAATCTTAAGCCTCCTCCTAGCTTTTTAATAAATAATACGGGTAAGGCGAATAGAGATTAACTAGGGCGAATAAATCCTTTTTCTAGATACTCGTTGAGGTATTATTATATCACAAGCAGTTCTTCTTATAATATACCATATAGCAGACCGAACTTTGGTGTTATACTAGGTTTAAGTTCTATCTTAAAATCGTGTTTATTCTAATGCGGGGGCAGCTAGTCTGCGAATTGTTTTTTAAACTTGTTAATTAGATTGTGGTACTCCTTAGGTATAAGAGGTTAAGGGTTAATATACTACTTTGGTTCTAGCGCCTTCTTAATATCTTCTATTGTTATAGCAAAGATTTTATAATCTCATTTTCTTGCTAACAAAATAAAAGGTGCGGCTTGTATTATACGAATTTTAAGGGGTTTTAATATATCATCTTTACATTCTTTACTGCGATTAGCAGTTGTAGTTTTATTGTATTAGTTTAAGGTTCGTGGTAAGGGCAATTTGTATTATATTAAATTCGAATAGTCTTATATATATTTATAGGGCAGGTGGTGTTTTAAACAATAACTTTAGCAATAGGTCGTGCGGAATTTTAGTGTTTCTTTAACCCAGCTAATTAAAGGGTTATGCCGTTTTAGCTATCTATGTCCAAGTATTATCTTATATTGCTTTAGGGGTATTATAAATAGGGAAACGTATTTAAGGTGTTCGCCTATTTACATTTTTATAAGAGCGTAGTGCGTTAATTCGCTATATATTAAGGGTTTGCCGTTAAAGCCTTATAGGCCTTAAGGCTTATTAAGTTTCTTTAAATTTAGGCGTTAGGTTTTTATGTAGTTTATATTAATAAAGCCTATGCTAGTAGCTCCGCTGTTTATAAGGATTTATACCTCCTTCTATTTTCTAAGTATTTAAATTTCGCTAAGTACATTAAGGGAGTTATATTATATATTAGCGCTAGAAGAGCCTAGATACTTATACTCTTCCACTTCTTATCCTAAGGCGCGACCTAGCCCTAGGATGATTTATTTTCCAAGTTAGCCAAGCGTAAGATGCTTTATAACAACTAGGTATAATTTATAGAATAAGTATAAGTTAAAGAGTAAGTACGGCTTAAAGAACAAGTGTAATTTAAGGAGTAGGTACAATTTAAAGACCAGGAGGAACTACGGCGGACTTTTTTAAAAGGGTAAGTTCGGCAATTCCTTTAGATATGTCCTTTTCTGCCATATCTAAAGCATTCTCTATTTGTGGCTTAAGTCCTTTGTTTGTCGGTTCCTAAGGGTGCGTAGGATCAAGTGGCGTTAAGGTCTATAGGGTCGTGCATAGGTTTCGGAAAAGGGTCGCGCTTTAGGGTATATATTGGTTTCATAAAGTCTTAAACGCGAGGCGTGGTTAGCTTTAGAGAACGAGTTTATTTGTTATATTAAAGGTCCTTATTAATTCGTTAACATATCGTAGCAAATTTGGGTAGGTCCTTTAGCAGTTCCCTACCTACTAACTATGCTCTAATTTTATCTAAAATAGCTCGTTGAAGAGCAGCAACTTTAGCGGCTTTATTCTAATCTAGTTCGCCAATAAGGCCTAAAAATTCCAAAAAGAAGCTAGTAAAGTCTCAATTCCGTTATTATAGGTTTTTAAGTTTAGTAACAGCGGTATATTTATAGCTGGCGTTATTATACGTTTGTTCTAATAAAGAGATAAAGATTTTAAAATTAACAAAGATGCCGTTATGGAAAAATAGGTCTATAGTTTATGCAGCGTCTTTGCTTAATTAAGACATCCTATAGCTAATCTTACTAGCTTTAGTAGGGTATTAGTTATAGTTTATTAAGAGTTTAAGGCGGAGCTTAGTTATAAAGGGATATAGATTATTTCAATTTCTATTAAATATTAGAGGGTTAGGAAGCTTTTCTAATTTTATAGTAGGTACTAGGTTTGTTACAGGTATAGGTTAAGCTACTATTACTGGTTTAGGGTTCGCATTTAACAGGCTAGGTTCGCATATAGTTATCTTAATTTCGTTTATAGGTGTTACTATTAGGGTCTCTATTATAAGTGTATTAACGTTGCGGAGTTCTTTATAGAGTGTTTCCATTAATTACTAATACTGGGCTTCTAGTATAGCCCGCTACTAAGCTAAAGCATCTATAAAGGCTTCTTGTATTGTAGTTAACTGTTCCCTAACTAGGGTTATAATGCTTATAGTTAACGCGTGGGATTTAAGGTCGTTTACTATTTTAATAGTAATTATTTTAGACGCAATATAATATAAGGGCGCAAAGAGGCTTTAGGAAAGATTTAAAGGAACAATATAAATTCTATCTAAATCTAAGGGTATATAGCTCTTGCTAGGGACAAGACGTTGCATAAAGAAGAGAAAGGAATAACGAGAGAATCTTGCAATTAAACAGTTTAGGGGTCTTGGTCAATGCGTGCGCACATACACACGCGGACGGACTTCGGTAGTATTTGATTAATCTGGCAGAACTTGGCAGAAGTCGATCAAGCTGGTAAAATTCGGCAGAATTTGGCCAAAGCTTTAAGTTCTATCTATCGAGTGTTTTACCGAGACATTCCTACTGTAACTAGGCTAGTCCCGTTACAGTGTCTATAGTAATCCTATTAGTACCAATAATAAAGCCTAAGAACTTCGTCTTGGTAACGCTAAACTTACTCTTCTTAATATCCGCTTATAGGCCTGCCTTTTAAAGCCTCTATAGGACCTTCTTGACGTGGATCTCGTGCTTTAGTGGGTCGTCTAAATAGATTAGGATATTGTCTATATAGGCTATATAGAAATCGTCTAGGTAGTTAAAAAGGACGCTATTAATAAACCTCTGGAAGGATACAGGGCCGTTGTATAGTCTAAAGGGTAGGATGCGGTATTTGTATAATCCGTACCTTGTACGGAAGGTGGTTAACTCCTCTACCTCTTCTCTTAGCCGTATATGGTAGAAAGCCTACCGAATATCTAGCTTGGTAAAGATTTTAGCTCTTAATAGCCTTGTTAATGTCTCCTTAATTAATGGCAGCGGATAGCAGTCCTTCTTAGTAATTGCATTAAGCTTCTAAAAGTTAACGTAGAATTGCTACCCCCCCCTAGACTTTTTAGCAAATAGGACCGGAGCTGTAAAGGGTGCGTTACTTGGTACTATAAACCCCTTCTATAAGTGCTCCTATAGGTAGACCTTAATAAGCTCTAGCTGCTCTAGCGATATATTATATAGTGGGCTAGGGGCTAGATTGCGGCTATTACCTTTAAGAATAATATTATGGTCCACTCCCTCGCGATGCAGTAGTAGCGTATTAGATATAGCCTTTAAGAAGCTATCAGTATATTCTTAGTAGGGCTACGGCAGCTTTTCATAGACAAGCCGGCGAAGTTCCTCTTTATTATTAGGTAGGGCGTCTTGTCCCTTCCTATTCTCTATTAACTGGTCTATCTCGTAGAGACTAGTATATCCAATTACTATGTCTTTGCGCTTCGCTCCTTATAAGAAGTTTCTTACCTTAAGTAGCGCGATGTCTGCTGCCCTGAACTCCCTAGTAAATAAAGGCCTCCTCTTTCTTAGCTTTAACAGTGGAGCTAGCCTAGGGTAAAGCTAGTCTTCCATTTTCCTAATTGCGTCTTAGGTATTAATCTTCTAAGTATGCTTATAGTTGTATAAGGCCCACTTAGCTTGCTTTAGCTTAGCCTATCCCTCCGGCTTAATTTTAGTAGAGGACTTCTTCTCTTAGAGTTGGCTAATCGCGACTATACGTTTAAGGATACACTGGGGGGTAGGCCTAGGCTCTAGGTCTAGTAGTATATCTCTTTAATCTGCATCTTTCTAGTAATTCTTGTTAATTGGCGGGGGTAGGAGCTCCTTTCTTAGTATGATTACATCCTGCCTACTATAGTAGTTTCTCTTAGTTTGCTATACTAAGACCCAGTGTTTGTAATTAATAAGGGCCCTAGTTTTCTTAAACCACCTATAGCCAATAAGAAGATTATGGCGGCTAGTATTATAAAATAGGAACTATATAGGGACTCGTCGGCCATCTATAACTAGGTTAGCCTTAAAGAGCTATCTAATTATATCCGTTTACTAGTTATTATAGCTGGATACAGCAACTTCTCGTCCTTTAATCTTGTAGAGCTTTGGTTGCAGTTATTGCTTAATAATTGGTAGTAGCTTATGGTGTATAAAAGCCTCTCCGCCCGCACTAGAGTTAAGTAGGCTTATTATATTAAGAGCCACGCCGCCTAGCGCAATCCTATATAGCGTTATAAGGGCTGCGCCCCTTAAGATTTCCTTTAGCTATACGGGCGCTATATTAATTGCTCTAATCTGCTCTAGGTAGGAGACTTCTCCTAGAGCTGCTTGTTTTCTAATTATAATAAGTTAGTAACTATCTTATACTCTTTACTTTGGTTAATTGCTTTAGCTTCCGTCTTCTTCGGCACTGGGTAGTTATTAGAGTAGTGTCCTTACTTGCTATAGTTAAAACAGGTAACTGGCGCTTTTGCGGCTGGTGCTAGAGTTAGAGGCTGCCGGGAGGGGGGGGGACCTTTGGTTTCTTTAGCGCCCCTAATAGAAGCTCTTTTAATAGCCTGGGCTGCTTTATAGTCACTTCGTTCCTTACCTATCTGCTTTAGACCTTGGGCGTACTATTAAGCAGTCTTGTAATAGGCCTAGAAGCTATAGTCTTTATCTGCCACCTTAACTTCTATTTAGACACGTAGGTTATTATAAAGCTTATTATAAAGCTCCTCTTTCCACTAATCTTGTGGCATCCTTGAGATATTTACTAGCCGTATAAAGTTAGATTGGAAATCGTTGAAGTCTTTTAGGTATAGTATCTTAAGGCCTTAATGCGGCAATCTGGGTCCTTAAAGACGTTCTCTAGGAACTTAAGTACTTCTTTACTGGTAGGGTTGCGTCCTGCATCGCGCTCTGCTTTTAAGTAGGGTAAGAGGTAGTTATAAGCTTTACCGCCTATATGTGTCTTAATATACGCTACCTTTATATCTTCTTCCTAATCTGGGTCGTCTTGATAGAACCAGTTTGTATTAAATTAAAGCTTATTTTGTATATGGCCGCTCTAGGCACGATAGGTAGGCTCTTTTTCATTTATTAGCGTAGGTGGGTCTAGAAACTTTGCTATACATCCTAAACCCGCAACACTGCTTGTCTAAGAGAGTAGTGTCCCTTCTCGTATTATCCGTAACGGTATGCTTTCTTGTTTACTATCTTCCTAATCTGGGGCTTATATAGTGACCTTGCGGCCTATTCTTAATATCTTCTAATTGGCTTTGTGGAGCTCGTCTATCCTATTATCTAGGTGCTCCTTAAGCTCTGCTATCTTTACTTAAGCTTCCTCTTTTGCATTAAAAGCTTTATGCGCGTAGTTATTTATAAGACGCTATAGCATAGCAATCTGCTGTTCTATTGCCTTCCTTTGTATTCCCTGGAGCTGTAGCTCCTCTATGAGTTTGGTTGTAGGTATCTCGGATAGCTTTTAGGTGGTTGCGGCCGTGTACTCTCTTTTGGTCTCTATCTTAAAGTATATAGGGTTTTCGTCGTCTTTTAATTGCGCCATAAGACGGTCCTATTTGCTCTTTATATCGTCTAAAAGCTCCGTCTCGCCATAGTACGGTTAGAGCTCCGGTGGCTTAAGTATCGCGTCTATAGGTTCCTCGCGCCCTACTAGCGCTGGGTCGGTAGCTATCTCTAGTGCACTAGGCCTTAATGCGCTCTTTCTTGCCATAGTGTCTCTCTCTGCTTCCTTAGGCAAGTCCTCTTGCTACTGAGATTGTAATTGGGGTGATCCTTTTAATCTAATTGCCGCAGTCTCTTCTTTTAGCTGCTTAATCTACTGTCGCAATTGCCTGCCTCGAGCAGGGCTTAGAGGGTTGGTTAGTCTATAGTCGTGGTAGTAGAACAGCTCTCTATCTGGCTACGCGTTTAACCGTTTAACCTAGTATTGTGTCGCCTCTATAGGCCAGTTAAGGGTTGACCTTAGTCTAATGTCATGGCTTAGAGGGTTGGTTAGTCTATAGTCGTGGTAGTAGAACAGCTCTCTATCTGGCTACGCGTTTAACCGTTTAACCTAGTATTGTGTCGCCTCTATAGGCCAGTTAAGGGTTGACCTTAGTCTAATGTCATGGCTAGCAAATCCACAAATCAATAGGGTAAGGCGTTAAGAGCTCTGGAGGCTATATTATAAATAGACTAAGGTAAGGGCTTAAAGGAAGGGGCGCGGTAGACGACTATATATATATTCGGTCGTCAGGGCAACGTTAGGGCAACGTTGATCCGTAACCGACAACGCCTTGATGGTAGCTATGTAGGTAAACCGTCACAGAGGTAGCCTAACTATATATCTATTATATCTACTAAATTTACGGACTACCAGATACTATTATATCTAACCGCGGGCCGTAGTTTATATTGGCCTTCTAGAATAAGTTTACTTAGATTCTTGGTATTAAGCTAAAGCTTTCTATAGTATACTACCTCCAGACAAACGGTTAGACGGAGATTATAAATTAATACCTAGACCAGAGACTCCGGCCCTTTATTAACTACTTTTAGAATAACTAGGGCGAACTACTACCCCTAATAGACTACGCCCAGGCAACCCTACCCTATAACTCTATGGGGTTTGCACCTATTTAGCTAGAAATAGGATATTTACCCTATACTAGCTTTAACTAGAATAGACCGGAAGGCCTATAGACTGTATGTGAAAAACTATCTTATAAGGAAGCCTAGTAATACGCTAGACGGCTAAAAGAAGCCTAGATAGTAGCCTATAAGAACTTAAAAAAGGCCTAGAAATTAATAGAATAGTAGGTAAATAAGTATAGGCGCGAGCCTAACTTTACTATAGACAATAGGGTCTAGGTTATAACAAAGAACTAAAAAATAGAACGGCTTAGCCGCAAGCTAGACTATAAGATAGTAGGACTGTATAAGATCCTTAATAAAGAAGGTAACTTATACAAGGTTAAGCTCCTAGACTTAATTAAGGTTTACCCTATCTTTTTGCGGGATAAGCTACGGAAGGCTATAAATAACCCACTACCTAGATAAAAGAATAAGCCTCCCCTGCCAATTTAAGTTACTGGCGACAATAAATAGGAAGTTAATAAAATACTAGCCTATAAACTAGTATAAGGAACACTATAATACTATATCTAATAGAAAGGCTGCGATCTAGACCTAACCTAGTACCCTACCTAGAACTTTATAGGCTGCCCCCAGAGGCTTAAAGAATTCTATAACCAATACCCTAACAAACCCGGACCCCTAAAGTACCTTAACAAGTAAATAGAGTGCTAGTATAGCAAAGACGATAGGCTGCCTATTAAGCATAAAGACAAGAATACCCTATGGACATAAAACGGACATACAAAGCCTAAGGGCAGGCTTTTTTGGAGGGGGGGGTAATGTTATAGCGCTAGTGGAAAACGGTAGATCTTGGCAGATGTGGATTATAGTAGACATAAGTTACGTAACTTAAGGACCGCATAAAATTGTAACGGTGCTAGGGCAACGCCACCTGCCATACTTAGTGGATCCTGACTCCTGCCAACCAATCAGGATTTTCTGTAAGGGCGCGAAGAGGCTTTAGGGAAGATTCGAAGGAACAATATAAATTCTATCTAAATCTAAGGGTATATAGCTTTTTAAGAGAACAAGACGTTGCGTAATGAAGAGAAGGGAATAACCAGAGAATCTTATAATTAAATAGTTAGGGGTCTTGGTCGATGCGTGCGCACGTGCGCACGCGGACAGACTTTGGTAGAATTCAATTGATCTAGCAGAACTTGGCAGAAGTCAATTAAGCTAGCAGAATTTAGCAGAATTTGGTCAAAGCGTCAAGTTTATCTTATTAAGTGTTTTACCGAGACATTCCTACTATAACTAGGCTAGTCCCGTTACAGTACCCCCCCTTTAGCTAAAGGTTCAAAATAATTTAATTTGGTTAAGAATTTATAATTTTTTTTTTTTTTTATCACGTGTTGTATTTTCGCGTTAGGTAGCGGTCTTGGCAAGGCAGATCTAACTAATTAGACAACTTTAACCACCGGTTAAAGTTCCTTAATATCTTGCGTGTTATATAATCGCGTTACGAATATTATAACTTATTTTAAGTTCTTTTTAAATTCAAGTTTCGTGTATTTATGTTAGGTGGCAGTTATTTGCCTTTATATTATATCCATCCAGCCAGAGCAGGCCGTAAAGGATAGTCCTTATAGAATTCTTTTACTAGGGAAGGCGCGTCGGCCTTAATCTGATTATAGGTTTCCTAGGTTTATGTTTTATATCCTTCCCACTTAATAAGAAGTTTAAATTATTTAGATTATGGTTTCCATTATATATTATTAATTAAGTTAATAAAGTAAGAACTGTTACCATTATTAACAATTATAAAAGGTGGCGGTGGTACTTTGTAAGTTATAGGATTATCTTTTAAAGGTTGCAATAAGCTTATATAAAACGTTAGGTGTATTTTCATCTCAGTTAGTAGTTTAAGCTTATAGGCGTATAGGCTTAGTTTCTTTTTAATTTAGTATAGCCCTATAAACTTCCAATTAAGTTTCTTTAAGGGCCGTTAAGTCCGTATGTTTCGTGTATTTAGGTAAGCTATATTACCTTCCTTAAAGTCCTATATAGGAGCTCGTCCTTTATTCGCATGCCATTCCTATACTATTTAAGCATACGTTAATTCACTTTATAACAGTTCCGTTAACTGCTTTATTTAATTAGCAAAGTTATGCGCGTTAATTAACTAGATCCGTTTGATTGTAGGTCCTATTATATTAATTTTAGGTTATGGTTCAAATCTAAGTTAAGGGTTTTATCCGTAGGTTGCATAGAACAGCGTCACGCCTGTTAATACGTTTATTATATTATTTATAGTAAACTCAGCTAAAGGCAGCCATTTTTCCCAGTTGTCTTGCAGGTAGGAGCAGTATATTTATAGGTATTATTCTATAATCACGTTCGCAATTTTAGTTTAACTATCTATCTCCAAATAAAACGTAGTTAAGAGTTATATTTAAATACTTAATTGTTTATATAGAGCTTACCAGAAGTCTAAAACGAACTGGCTTCTATAGTTGGATATTATTAAGTTAGGAAGTCCATATAGCTTAAAAACATACTTAACAAAACATTTGGCTACTGATATTGCATTAATTAAGTCCATAGGAATTATATATCGCATTTTTATAAGGCGGTTAATAACTACTATAATATTCGTAAACCTATTACTACTAGGCAAGTCAACTATAAAGTTAATCAAGATGTCGCGCCATCTTTGCATTAGAATTAGTAGCGGTCGAAGTACTCCTTACTTCTTTATATAAGAGGTCTTTTTACGCACGCACATCCTATATGCTTGAACGTATTTTTGTATATAGTCGTGCATTATAGGCTAGTAGTATGCTTGTTAAACAATCTTATAGGTCTTTATACGGCCAGGATGCCCTACTACAGGGGAGTTATATACGAAATTGAGTATCTTAAATTATAAAGGTTTGGAATTTAGAACTACTATCTTCTATTAATAGTATAATCAATCATTTCGAATTTCGTATTTAGTAAATATAATATCCTTATACTGTTGTTTTCCTATTTAAATTGCTTTTATTATATCTATTATCCATATATTATTCTTATATTTGTATTCTATTAGCTTATTAATTTCTATTTCCTATTTATTAACTTCTAATTCATTTCTGTTAAGTTCCGCATCTAGGAATATAGGATATAGCTTTTTAAAACGTTTAGGGGGCAGTAAGATTTGTAATTAATTCGTAATCTATTTATCTAAAGTGTTTATAGGTAGGTCCTATAATTATTATATTAATGCGTTAGGCTTCTAATTAAGTTTGCCTAGTTAGTATATAATCTTAAAGTTAAATTATAAGAGGTATTCGGCCTAACAAATTTAGTGCTGTATTAATTGTTTTATAGTTATAAAGTACTATAGGTTCTTATAGTCTGTTAATATACGTATTAGGAACAACGATCCTTTAAGCTTAGGACGCCATTGTTTAAAGCATCTGATGATTGTAAGTAGTTCCTTATTATATATCTTGTAGTTTGATTTAGTAGGGGCGAGTTTCCAAAAGAGAAAGGCTACTGGACGTAGCTCGCCGTTTTTATTATATTGCGATAACACTTCTCCTAGTACATAATTAGACGAATCTGTTTTGACAATGCATTTAAGGTTAGGGTTGAAGTAGGCGAGAATTGGAGCAGTTATAAAACGATACTTTAGGTCATTAAAAGCTTGTTCGCATTTAGTAGTCCATTTAAATTTCATGTTTTTTCTTATTAGGTTTACCAATGGCTAGGTAATTTCTAAGAAGTGGTTAATAAATTAATAATAGAAGTTTGTGAATTCTAGAAATCCTTAAATGTCTTATATATTGCTAGGGCTTCCCTAGTTTATAATCGCGGCGACTTTCTTAGGGTCCATTTTAATTCTATTATAGGATATAATTAAGCCTAAGTATATAACCTTGGACGTGTGGAACTTGTATTTCTTAATATTACATTATAAGCCCGTATCTTATAGGCGTTTAAGAACTATTTTAATATGTTTCCAATGTTTAGAAAGCAAGGACAAGTAAATTAAGATATCGTTAATATACGCAGTAATAAATATATTAAGGAATTTACGAAGTGTATTATTAACGTATTACTAAAATATACCGGGACCGTTTTTTACGCCAAATGGCATTACTAGGTATTTAAAGAGTCCCTATTGTGTATAAAAAGCTATATACTTCTTATCTCCTTTATATATACGGATTTTATTAAAGGCAGCGACTATGTTAAGCTTTATAAAGTACCGTGCCTTTGCTAAACGGTTAAGTGTTTCTTAAATTAGGGGAATCGGATATTGGTTTTAAATTGTAATTACGTTTAAAGCTTAATAATTAACATAAAATCTTAAGCCTCCTCCTGGCTTTTTAATAAATAGTATAGGTAAGGCAAATAGAGATTAACTAGGGCGAATAAATCCTTTTTCCAGATGCTTGTTAAGGTATTATTGCATTATAAGCAGTTCTTCTCGTAACATACCATATAGCAGACCAAACTTTGGTGTTATACTAGGCTCAAGTTCTATCTTAAAATTATGCTTATCTTAGTGCGGGGCTAGTTGGTCTACAAATTATTTTTTAAACTTGTTAATTAGATCGTAATACTCTTTAGGTACAAGAGGTTGAGGATTAATATACTGTTTTGGTTCTAGTGCTTTCTTAATATCTTCCATGGTTATAGCAAAGATTTTATAATCTTATCTTTTTGCTAATAAGATAAAGGGTGCGGCCTATATTATACGAATTTTAAGAGGTTTTAATGTAACATCTTTATATTCTTTACTACAATCAACAGTTGTAGCTTTATTATATTGGTTTAAGGTTTATAGCAAGGGTAATTTATATTATTTTAAATTCGAATAGTTGTGTGTATATTCGTAGGGCAAATGGGTTTTTAAGTAATAACTTTAGCAGTAGGTTATACGGAACTTTAGTATTTCTTTAACCCAGCTAATTAAAGGGTTATGTCGTTTTAGCTATCTATGTCTAAGTATTATCTTATATTGCTTTAGGGGTGTTATAAATAGGGAAATGTATTTAAGGTGTTCGCCTATTTACATTTTTACAAGAGCGTAGTGTGTTAATTCGCTATATATTAAGGGTTTGCCGTTAAAGCCTTATAGGCCTTAGGGCTTATTAAGTTTCTTTAAATTTAGGCGTTAGGTTTTCGCGTAGTTTGTATTAATAAAGCCTATACTAGTGGCTTTGCTGTCTATAAGGATTTATACCTCCTTCTATTTTCTAAGTATTTAAATTTCGCCAAGTACATTAAGGGAGTTGTATTGTGTATTAGCGCTAGAAGAGCCTAGACACTTATACTCTTCCACTTCTTATCCTAAGGCGCGACTTGGCCCTAGGATAATTTATTTTCTAAGTTAGTTGAGGGTAAGATGCTTTATAATAACCAGGTATGATTTATAGAACAAGTATAAGTTAAGGAGCGAGTACGGCTTAAAGAATAAGTGCGATTTAAGGAGTGGGTGTAATTTAAAGACCAGGAGGAACTATAGCAGACTTTTTTAAAAGGGTAAGTTCGGCAATTCTTTTAGATATATCCTTTTCTACCACATCTAAAGCATTCTCTATTTGCGGCTTGAGTTCTTTGTTTGTTGGTTCCTAAGGGTGCGTAGGATTAAGTGGCGTTAAGGTCTATAGGGTCATGCGTAGGTTTCAAAAAAGGGTCGCGCTTTGGGGTATATGTCGGTTTTATAGAGCTTTAAACACGAGGTGTAGTTGGCTTTAGAGAATAAGTCTATTTATTATATTAAAGGTCCTTATTAATTCGTTAACACATTGTAGCAAATTTACGTAGGTCCTTTAGCAGTTCCCTACCTACTAACTATGCTCTGATTTTATCTAAAATAGCTTATTAAAGAGCAGCAACTCTAGCAGCTTTATTCCAATCCAGTTTGCTAATAAGGCCTAAAAATTCCGAAAAGAAGCTTATAAAGTCTCGGTTCCGTTATTATAGGTTTTTAAGTTTAGTAACAGCGGTGTGTTCGCGGCTAGCGTTATTATATATTTGTTCTAGCAGAGAGACAAAGGTTTTAAAATTAATAAAGGTGCTATTATAGAAGAATGGGTCTATGGTTCGTGCAGTATCTTTACTTAAATGAGATATTCTATAGCTAACCTTACTAGCTTCAGTAGGGTATTGGTTATAGTTTATTAAAAGTTTAAGATGGAGCTTGGTTATAAAGGGATGTAGGTTATTTTAATTTCCATTAAACATCAGAGGGTTAGAAAGCTTTTCTGATTTTACGGCAGGTACTAGGTTTATTACAGGTATAGGTTAAGCTACTATTACTAGTTTAGGGTTTATATTTAACGGGCCAGGTTTAGATACAGTTATATTAATTTCGTTTGCAGGTGGTGTTAGGGTCTCTAATATAAATGCTTAGACATTACGGAGTTCTTTATAGAGTGCTTCCATTAATTACTAATACTGGGCTTTTAGTGCAGCCCGCTACTAAGCTAAGGCATCTATAAAGGACTGTTGTATTATAGTTAACTGTTCCCTAACTAGGGATATAATACTTATAGTTATTAAAGAGGATTCGGGTTTGTTTGCTATTTCAATAGTAGTTATTTTTTAACGCAATGTAATATAAGGGCGCGAAGAGGCTTTAGGGAAGATTTAAAGGAATAATATAAATTCTATCTAAATCTAAGGGTATATAGCTTTTTAAGAGAACAAGACGTTGCGTAAAGAAGA
>Ga0307507_10001020_pt1 | contig 62382 bp, 21 predicted proteins | sample 7_EM_MG_FD_207223 | JGI IMG/M metagenome (GOLD analysis project Ga0307507, IMG submission 207223) | Populus trichocarpa ectomycorrhiza microbial communities from riparian zone in the Pacific Northwest, United States - 7_EM | ecosystem: Host-associated > Plants > Roots > Unclassified | place...
ACCCCCCCCCCCCCCCCCCCCCCCCCCGGGGGGGGGGGCCGCCAGTAACTAAAATAGGTGAAATAGAAGGGGCAGCCAACTAAGACAAATCCAATCCTAGTTAATATATATACATCCCTAGCCTTAGGTAGGGTTAGACTGCTTTACTAATCTCCTAGATATCTTTCTGGAAATAATTTACCTCTCTCCATCTTTATTTAAGGGAACTCTTTTGTTAAGGTAATTAAGTACGTCTTATTTCTTATTAAGGTGGGTATATACTTACTAGGATAAGCTAATGGAACTAAAGGAATAGTAAAGGGGTTGGTAAAGGGATTAGCCTATACAGCGTACAGGTATAAATATGTTAGGAATATAATATCTGGTATAGCCTGGCTGTAGTTACCTGGCTCCTCTATAGAGGATAATTTGTTAAGTCCCCCCAAATATTTAATTAAGATACTTTCCTTATTAACTTCTTTTTCTTTATTGCCATTTCTAAAGTCTTAACCTTTGTACTTATAATCCTTATTCCTCTCTCTATACGTACTACATAGATAAGCTCCGTCACAACATGCTTTAGATCTCCAGTAAGTAAGGCAGGCAGTTTGTTTCTGGCTAGTATATCGCCTTACATTTAAAGCAATAGGCTCCGCGTTAGGTTAAAAGCCGTTAATAGAAGTTTCTTTAGGAGTTAAAGGACACTGCTAAGAAAAAGAAGATTTGGTAGAAGAGTTAGTAAACCCACCGTTCGTAAAATACTATATATCTATAGAATGTACCGCATTCTGCATTGGTTTTAGTAACTGCTCTAAGCCCTTATCTAGTAGCACCAAAAGTTCTTGATTTAGATTTTAAGAATTTTGTAAACTATATTTCTTTATCTCATCTTTAGAGGCTCCTTTCTTTTCTAGTAAGCTTTAAAGCTTCTTATTCTCTTCTAATAGGCGCTTGACTTTTCTTTTAAGGTCTTTAATCAATTCTCTCTAGCGTTAGCGAAAACGGGCTTGGTTTATACGCTTACATTCCTGTGATTTCTATAGGTAAAACTTAGTATTGGATTATATTAATTAACTAAATAGATATTTACCTCAGCCGTCTTTGGCATGGCAATATAGCAGCCAGATATTAAAAGGGGCTATATTGAAGATTCTTGCGGAAAAGAGAGGAACGGTAGTAGTATATAAGTGTTTTACTTCTAATATCCCTGGGGGAGGGAGTATAGGTTATATAGAATCGCGGAATAACTTAATATATTAGTACCTACCTTACAAATAGAATCTAATCTCCAATTTAAATATTAGCAATTAATGTAATAACATAAGCAAATTCCTAGCTTACATCACCAGGCCACTCTATTTAAAGCATTAAACCTTCTACGTTTCTCGTCTTAATTCTGCTTTGTATATTTAGGGTATAGGTAATAGGCATCCCTATCTTGATATAGAGGCTAATAAGATCCTCTTGGTTTTAGTTATAGAGACATAGGAGCTATGGCAAGTTCGCTTTACCCTCCTCAAAATCTTTATAAACGTAGATCAACGAGTGCTATTAAAGAGGCTTAGGAATTTTAAAAGAAAATAGAGATTACTACCCAGCCTATAACCACCATAGACACTATTATAGAAGCCGTAACGGAAGCCGCCTTTGACGCCGCTATAAATACCACCAATGATATTGTAGAAATATTTCTAAAATCCAACACAGAGGCCGCCTAAGGCGCCTCCATAAACACCCCAAATGCCACCTTAGGTACAGTAATGATTAAAGCGGATACTATAATAATAGCAACAGACAAAGAAGCTCTTCTAAAGCATTTAAGGAAACCTAAAGAGTATTCCGTCCCAAAAAGCATCCATATATATTTTTATGCTCATTGTTGTTTTTATGGGTAGGAGGAAAAAACAAATCGGGAAGGGACTAAGTGCCATAATTACTATTACGAAAGATGCCCTTAGTGTGTAGGTTAAATAAAGATAACGGTTAACTTTGTTAGTTAGTTAGGGTGAAAAATAAATTAGGTTATAAATAATAATAGATAGTACTAACGCTGTAATAAGCGGCAGCTAGAATGTCATATATTAAATAATAAAGGATTATTTATAGGGAATTCTCTTTACACAAAGGGGGTTGGAATTTTATTGGTTAAATAATAATATATTTCCTAACCTGCATTAAGAATAACCGCTTAGGATATTGTATTTTAGGGCTTTAAATATTTCCTTAGATAAAGAAGAGATTTCTTCTATTATCCTTTTAGTGGTCACGTCAATAGTTTTTATAATGGAAATTCTCCTAGAATAGCCTTAGCCTAAGATTAAATTAAGTATATTATTAACTTACCACGGCTATATATTATTAGATCCTCTAAAGAAACCTTTTAAGTTTGCTATTAAAGCTTCCTCTATATTAGGCTAAGAAGAAGGATGTCTAAGGTTTGAGTTTAGCGCTACTATACTCCCTAAATAAGTCTATTCTGAGGAGTTGCGATTCTTATAGGGTCCGTAGGTTTGTATATAGCATTATACATAAAGAGCGCCAACGTTTGTGGCGCACTCAAGCAAGCTATACGCCTATATAGATTAGTGGACGATTTTAGAGGGTAATCTAGCTTACTTACTAAAAGGAATTTCTTATTGCTAATAAACGGAAGGGCGGTAATAATATCGCATATAATAGCAACAGTTAAAATAACCACAATAGCAAAAACACTTAGTTTACAGCTTCTGCGGGATCGCTATAAGCAGACACATAAAGCCCCTATATATACTATATGCATACTAAAACTTCTAATGGTTGTCAATACTAATCCTGGTACTCTATATAAGTTAAAGAGTGAGGAACCTACAACCTAAAGGATAATTACAAGAGGGATAGAATAATAAATGAACCTATTTAGGCTGAATCCTAAGGAATACTAAAGCGTAAAGACCTAACCATACTTAGCATTTACTTTAATAGACTGTGCTTAAATATACCTTAATAATTATCCCACTAAGCCAAGAGCTTATAAATAATGCATGCATTAACCTAAGTAAGGTAATAGACGGCAACTTAAACCAAAAAATGATAAGGATAATAAGGACAATAAAGACAATCATAAAAACACTATAGCAAGTCCGTTAGAGAATGATCTAAAGTTATAAGAAGCGCTCTAAAGCTAGTAAATACTACCAAAACGCTGCTTAAGCAATAAAAAGGAGGCAAAGAATCCCTTTGTAAGTAAATACTAGAATTAAATAATTTTGCATTATTTCTGGTTAGTAAGAACTGGCTAATAGGGAGTATTAATACAAGGTAACAAGGCAACAAGGCAATAAGGCAGTAGGACTATAGGGCAAGATCTATAAAAAGAGAAAGGCAACTGTATTTTCAGCCTAGTAACTATACAGTATTATAAGCATGCTAGCGAGCCTAGAACTTTTTATTTAAAATAACTAGAGATATTAAAACTTTAACTTGTCCTTTTAACGGCATTATATCCAAAACCCCTAATTGCGCCAACTATGTGTTACTTGTTAAGATTTAAAATATAAAAAATAAGAGCAGGGACATAAGGTTCAAAAGTTATAGAGTATTTATAACTTAGGATCTATTATAGCGTTTTAGTAACTATCTTTTTAAGATTAAGCGAGTCACAATTTCCCTAATTTTTAAAATTAGGGAAACTGTGACTTCTCCTTCTAATATCACAAAGCCAAACTTAACTATGAGATTATGAAGGGCTAGGCTAAGGAGAATGCAGCTTTATAACATTGCCCACTTTTAATGTCAAGCTCCTACTATCTATAATCCAGGTTTGAGTAGCACTCTATCCTTATCTAAGTAATTACTTAATTGTTTACAACTCTGGACTTTCTAGGGTAGAGATTCCCCTTATTTTCTTGCAAATACAGCCTTTATTGCGAACAGTTAGACACTATAGTTAGAAGACAGCTGGCTGCTAGAACCGCATATAACTATATATTAAAGAACTTCCACTATAACTAGGACTTTTTATAAGAATATTAGTAAGCTTTCTAAAGGTTACATCTTACTAATAACTACTAAAAGTTAAAATTAGCTGTACCTCTTTAGACTTCCTACCTTTATTAGGACCAGGAGCGTTATGTCTTTAAGTAACAGCATTATATCTTTAAGAGCTCGTCCAATCTATAGATTTGTAGGAGTGTATAGAGAACTTAGAAGGCAGCTAGCAGTCTAATTAGTTAGACCAGTCGCGGCTCTATACCAGAGATAGAGAAGCGCGTCTCCCTAAACATTTAAGAGAACTCACCTTAAGTATTAATAGTAGCGCGTCTAAGGACGAAGGTTTGAGAGCACCCACCCTAAGTATCAACAGTAGTGCGTCTAAGGACGAAGGGGAACATTTAGAACGCCTTATAATATAATAGAAAGACCAGCCTAAGCTAACAAATTAGCAAAAGCTCCTGCTTAAACTGTATAATAAAGGGAAGTCGAGCTAGCCTAAAATTATAAATAAATAGAACCTTATCTATGGGAAAACCAAGCCAGTTAAGATCCAGGCACTCAAGATACGGCTAAGTAGAGTACAGGACAAGAGTAGGGCGTAGGATAAACTTAACAGCCCTCACTAAATCTCTAGTTCGGTTCCACGCTTAGTTAAAAATATAGTAAAGAAGATTTGCAAAGGGTTTAAAAAGAAGTTCAGTATAAGTCTATTACTTAGGATTTAGGCGCAAGCAGAGCCAGGAATATCTATTAAGAAAGAGCTATTATCAGATAAAGCAACAAGTTATACGCATACATTTAAGATGCTCTTTTAGAACCAGGCGGAGGCCATAAAGGAAAATATAAAAGTAAATAGGTGGTTTAATCATTTTCTTATATCTTATCTATTTATTATCCGCTACGCCATAGCCCAGGTAAGTATTAAAAATGGGCAACCTACTTATACTAAGGAATCCTCCCGAAACAGACGTGCGCCTAAAATAGCAATAATTGTCAACTCGATTATTAATAAACTACTACCAAAATGGGACTTAAAGGCTAAGTCTATATACTTAGCTCTTACAAGTTAGCGTCACTTTATATAACATTATAGAGTAATTGCTAAAGTTGCGTTAGAAAAGACATACCACTTTAATAATGCTTTAGAGCTAAATATCAAGGACCGTAGTCAATTTGTAAATATGGTAATAAAGGGCTTGCTAAAGAAGGAGAAGTTAAAGAAGGAGAAGCCGGAAAAGCAGAATCTAAAGTAGTAGAAGTTAGAGAGGAAGAGTAAATGTCCTAAAATAGAACTATTATTTAATCCTGCCCTCCTAATAAGCCAAATCTATAGCAAGAAGTAAGCTTTATTCGGTCTCGACTATACATTTATAAGGCTAAAAGAATGTCTAGGTACTCTAAGATCTCCCTAATTCTTAAACTTACAAACTTAAAAGAGCCTATTTTAGATGGCGGAGTTTATATTACCTATCACCCTTCAGGTCTGCTACTTAATAGCGCCGCTTTCCCTATTACTACTTACCTCCCATACAGGTTTCTCAGTAACGCTATACAGCAGGGGCTAGACTAGTATATATCTCCCCTAATAGTGGAAACCACCCCCACGGAAGAAGAGGAAGGAGAAGAGGAAGAAGAAGGAGAGGAAGGAGAAGGAGAGGAAGGAAAAGGAAAGGAAGAAGGCGAGGAAGGAGGTATAGAAGAAGAGGAAAAAGAGGAACAATTTAAATTAAAAAAAGGATGGGAAGAAGAATAGGCGCTAGGATAAAAGGCCACAACTATAGAAGATCTTTTGCCAAACAGGTTAAGTAAATTTCTTAATAGCTCGCCACTGTTATAGGAGACTGAAGTTATAAACTTTAATCTTAATCTATAGAACGTTAGTTTAGAAGCAGTAGATACCTAGCAATAATTAAATACGTCCTTTTATTTATATGGCAGGCAACACTATTACTAAATACTATATATCCCAGACTAAATAGATTCTCATTTATGGGAGCAAAGGCAACTCCTCTTTACGCCATTACATATAAACTAAAGTTAAATATATCCCTCCTCCACCAGGCGAACGTATATAAAATAGGTCCCCCTGCTATACTATTATATTACCCACTTTCAGCGCTATCGAAACACCTTTCCAGGAAGATCTTAACGACGTATTATAAGATCCTTTAATGAATATATACCAGCCATTTTCAGGATTAAGGTCTGTTAGGGCAATAGTGATAAAAACTTCTCCCTAATTTAAGCGGTAACCCTTATTGGACTTTAGGGCTATCTTGCGAAATTCTCTAATATAGATAGATCGTAACTAACGAGCAGGTTTACGTTTAAGGAATTTAGTAAGAGAGTATTCCCCACCTTTATTCTATTTGTATATTAGTATGTTCTTAGCAAAGGTAGGGAGACTTACTCTAATAAACTCATCTTATATAGGGTAGTAGATAGGTAGAACCTCGTACTTAATATACTTTTTAGTCTCTTTTTTAACTTTCGCGTTACCCTTTATTAGCGCCACTGCCTCTTAAGCAAGGTTTAGAGGTATTGCTTTTTAGATAACTGTATAGCCTACACCACTTACCATCGCCGTTTAAATGTTTCCGTAAAGGGGTGGCAAGGTTGCAGATATAAAAGTTAGTAGTAGGGCTTTTCTGTGGCAAGGCGTAACGCGGGCGGATTTACAGCTAGTGCTTAACAGTTTAAATTTTAGTGCTTTCTATATTTTCTGATAATTCTACACTGTAATTATAAACATCTTCTGCCGCTTTTATTTAAAATACCGTATTGGTTCTCTAGCCGGCTATTAATACCTATATATTTTTCTATTTAAGTTAGGTAGTTTTATTTTAAGTACAAACTTTTACCAGGAATTACTAGTTATTAGGCTAAGTGAATAAGAGTATCCTATTATAATCTATCATTCTTTGTAACCAGGATCAGAACAACGCGTATAGGCTGTATAGATTTAATTTAATATAAACTATCAGCTATGCCTTCTAATTGTACTTCTGATGATGTGAACCTTGTTTAGCCGACTTAATATAACATTTAACCAAATCATATCTTAAAAAAGCCTCCCTAGGAGCCTTGGCTATTGCCTAATCCCTATTAAATGCCGCGCTAAATATGTCTAGTGCTTTACAGGATATAATCGCAGAAGGAGGCTCTGTAGGGTATAAACCATTTTATTTATATCTTCTGCCGCTTTTATATATAAAATACCGTATAGATTTTCTAGCTATTATTAATGCATGTTTCTCCTATTTAAGTTAGGTAGCAAGCTCTCCACCAAGCGTAGTAAAAATTATAGCACTGTAGAATGCTCCCTATTCCTATATCTACCCCCTTGTCTTATTTTTTTTTAAAAAAAAACTAACTTGGAGAGTTTATATGCATTTAAAAAATATATAAATAATTTTTTCTTTAAAGCTCTAAGTACCTAGATAATCCCTAGTAGCCTTAGGCTTTTAAGATAAAGTATAACGGTGCTAAAGCGCGTTACCTACCAAATTCTGCTATGCTGCTGCCATATTCTACCAACCTACAATTAGCTCACTTACCGCTAGCGCCTTAGCGACTGCCCCTTTATATATATTTACTATAACCCCCTTCTTTTCTTCTCCTTAGCTTAGTATCTTTATTAGATAGCAATCCACAAGCTTTAGTTTAGGGGTATTTATACAAGCCATTACATAAAGCTCCTAATAACTTTAGCCTCCTAGAAAAATTAGCCTCCTAGGAGCTAAGTACTAGTAATAGCAGCCTGTAAAAATTATGCGGCTAAAGAAATATGCTGCCTGCAGAAAGTATATACCTGTAGCGCTTAGAAACAACTTATAGCTTAGGAGTATTACCCTAAGAGTAATTTATTTCTAGTGGCCTTTCCTATTATATAGCCCTATTATTTTTGGTAGAATATCTAATAGCATCTAAGCTCTTAGCTAGAGCATCTAGAGGGGAAATATCCCCTTAAAATGCTTACCAACTAAACCTATAGTGGAATAGCCTACTTAGCGCCATGCCCTATTATTTATAGTGGACAGCATTGTGATCCTTTACCTTATATTCCACCTTTTCTATTATTTCCTTCCCACCTTTTATCTCTATAATATCGCTTAAGAATATCTTGCCTTTATCCCCCAACCTATTATACTTAAAATTTCCGAAGAGGATAAATTGGTGTGGGTTTAAAGTATAGCGGAAAGCAAATATATCTAAAACCTAACAGAGCTATTAGACTGTATAACAATTATATATATAACAGCTTTTACCTTAACACTTTTAAGGTTATCTCTGCTATAGTAGTTATAGGAAGCCCACTGGATCGCTTTAAGAGGAATATAATTATGTCCTATTATCTAAACCTAATTGTTATTTTGCATTTCTAACATCTCTATTGCAATACTAAGGCGACTTAATGTTTGGAGGTGTAATAGATAACTATAAGTAGATAATAGCGCGAGGGAAGTTAATAAAAAGATGGTTTATGGGAGGCCTTTTATAATATTTATCTCCAGCCACCAGCTAATAGCGGCGTAGAAGGTTTGACCCAGTATACACTAGATAGTGGATCTTTACACTTAGCAGGAAGTTGATCTTAATTGCTATTTATAACATTTTGCTAAACCTAATAGATTCTAGATTATGGACTAATAAGCGCATAGCTATGTAAGTCAAGTAATATAAATAGACACTTTAATACTAAGGGCCGCGTGCATACTTACCTTACCGCCGCGCTCTTCTTTGGTAATAATGAGAAGAAATATTTAACGCCTTTCCGCGAATATAGGGTTACAGATTGTCACTTAAAGTATAATAAAGCGCTTTACAGGTTGTTTAAAATACTTATTACTAAGTTTATAATAAAATACAGTACATCTTCTAAAGACACTGATATATCTCCTAAGAACACCAATACCAGCCTTATTGATTTAGAAACGTTGGCAGTATTCTTATAAATAGAATACGGATTATATAAGGAAGCGGACATATAGGAGATATAGCATAATACATAAAGGGGGAGGGGATTATACCTATAGAGCTACAACTGGCACTGCGACATAGACGAAGGAATGTGGAGGTAATTAGAGATACTTATAAAGAGTGTTATACCTACTAATCCAAATGCGATTAATAAACACGTATTAGTTTAGTTTATTAACCTCTTCTATTAGCGTCACTAGCTTAGCAATCTTATATTAATAAGCTTTCTCATCCCAACTATAAAAAAATAGCGTTAGTAGAACTATACTTATACGCTTATAAAGATATACACTTCATTTACCGTCTTGTACTCCAATCTAGAAGCTTATAATATTGCTTTAGTCTTAGGATCTTCTAGGGCTAGTAGCTTGACAATTAGGCCTCCTAGGGTAGGGGTAGAGGTAGACAACGTATTTATTACTATAGCTACCTTTAGCAGCTCTAGAAATTACAGTATATCCTAGATAGTAAGGGGCTAAGCTAATAATAGAGTAGGGCTGCTTAGAGATTTATTTTTATCCTTAGCTTCTTAGCTTTTAATTAGTTAGCACGCTTCTAAGCCTTACCACCCTACTTATACTTAGTTGCTCTAAGTCTAATAGAGCCCCTAGTTTATCTTAGCACTAATAGTTGTTTCTATTTATTACACTTATAGCACTTACCTGGACTCTAGAGCCTTATATTATAGCCTTAAACTACTTACCTAACGGAGGTTAGCTGTAAGCCTTATCCGCTTTAAAAGATCTAGTATAGAAGTGGTCGTATAAGACAAATACTTATTCACAGGAAAATCATATAATAGGGACAACAGAGCCACTAAAAATGCCAACAAACAGCTTCTTATATATAAGACTGCCCTAGATTCTCCACCCTAGCGCATAGCGATATATTTTATAGACTCAAAACGGCGACACCCCATATATGCTGCAAATGTTGTGATCAGCGTGCGTAGATAAAAGGGAGCCCCTAATATAGGCGCTTTTGCGCATAAAGCTGGCGTATATACCTTTAAAATGATAATCACGCATTAAACAGGCGTCACTGCTTATAATAGGAGATAAGGTTTCATTCGGGCCTTCAAGGCAGGTTGCGGTGAAAATAGTCACCATATTAAAAGGAAAATGAGTCCTTGCGATAAGGCTTAGCCACATCACTACTTACATTAGAAGATAACGATTTATTTAAGCGCTTATATTAACAATTATTCTAAATGCATCTTCTTATATATCCACCACCTATGTCCTGCTCTTTAAACAGTTCTAACCCAACTTGCCACTTATATGTCCCTTATAGGATCATACTATAGATACCGTTCCTCAGGTTAATTAGTTGATTGGCTTAATTCCCCTTAGGGTTTTTAACTTTTTATAGTTAAAATTTAACTAAGAAATTCCGCACTAATTATAAGATAATTTCAAACTAACCAGCAATCTTTTTAAGGACTTTAGGTATACGCTAGTTTATAACATCCCTATCTACTTTAGGTATTTAATTAAGCCTTAGCTGCTAGTTTATATATTCTCTAACTACTGCTATCTTAAATAAAGGGACATCACCCTATTTACGCCACTAAAGGATAATGTTTCTAGCTTTGTCCTTTATAAAATTCTGCTAATCTTTATTAATAACTATATTTAAGCTGGTCTTATCTATACTTGCCAGGAACTTTCTTTATTAGTCTAGGTTATATTGCGCATATTGCCGTATATTATCCGACTTATTATTAGCATTGACTATAATGCGTAGTGGCGTTATAAAAGGGGAATATTGGTGAAACCCCCAGGACTAATATATCGTAGTAGAAGCGGGGTTTCACCACACGCTATTAGACTTTCTTAGCTTAATATAGGACCACCCCTACTAAATCTATATAGTCCGTGTGGTCCGTATAGTCTACGTAGTCTATATAGTCCGTAGGGTCTATATTAGACCTCTTAGCTAAACGCCACTCCTTTTAAGTCTTTGCATCTCCCTATAGCTAAGCTCCAGGCGTATTATACTCTATTAAACTCGCCCACTCATCCTTTATCAGCATAGAGGATACGGCAACTAATAATCTATAGGCAGTTCCGTCTTCATCACAAATGCCGTTAATATAATGGCGCTAGGGCACATCACCTGCTAAATACTATTGTATGCTGCCACATTCTGCCACACCCTATTATTGGCTCGCCTACTACTAGCGCCTTAGCGGCTAGCTCTATATATTTATTTATATCAGTCCTAGCGGCCCCTTTTCCTTCTCCTCGGCTTAGTATCTTTGTAAAATAGCAATCCACAAGCCTTACCTTAGAGGCATTTATGCGAGCCATTATAGTTAGCCAGTTTTATATTGCTAGCAGTTAATTAAGTCCATATATATAGATGGGGCTAATAGGGTATAACCCTAGCTCAGCTCTGCCTAACTTACTTATAATAGGTTCTGCGGTCCGTATAGTCTAGGTAGTCCGCATAGTCCACATAGCCCGTATTAGACCTCTTAGCTAAACGCCCCTTTCTTATATCTCCCTGCAGCTAAGTACCAAGCATATATCTTACCGTTAAGTCTAAAGCCAGTAATATATAGGCTATTGCCAGATATACTAAGACTCAATAAAAGCGGTTCCTATTAAGCAGGATATAAGCACAGCTTCAACTTGCAGACTTATAAGCTATTAGAAAGGCCTATTATTAGTTTTATTTTACTATAGCTAGGCATTTATACTAATATTTTAGCGTAATAAGAAGTAAACTAATTAAGCAGTTAACCTAAGACACTGGATAAGCCTTAGGATCCTACAAACCAATTAAGTATTAAACCCGAAATACCGCATAAGCTGCCTTAGGATCCTGCAAAGAGCGGGAATAAGTAATAAATGGCTAAAATAAGGATATATAAGGCGGGCGAAGAACCAATATAAAGCAGGTATTTAGTAGAAGGGGGATTCTATCCTAAAGCGTTAAATTAATACCACTTAATACTAGTTTACTATATAGCCCTTCTCTATCTACCTTATTCCAACTCCCTTAACGCATATAGAATCTGCTATGCACGCCTATAGTCTACTAGATATTAACTAAGAGTTGCTACTATCCTAGTCCTTATCCGTTAGATAATTTCACTCTATATACATTCTTATCCGGCATCTAGGCCCTGATCCAATGTTAGGTTTTATTAATAATTCTGCCTCATTTTTAGTTCTTTAACTATTTAGGGGGAACTAGGTACAATAGGTCTAGTAGGCTATCTTACTTAAAAAATTATAATAGTAAATATATCTTATTCCATAAAACCACAAATTATGCAGCTATTTAAGATTATTAATTATATTTATTCTATCCTTCTAGTTGTTTCTTTCCTTTCCTATACCATGCAATCTATAAGATTACAGCCGTTACTAGTTATACGTAGGAAGCGGCCAACTTATATATCATAGATAGTGGCAGGAATTGTGGCCAGCTATATAAATATCTAAATTTTACAATTACAAGCATATCTAATAATGGCTAAGGGTACAGAAGGTATTCTCTAGGCCATATACCAGCAAATTACTCTACACGCATATATATAACGTCCCTATATAGAATTGTAGTTCTATACTAACTAGATGTTTAGGTCTTCACAAAAAGTTTAATACTTATATAGAGTACTATTTGGATCCTTTTTCAACTCGAATTAATTTACTTAAGGTATTCTTATTTTAGCTCTTGCCTAATTACTTATACCCTTAAAATCGCCCATTTTATTATCCTCGCCGTTGGCCAACCAATTAACGTCCATTAAGTTATACGCCTTATAATACCAATTCTAAGGATATTTCTATTGGTTGGGCTCTCTATCCCATATAAAACACCTTACCTGGCAAGCGAAGTGGAACTGCTACTTAAGCAGCCTTAAGCTAGTGACATTAAAAGCTGGTAGGATTATATAGAGGATCTTTTAGTAGTTATACCGTACCTACGGCTAAAGGACTTAAAAACATGGTCGTTGCTTTACCTAGTAGATGTCCTACAAGTCTTAGCTAGACTACTAGCGATATTACCATTAATATAAACGGGTGCACTTATAGATACTGCTATAGATAGATCTAGTTTATATTCTTATCCTTTCTAAGTAGTATTAACTAACCGCTAAAGGTTTTATTCCTGTTCAAGAATTTGTCTTATAGGTAATAGCGCTACTTACCTTTGTTCCAAACCGGTTTAACTTATATATAAAGGGGCACGTTATGGAATGTTTAATATATAACCTAAAAGAGCACGCCTTAAGACACGTTATAACACTCTTAATAGACTTCCATAGCAATAACAGCTCTGGGGAAGTCTTAGAGGTCATAGTTTTAGGAGAATAGTATATCCATCTTATAGACAGTCTAATCCTCGATTTAATACCTTCCGCAATTAATATTATCACCTTCGTGGTTTATTTCTTGCACTTTATCAATGCATACATAGGACTTATTATAATAGACATAATCATCATTTATATCTAAACTAAGCTCGTTAAGAATCCTAAGCTTTTTTAAATATATTAAGACTATAGTACAAATAGGTATAAGGAAAGCCAGATCAAGTATAATATAGTTATATACTAGGATCTAGTAAAAACAGCCAATTATCAAGATTAGGAGTAGCGCGGATATTCCTCTATATTAATAGACAGCAACAAACTAGGATTACAGATAAAGTGTCTATAACTTTTTGCTAGTTTATTGGGGGAGGGATTAAAAGCAATTGGCCTAGCAATCTTAGTACTAGTCTTACTTCTTCGCCTTACGCAGGATACCGCAAGTGTAGGCGGCTTATTTATTTTAATTAGTTCCTAGCCAAACATATTTACGTTTATAGGCTATCTTGTATAAACGTACAATATGCTAATAGGTTGCCTTAGTGCAGGAGAACGCTTTTCCAAACTTCTTCAAACTAAACCATCTATTGTTAATAAAAAAGGAGTAATATACCTTAAGGTTACCACCAGCCGCGTTAAATTTAACAATATCTTATTTTCTTACGCCAACAACAAGCCAATAGTAAAGAAGATTAGTTTCATAGTTAAGGGCGGAAAGACTATTGCGCTTATTAGACCAACTAGGAGCGGCAAGTCTACACTTCTTAATCTTCTAAAGCGGTTCATCAACCCTAGTAAAGGGAGCATTAAAATTAATAGCCAAAATATTAGTAATGTTACACTAAGAAGTCTGTAAGAAAATATAGTAGTCATACCTTAAAATCTTAAAGTACCAAACAAGTTAATTAGGGAAATTGTATTATATGGGCTCCATGCTAATAATATTAAAATTATAGAAAGCTGCAAAGCCGCTTCTATACATAAACGGATTATATATTGCAATGCTAAATACAACACGGTAGTTAGGGAAGGAGGTATTAAACTCTTAGGCAGTAAGCGCTAACGTATTGCCATCACAAGGGCCTTTCTCAAAAATTTAAAGATTTTGCTTCTTAACAAAGCTATATCTACTATAGATAATATAACGGAGAAATCAATTCGCGAATCGCTTAAAAGTCAGGGGAAAGGTTAAACAATTTTAACTATTACTTATTATCTTAGTACAGTTAAAGGTGCCAATGAAATTATTTTCTTAGAAAATAGAGAGGTAAAAGAAAGGGGAAGTTATACTAAGTTATTTAATCAATATAGATCATACTACGAAATATAGACGGCGACGGATAATATAAATGGAATGGAGGGGGTTAGAAGCTAGCATATACGCCTTATAGATAGCATATACGCCTTATAGATAGCATAGTACACATTAATAGCCATAAAATGATATATGGCCCGCAGAATAAGAGCTTATATAATGTGCTAAAACTTCTGCCTTTTAGGCTGCCCCATATATCCACCTATAAATTCCTAACTTTTGGCCTTCCTGTTCTTAATCCCAGCAAAGAATATCCAGCATGGAAAATTATACGCAACTATTAGGGCAACTCAAAAAGCTTAATCTTAGTACCAGATCTAACTAGGAAGAAAACACTCTTATTAAATCCGCTTAAAAAGATTACCCTAAGAGTTATAAACCACGTATTATAAGTTTTACTATTAGATAATTCCATAGGCCCCATAATAACAATTTTAGTCGCCACAGCAATATTAGATTTGCGTATATATCCTTCTATAATAATATTAAAAGGCCTAATAGAAGGTACAGCAATGTTATAACAGAGCTAGACTTGGGGAAAGGTGCCCCAATTATAAGCATTTAAAGTACGTATAGTGTGCTATATAGGCCTCGACCACTGTTGCTATTTTAGTAGTGCTAATATGGGCTATACAGATTTCCTGTAACAGAAGTTACAAAGGCCAGCTACTCTTAGTCTTCTATATCCAGCCATCTAGTCTAGTATTATATAAGTCTGGCCATTTCAATTATTAAGCTTATTGTAATCGCTGCTAGTATTACTATGGAGATAGTCCGCTAAAACGTGGAACAACATATATATATAAACACGAAGCCTATAAGGAATATCCAGTAGAAACGGAAAAAGAGCCAAATATAGAGTTAGATATAACAACTTAGTGCCTTATAAGCATACCATATAAAGAGTCAGATATATTAGATATAAAAACTTAGTACTATATAAGCATACCTACTCATATTTGTGTAGCACTGCTAATAGTAAGAGAGTGTTAATATCAAGCTAGATATAAACCTATTAAAGAACCTGTTAAAGTTTATAAATATATATACCTTTATTGTTCTAAGTACGAATATAAGTTTCATTAGGGAAAGTAGCTATAACACTAATACCAAAAGCCGTAAATAAGAGGGGTAGTAGCGATAAGAATCTAGTTATAGTTTATCTTTAGTCTTAGAGTCAAAAAGCACTATATATTTAACGCAGTTTATTAGATTAAAATTAAATAGTGCTAGCTATTAAAGGATAAATTTAATACGCGCTTACGAATGCTCCTATATCTATATTCTACTACTCCAACTATCGTTCCTTTCTTCCTCCGTAACGATTTCCTTTAGATACTATTAATTAATTAAGGGATTCTATAAAAAGAGCGAGCTAGGTAGTTAGGCGTAGCGCCCTCTAAACATGCAGCTAGGATCTTAATGGATTTAGTAGCTATAGCTTTAGTTCTATAAGCTAGGAGGTCATAGGAGCTGGGGGCTTATAGGAGCTAGGGGATCCTATAAGGTAGGTAATTATATAAGTAGGGTAGTCTAACCTAGCGCCCTCTAATTAATGCCTAGCGTGCAAACTAGGTATTAATGGGTTTAATAACTTCGGCTTTAATTATGCGAGCTAGATGCTTATAGGAACTGGCCAATCCTATAAGCTAGGTAATCATGCGAGTATAGTGCTTATAGGAGCTAGGCGATCCTACGAGCTAGGTAATTATACAAGTATAGTACTTATAGGAGCTAGGCAATCCTATAAGCTAGGTAATTATGCGAGCTGGGCAATTATGCGAACTGGGTAATCATACAAGCTAGATACTTGTAGGAGCTGGCTGATCCTATAAGCTAGTTAATCGTGCAAGCTAGGTAACTATGCGAGCATAGTACTTATGGGAGCTGGGCAATCCTACAAGCTAGGTAATTATACAAGCTAGGCAATTATACGAACTGGGCGATTATACAAGCTAGGTAATTATGCGAGCTAGGTAATTATGCAAGCTAGGTAATTATGCGAACTAGGTAATTATATAAACTAAGTAATTATGCGAGCTAGGCGATTATATAAGTAGAGTAATTATATAAGTAGAGTAATTATATAAGTAGGGTAATCTAACCTAGCGCCCTCTATTAACGCCTAGCATATAAATGGGAAGCAAATGTTAGGAAAATACTAGAACTATAAAAAAAGGAAATATATAAGTCTAAGATCTAGAAACATTAAAGAAGTTCCCATATATATAGACTTTACAACGACTCGCACCCCCCTTATATATACTTAGAGAAGTTTACACGTAAATAGCCCTATAAGCGTAGCTATAAGTCTAAGCCCCCTTACGTAACCCAACCACCCCTCCCTACCATACTGGAATAGATAAACAACCGCTGGGTACTATAAGTAGAGAAATGATTTAAATAAAAAGAAAATACTATAGAATAAGTTATATCGTCTGCTTAAATTACAGCTAATCACAAAGAAAGCCATAAAAGAAAGACAAAGTTAAGAGAAAGATAGAGATGGATATAACGGGTTAGCCGTATAAATATCAGTAGGGATATAGAGGAGGAAAAAAATGTTATAGAAACTAGACATTTAAGAAAAGACTTAAAGAGAGATGCAACTACTACAAAGAGTCGTGCAAGAACTATATTATAATAGATTATTACAACAGCGCTAACTATAAGGGAAGTTGCCGCTTCTACCGCAGCTAGGATAAAGAAATGAGAGAGAATGTAGTAGAGGCTAAAACAGGAAAACCAAGAACCCTAAAGGCAACAATTAAGAACACCCTATATAGGCCAACTCTACGGAGATCGGTGTAGGTAGACAACACATTAGTTAGAAAGCTGTTCCTATCTTATAAAAGCTTCCAATACCTATAGGGGACCCCCTACCCAGACAAGGTAATAACTATAGTTAAAGAAAAGGCGGACATAGAACCCTTTAGGGAAGAGAACGAACCCCTCTAAACTAGGTAGAAGGAAGTAGGATATACAGTTATAGCGGGTCAAAAAACAGCTATAGGAAAGGCTATAAAAGGGACAGTTAAGATAGGCATAGGGAGAGAAACCACTAAGCTGCCTTTAAAGAAACTAAAACCCTTAGCCTTACTAAAATCCCTCCTAGCTATCTAGGAAAATAAAGAAAAATTACAGCTAAGAAAAGAAGTAGTCCTTAAAACATTTGCTAAATGTTTAGCCAACAACTTCTAGAATATAGAGAGGTTAACCTAAATAAACTTAGGCGAGACTATAAAGAAAGTATTTATAATAGTTATAGACGTAATCAACTAGACCTTCTCCTTTAGGGCAAAATAGACTCCCCTAGAAAAGAGGGGCAAAAAGAATCTAGAAAGTGGCGGCAAGTCATTAGTACCCTCTAATAAGAAGAAGACACAAGCACGCAAGCCACAGCCGGTTAAAGACATATATAGAGGCAAGGCCCCTAACAACGCAGCTTCAACAAGTAAAAAAAAGGAAGGGAAAAATAATGGTGCCTATACGCCAGCTACCCCCCTTTGGACGTATATACTGAAGAAGAGCTTTAGACCTCAGAACTAGTTAAAGGAGAAAAAAGCTGCTAATAGAACGTTAGCGAAAGTAGGAAGTAGAAAGGATATGCGTGTTTTCCTATAATTTAAGGGAACAAGACCAGACAAAGTAGTAGTTAAATACGCAGTTAGGGGTTGCCTAACAGAAGAAGAGAATAAAGGAGTTATATAGGCTAATATAACTAGAAACGCGGTAGTAATTCTAGTTAAGTTAGAATAAGCTACTAAGTTATTAGTTAATAAATAGGAGATTATCAAAGCAGCTATAGGGGCAATAGTTATATAGATAGGAGAGAGATAGAACAAGTTCCTCTTCAAAGGGGTAATAAGGCTAAGAATAGTAAAGGGCAGCTGGGCTACGCTTGCTAAAAGCAATATAAGATATAAGGTAGAGAAGAACTAAGGACCTACGGACATTAAGAAGGTATATATAATTAAATTAGCTGGCTATAAGGAGAAGTATAACGTGATTATCTTTACCGGCAAAGCCATAGAGGTTAAAAGAAACACCACGCTGTTTGGGAATAGAGTTAGTGTAGTAAAAATCACAGATAAGACTAGGTCAAGATTCTATAGAAACTGCAAGTCATTTTATATTAGCCTTTGCAGAAAAGAAAGCAAGTGCGAAAACTACGGAAAGGTAGAGTATAGGGCATACGATAGAGAAATAAGGTACGCTACTTGCCTAGGCAGATACAAGAGCTTAGACCTAAAATACCTACTTAAACTAAGAAGAATAGGAGATTAGTAGCACTACCTAAGCAAATAGATTATTTAGGCGAAGAGAAAACAGGTTAAGGCCGATCTTAAAGTAAAAGTTAAAGAGGCAACTATAAAAGAAGCTAAGAAGGCCAACCCCGCTAGGTTAAAGTCTAATAAAGAAAAAGGCCCTATAGAATAGAACTAAATATTCTAGGCAACAACATAGCCAGGTTAAGATAGGCCTAAGCGGCCTTCTTGGTATAGGCAGTAAATAGGAAGATAGACGTTATCCTATTATAAAAACCAGCGGTACTAGAGGCCTAAAATAAGGTCACAATATCACCAGATGGGTACGAGATGTATAATCCATTAGAAGACTAGGGGAAGGAGAGACCAAGATCTCTAACTTTTATAAAAACTGGCCTTAGGGTAAAGGCCCTGGAGAGAAGGATGAGAGACGTAATAGAAGTTAAAGTAGAGGGTGTTAAGGTGTTTAACATATACATCCACCTAGAGGAAAAGAATAAGGGCCTAACTGCTAAGGTGGTAAAGAACATACCAACTAGAGGGAGGGACGTAGTGGTAATAGGGAACTTTAATAGGTCCTTCTACTAGAATAGAGGAAGAGCCTAGAGATTAATTACTTTAAATAAATAGGCGGCGGGGCTTAACCTACTAAGCAACGCTAAGACGCTAATAAGAGGAACCGCGACCTTGGACTTTGTCTTTAGTAATATAGCCAGGGCGTTAGGGGGACTAGACGAGATATAGTCCAGCTTAAATCACAGGGTAATATAGGTGCGGATAGCTCTAGTTAGGAGAAAGTCGTTTAGGATAAAAACAAAGGTCAATATACAGAAATGTAAAGAACAGTGGGACTAAAAGGGAGAATCGCTAGCAAAATAGATAGATAGACTAGCAAAAGTTATTAAGGCAAACTTAGTAGAAAAGAGGACCGCGGTTAAAAAGACCCTATGGTAGAACAAGGACCTCACCAAGATAGTTAGAAGAGTTTAAGAAAGAGACCCCCTAACTAATCTAGTTAGCAGGGCCAAAGAAAGAAGAGCCTTAAGGGGCAGGGTAAAGAGAGTAAGAGCGGCCTTCTAAAACAAGGCCGTTTAAGATATAAGATCTAAGCAAGATATCTACAAACTCATAAAGTAGAGGAACTATACACAAGCTAGGGCCCCTAGGCAGCTAGCAGGATATAAAGGGGAATTAAAGGAGACCTAGGTTATACTTATTATAAAGGCGCTAGTGGAACTAGAAGAGATAGGAGCCCTAAACATAGAAGAGGACTTTAGGACTAGGTTAAGGAGACCAAAGGCCCTAGCTAAGTAAATAGACCTCTCGCTTAAAGAAGTTACAGACAGGTTCCTAAAAGTAAAGAGTGGAGCGCCAGGTCGAGACAAGATCACAGTAGATATATTTAAATAGTTAGAACCGGACATAAATAAGGTTTATTACCTAGTTAACAAAGACCTAAAAGAGGGCAAGGCCTTTATAAGGGACGCAGAACTCGTCCTTATACCTAAGCTAGGAAGGAATTCAAGCATAGCAAAAGGGTAGAGACCAGTAGCACTACTCCTAATAACCAGTAAAGGGCTTAAAAGGGCTCTAGCTAAGTAGCTTGGAGAAACCAGACTTATAAAAGGGTAGTTTAGAGAAAACCAAGCGGGAGGCATCCCAGGGAGGTCTACAACGGACGTGGCTCTTAGAATAATAGCCGACTTAGAAATAAAACAGAAAGGCAAAAACAGCTACAAGGCATAGAAAACGCTGGTATGCATAGACATTAGAGAAGCCTTTAACGCGGCGAAAAAGGACTATATATATAAGGTCCTCTAAGACAAGGGGGTACCCAAGAACGTAGTCAAGTTAGCGGTTAACTTTATAAGTAACAGAACGGTCTACCCTAGGAGGGGACAGGTAAAAGGAAATAGCATATACTTAGATAACAGACTAGCGCAGGGCTCGCCTATATTGCCAATCCTATTTAGCCTTCTACTAAGCCCTATAATAATAGGGTATAGGTCAAGATACTTATACATAGACAACGTCGCTATAATAGCATAGGGGAATACAGCAAAAGAGTCCCTAGTAAACACAGAGATAGAAGCCAATACTCTAGTAAAGGAGATTAGGTAGGTAGGCCTAGAGGTTAATCCGGCCAAGATAGAGGCAATGACTTTCTATAGTATAAGAATAGAACCCCCAAGGCAAGTAGAGCTCGTTATAGTAGGGAGCCTGGTTAAAATAAGCCGAGAGATTAAATACCTAGGAATTGTTATAAATAATAAGTTAAGCTTTAAGTCCTATATAGCAAGAAGAACAGCAGCAGGCTAGGGAGTAGCTAGACTAATTAGGAACCTATTATTAAAAATAGGGATAAAAATAGAGGCCTTGGTTAAAATAATTAAAACAATACTAGTACCTACGCTAACGTATAGGTCCGAAGTGTAGTAAAAGGGCAGAGAAAATAATAAAGGCGAAATAAAGGCCTAGAGACAGGCGAGTCTGGTTAAAGAGCTGGAGAAACCATTAAAGGCGTATAAATAGTTCGCCCTAGGAGCGGATAAGAGCGTCCCACTTAAGGTACTAGACTAGGAGACAAGAGTCCTAAAGATAGAAGATATTTTAGAAAACCTAAGGGACAAGGCCTCCCTAAGGCTAAATAGAGTCGCTATAGATTACCCTACCGTTTAGAGGAAGGCAAGAGCCTCTAGAATATACAAGTTAAGGAACTATATAACTAAGGACGTAGAAGAACCCTAGACTAAAAAGGCGAAGTCGCACCCTATCTATATAAGGAGGATAGAGGAGCCCAACCTAGAAAAGAGCTACCTCAAACAGCCTATAGGGACAAGGTAGGTGTTTATATCTATTAGAGAGGGAGCAGCCCAATACTAAGTTAGGGATTAGCTATTAAGGGTAATAGCTAAAGGAGAGGTATAGGCGGGACCCCATAACACCAGTATAGATGCAGGCTTAAGGGTACTTGTAAAAGCTTATAAAGCCAAAGAAGAGATTAAAAACGGGCTTGTCCTATTCTATATAGATAACGAGTTAGTAGGTAGGGAGTTAAGTAGATAAGAAACCCTAAGAACAAGCTATAAAGCTATTGCAAAACTAAAAGGCCTAAACCCTAGAGTACACAAATTCTTCCTATTAGATAGATACCCCAAGTATACTAGTATAGAAAGGGAGGAACTACCTACAGCTAAAGAAATAGAAGAAATTGAAGAAGGATCTAACGCGTAGCTAGAGAGCCAATGCATAAAAAGGAAAAAGAGAAGAACAGGTTATACATAGGAGGATAAAATCCCCCACCCAGACTATAGAGAAATAGAGAAAGTAGGAGAGGGGAGAATCCCTAGGCTAAAAGGAGAAAGAGACCTAGTAAGACACGCGCTCACAGAGTAGATAGGGATAGGTAGATTAAACAAGCATAGGCTTCTTAAGGGGAAGGGAGAAGTGTGGTATAAGTATAGTAAACCTTAAGAAAGAGGTTATTATCTAGAATATAAAACGTTTAATAGAAGCAAGTTAGTAGAGTACATGCTAAAGAGTGTAAGGAAAAACCTAGGAGTATAGTTAGTAGGGGAAGGCGTAAAAGATTTAATAAATTGGTTATCGCGGTTAGGGTACCACAATGGTTAGGTAAAAGGAAGTGCTTTAAGCTATAAGGCGGAATTAACTAAAGAAGAAGTAGAGACGGTAAGGATAGGCAGAAGGGCCAGATCTTTATCTTATTTTATAAATAAATTATAGTCCCCCCTAAGGGGGTAGGCCGTTAAGGCCAAGACTTATAGTTGGACAAGCCGCTAGATAGTCTTTAAAATTTTACTTACTTACTCACTTATCGCTTTCAAGGTAGTAAATAAATTCATCTAAGTAAAAGTATAGATTATTGCGAATGCTTTATAGCTCGCTATAAGTCAAGCGGGCAGAGACTCTGGTGGAAATAGTAAAATATTGTTTTATTTCGCGATAGGCCAAATAAAGAGAGGCTAAAGTTTTAACCCTTTTACTAGCTTTTATTAGAACTCTTCTTTATATTTTTATCCTTTACTTATAGATTTAAGACTATAAAGTTAAGGCCGCCGTATTTAACCGTCGCCTATATAGCCTTGTCGCTTAATACCTTTCCATTGCTGCCTGCCCCTATTTCTTGATCTTTAGTGCTGAAACTATTTTCTCCGCTATATAATATCTCTGCGTCCTATTCTTAATCTTTATTGCTAAAGTCACTTTCATAACTAGTCCACGCCTTTGCGTCACTATTATTATCTCTAAAGTCGGGTTCTCTATCTATAAATGCCCACTTAGTAGCTAGTAATTTAGGGATAGTATACTTATAGGTACTTAAGAGTTACGGGATACTACTTAAGGAGTTTTAGTTAATGCTATTTAAATATAGAATATATTTGTGGACCTCTAAGTACTGGCTGCTCAGCGCCTTAAGTAAAAGATCTCCCCTAATGTAAGGCAGATTAACAGGAGTTGATTGCCGCCCATATAAGGCGGAGCGCTTATAAAGGGCTTAGCTATAATGCCAATTAAACCACCCTATAGGCACCAATAGCTCCTTTACCACAGATAGGGGGTTAATATATAAGATTGACTGGCTAGGATAAGTCTACTGCTTAGGCAGTATCTTGCCCTAGAAAGGATATGCGTTGGAAGTAGATTATATAATACTATTTCTACTAAGAGAGGCGTTATTAGGGGTTATTATTAACTTCCAATTCTAGTTTATAACTTTATGCGAACGCTTCTGAACCCTACTAAGGCGTACAGCGTCTGTTAGGGATCGTCAGCTATGTAAATTTAGTAACAGCTTAGCTAATAACTACTCTAAGCAATATCTTACTTATAGATTACTCCAGGCGCCTATAGTCTTAGGCGCAAACAATATATAAGCTAAGAGTAATTACAGCTACTAAATATTGTACTATAGACACTATATAAAGTAGAAAAGAGCGGCTAGTATACTCCACCTTTCCTTTTTACCTTTTGTCCTAACTCTACCCTAAGAGAGAAATGGAATATAAACGTTATACTTCTAGCTCTTATATGCCATTAATTTAACTTACTTTTAAATCTAACCTCTTAACTATATATCCCTTACTATCTTTATAAGAATACCAGACATTATATATATTACCTTAACCAAGCTTAAATATATTGCTAACATAACCTATAGGTCCTCAATCGATACTTATAAAAATATTATAGTATACTATCGCCCCGAAGATAATATACCTGTTTGTTAACTTGCTGGAAACCTTAAATTATCCTAGAATCGTATTAATAACAAAGACATAGCATCTATTAGCGGGGAGAAGAAATAATTGCGGCTTTCCAACCCTATACAGAAACAGATGCCTTATACACCTACTTAAACACCTAATAAGGTTAACTTTTATAAAATCGACAACAATATGGAGGGTAATATATAAGAAGATATAGAAATATACACCAATTACCTTAAGAGCCTAGAAGGCCGCAGCGAAACTAAAATAGTCTTACCTAAGCTAATAGAGAGCCATAGCGAGGCTAAAACAGACTTACCTTAACCAAAAGAGGTTTATATTAAAGGTTTACTAGTGCCTTTAAGTATGTTTATAAAACACCTATATTTATTTAGCAATACTAATAAGTAAGCAGGGAATAGCTTAGCTAATCTTATAACATTTCTTAGAGTTGCATCTCCCCTATTTAAAATATTAACGATTTCCAATGCTATAATTTCACGTAGATAACTAAAGTATCTCGTCTTGTGGTTGCTTTCTTGTTTTATAATAAAGGACTTAAGATGTCTCTAAAGCCCTAGTTATAAATCATTCGTATCTACGTTCAGCCCTATTGCAGTAATATACTGGTATCCTACCTGGGTTTTAGCTGTGGACATACCACCAAACAGACTTGTATTATACTATGCTAAAAATCCCCATCTCTTTTGCCGTTATGCTAAGATATACAAACCACTTAAAGATATTATAATAGAGATAGCCAAGAGGGGCAAACCGTATAAGTAAGGAGATTAACCAGGAAAGGCATTAGAGGATTTATTAGAAGAGATATTAAAGAGAAGGGTATATAAGAGAAAGGTAGATTCTACCATAGATAGAGATCCTAAGAGGTCTAAAGTATAAGAAATTTCTTATAAGGAAGATTTTTGCAATTATATTCTTGTCTTTCGGCATTAAGAATTAAGGCGTTAATTAGGATTTCCTTAGCTTAGTGTTTTATTTCTATCTAGTTGCTTCTATGTCAAAAATATCTCATTATCATTTGCGTGTATAGACAAGTTTTTGCATATTGGATTAAAGTTAAGAGACTCGCTTATAGTATGGAGGTACGTTTTAAAAGTCTTTACCACCAAGAAATTAACTGCCCTAGCTTACTACCTTCTAAATTTAGATGTCCTCCCATTCTAGGGTGCGAGTTGACTCTGAATTTTATATTAATAGGGTGGGAATATTGAGAATAAATATAGGATCTACCCCTTAATATTGGCCTAAGTTTTAACTAAAAATAAGATCTTGTTTTAAGAACTAGATCCAATTCTAAAGACTATATTTTAATTTTAAAGACTATATACCAATTCTAGGTTCTGGCTTAAATTATAACCCCAAAAACTAGATCTAGTAAATAGCCCTATAAGCGTAGCTATAAGTCTAAGCCCCCTTACATAACCTAACTACCCTACCCCACTACACTGGAATAGATAAACAACCGCTATATACAATGTATAGAGTCCTCCCTTAATACAAGGCAGATTAATAGGAGTTATTATACTGCCTGTATAAGACGGAGCGCTTATAAAGGGCTTAGCTAGAATACTAATTAAACTACCCTACAACGCACTAATAGCTCCTTTGCCACAGATAGGGAGTAAATATATAAGGTTAACTGGCTAAGATAAGTCTACTACTTAAGCAGTATCCGGCTCTATAAAGGGTAGGCGTTAGGAGTAGATTATATAATACTATTCCTACTAGGTAAGGCGTTATTAGGGGGTTATTATTGGCTTCCAGTTCTAGTTTATAACTTTATGTAAACGCCTCCAAACCCTACACTATTAGGGCTGTCTGAAAGCTAAGTTGCCTATTTACCTTATTTTAACCTTGGGCTAGGCTTGTTAGCTATTAATTTATTAAAGTAATAGAAAGTTATATTAAGGTGTGTAATAGGGCTTAAGTAAAGCTACGTAACTAGATAGGCATTGCTGTATAAAGCAACGCTTAACCGGCTACCTCTATATTGCCGTCTTAGAATAATTGGAAGAAAGGGGTTAATATTAGCCCTTACCGTTTAATGTAACCCTCCTGTGGAGGCATAGCAAAGTGGGGTATAGATAGGGAAGGATTATACTCCTATTATGGCTGTATTATAGTGTATTTATAATACTGTGCTAGTATCCCTAAGTTAGTAAATCGGCTTGACTTTTAAGGCATAGTCAAAGCGGAGCCTACTATTAGCTCTCCTATTAGCTAAGTGGTAGAGAGGAGCAGGATATAAAAGGCCTCTATATCCTTTAACCAGACCTATATTAAGCACAGTATCCTTTAAGAAAATCCCTCCTTACTTTTTTATAAAGACACTCCATAACCTTACCAGCACTAGCCACTCTAAAATACTTCCGGTTTTGGCCCTAAGAGTTTAAACAAGCCTTGGTTTTAAGTCCTTAAGTTAAGCAAACAGTCCTTATAGTAGGAGCAATACCTTTTTGTTAACCAGCTGGTTATCTTGGCCGTAGTTATAGTCTCTACAGCTATATACTGTTGGGGCAAGTGGTGGTGACTTATACCTTACTTGGCCGCTTCTTGTCCCCCTCCTCTTTATTACCTATGTTAAGAGTCCGTCGCCGCTTCTGGCCCTTCTGCTGTGCTATATTGGGCACAGCATTTTCTATAGTAGTGGAGACTTCTTAGGCAAATCTAATATACTTCTTAATAGGGCGCTTTTTCTCCTTCTTATCTTCCCCTGATATCCTCCGCCGCTTCCTCCTATATAGTGTAGCCGGAGGGCTTTTGGCAGATAGCGGTGGTATTAGGAGCTAGTTTGCTTGGCGTAGCCTCCACAGCCTCTAGGGCCAGTCTAGTACTACTACTGGTTTCCCCAGACCGACTCTAGCGTTAATATCATTACCGCCTTTATCTTCGTTGTTATCGTCATTATCACTACCATTATTAGAGGTGGCCCCCTTGAGCTCTTCCTACGCCTTTAATTCGGCCTTACGCTTCTCTTTAACCTCCGGTAGCATGTGCCCTATGGGCTATTTGTTAGCGGCGCTATAATATATAACACTTCTATATATCTATTTAGTGATAACCGCATTAAGGTGCTATTTAAGTGCGGTAGTAAATTGGTTATTATAGGCTTCCTAGAATACCGGTATACCCATATAAGGAATAAGGTAGGCACCTTAAGTGGTAATAATATTAAAGCAGTCCTATAAGTTCGCGCTACTGTTAGTTTAATAGGCTGTAATGTAAAACTAAATTAAAAGGATATAGGCTTATAATAAGCAGATCTTGGCTGGCTGTAATAGTGGGTGGGCTGTCTAGCCGCGATATTATAGCCAGTAATAGCTATGTGCAGGGACATCACAAGTTGGGCTGTTTTAGGTGGAGGTTGGAAAGGTAGGGAGGTAAGCCTTTAAAAAAGGTTAGAAATCCATAAGTTAGCACAGGCGCGGTGAGGAAGCGTTATTACGTAATCTAATATATAGGGCATAATAAGGGGGTGGCAACCCCAGGCCTTAATATAGTTGGAAGCAATAGAACATAGGGCAGCGGTATTATTATTAAGAGAAACGGGAATTTAATTACTATAGGCACTAGATATAGTATATACACTAATACTACCAGTCTTTCTCTTATATAACTATAATATACCAGCTAGGCGGCCTTTTAAACAACGCTTACTTACACCTTACTATCTTTAAGGCTATACTCTAACCATTATCTCTTTACCCGCGGAGATTTAGGTAGCAGTAGGCCCTAAGCTAAGTACTAGAGAACCTCATCAATATTAGGGCGCTACGTATAGTTATTCACTGCCTACTGGTATCTTACTATCTTAATAAAGAGACCGCTAACTGTAAGTTTAGATTAGCCTATCTACTACTAGAAGCCATTAAAGCTCTATAAAGTGGAACACTTACGATATATATAGCCTCTGGCCAGCAACGCGCACGCACTCTTATAATCCCTAGCTATTTTATTAATAGCATTCTAATAACTCTTCTAGAAGGAAGGGCGTAGCTTCTTATTGTCCTTGCTATTGCGCTATGGGTTAATAGAGAACTTCCATAGGTAGTAATTGTATATTAGCTTAAACAAGATAATACCTATAGACTAGATATTAATGGAGTGGTTATAGTCCTTTAGCTTAAGCTTAGGAGCGAGATAGCTAATTATGCTAACTATACCTGGCTTAGGCCATAACGACCTACTTACCTAGATCTGCCTGGATATGCTAATATCTAGCAAGATGGAACGGAGCGGCTTGCCAATAAGGCCGATATTAGTTGGCTTTAGGTTATAGTACAGCCAGCGTCCGTTATGTATAACTTTAATACCTAACAATACGGCGCGGAATACAGTCGCCGCCTCTATTGTTATGCCCTTACACCCTCTATTAAGCTTATGCGTTAGCTGCGTTCTCTTAAACTATAATTTTAAGAATATAAGAGGCTTACCCCTTGCTCCAAGTCCCTACCAAGTCGCTAAAGGTCTAGGGCGTCATCGGCTTTAGAATAATAGCAACATTATTAAAGGCCGTCTTAGAGGAGAACTCCTTACTATTAAAGTAGATTACCTCTGCTATACATAGAATTCGCTTACCGTCGTCTAACTTCTATATGAGATTAGTCACTTCCTAAAGTATCTTAATCTCTTTATCTATACTATGACAATTTCGGAAAGTCCGCTCCACTACTTTAATAGCGGCTACGTTGGCTAACTAATCTAAGGTAAAGAATACTCTTCCATAACCGCCTGCGCCTAGAGTATCTCCCAGTGTCCACTTACCCATTATTCTTTTATTAGGGAGTGGGGTTGGCATTTTAATATTAATATTAGCAGCCACCGGCCCGCTAAAAGTGTGAGCTATATAGCGTCTATACACTTCCTTAAAGTTATCTTTGGTAGCGAATTCCGTCTACTAGAAGTGGTATTTAAGCTTATTAAGCAGTATCTTTATGCTATACTAGTTTAAGTAATACGGCCGCCACATAGCTATGTTGCTATTAACTATTAGCTGCGCTAATGGAGACCTAGAGCAGCCTATAATATAAAGGCCCTTACTTTTAGAAAAGAAGTTAAACCGCGTATAGGGGTTCCGGAGGTTAATATTATACAACTTTATAAAAGACCTGGTGCAGAGGAGTAGGTTAATAGGTATAGTTTCTAAGGGGCCCTTTCCCACCGCCTATCCCCTCTCCGGCACAGCCGGCGGAGACTGTAGCCCTAGTAGATAATAGCCGACCCAGACTATGCCAAGCTTTTAAAGCTGCTCCTTAGTGTCAGTATCTGGCTCTATAAGGGTTTCGCTCGCTTCGCTATTAGTGTTATACTTAATGCATTCTATCTTACGTTAAAGGCGAACTATCTTATTGTTGTATATCTGCTTGGGCTTAATAAGCATACAGTAGAGGGCGGCTTAAGCACTATTTACCTGGTTGTTCTGGCGCTGAGATATAAGGGCGTTATAGATGTCACTAAATACTAGCCTAGCAAGGGCATTTGCGGGTATAAGGGACGTAAAGGCGCGGTCCGACATTTAATAATAGATAGGGTGCTTATAGTAGACTCCAATAAGGGATATAAGCTTTAGAATACTGTGGGAAATGTGTACCTTTTTAAATATAACTGCTAATTATAGAACCCCTTCCTAGCGGTTCCGTAACGTAGAGGCAGCTAAACTATAACTACTTAATCTTACTTTCTTTAGCAGGTATAAGATATAGAACATCTATATATAGCATCTTTGGCGTATTACGGTCGTCTTACCTTTTACTAAAGTGAGGTAAGCTAATGCTAGGAATATATCCTACCCTAGGTACTATAAAAGGTAGAATCTAAGCTTAACGATTTAGGATCTACCTAGCAGAGAAGGATCTTTAAATCCTTAGGGCCTTTGCTAGCTAGCTTCTCGGCCTATTGTTATAGCTAGAATGTATAAGGCTAAAGCTAGATATCACTAATTTGTTAATAATATAGGTCCTTACCTTACTTTACTTTTACTCTACTTTACTTTATTTTATATACTTTACTTTACTTCTCCTATCCCCTATAGTACGGCATATGCCCCTCCTTCCCCCTACGCTACTACTTTCCTTCTCCTGTACTCTACTCTACTCTACTCTACTTTACTTTGCCTAACCAACTTGATTATACCTTTAGCATCGCGCCTATCTAGCATATGTATCGCCCTACTTAGTAAAGCAAAAGTTTGCTATAGGCAGCCATATAAGTGGTTGACTTTCTATTAGGACTTCTTAAAAAGTGCCTATCTTACTAGTAAAACTGTGTCTAAAACTTTTAATCTTTGTGGGGTTGTAGCCGCTTTGGGGTTTACCTCTATATATAAAATACTACTAACTAACTAAGTCACTTTGGGGCCACAGACCTGCAGTAGCGGCTATTAAGACTCTATTAATAAGATTCGCTTCTATGTCCTAGTATAGATAGAAAGATGCTAGTCGCGAATAACGTTGCGTGGGATAATATAGCGCTTTAGCAGCTGATCTAAGACAAGGTAAGTTTTATCTCAAACCCCTATTCCCTATATACCCTTTCCCCTTGCAAGAGTACTAATAATTAGTGCGCTAGTTCCCATCCACTGACCCTATAATGCTTGGAGACTGGGAGGTTAAAATAGGTTAGTTTTCCTCTCTTTAAAAGGGCTTACTGTAGGGGCGGAAGCTCTGCGGTGTAGTGGTTAGGGTATACAGCGAGAACGGCGTGGTGCGGGTAGGCGGCGAGATGTATAGCAATATTAAAACGGAAAATGTGGAGACGGGGCGGTATCTTAAGGATAAGCATTTCCTCCTTATTATAGACGCTAGTAACTGGTGCATAACACTAGGCAGGCTAACGTATCGTCTTATATTAATGTAATAAAACACACTACTAGCTTTATTCCGCTGGCTAAATATAGGTAATCTTCCTTTGCATGCTGTACTTTATGACCGCCTTTATAATACCCAGGCCGAACTCTATCCTTATACCCTATTCCACCGGTCTAAACTCAATAGAGGGTAAAGAGCACTTGTTAAATAGGCAGTTAATCTACACTAGTACGTCCGTATATTTATCCTTTAAAAAATCTAGTAGGTTATACAGGGGTATTGTTAGAGATACCCCTCCCTACGGCATTACCCTATGGGGTAGATTGTTATGGCGTTCTGTCTCCTAGTCTAGGCTCTCTGGCTAGTCTGGCAGTACAGGGAGCTAAATGGTATAGTACTTAATCGCCTAAGCCAGGCCCTCTAGCTTGGCCACAGTACACCACCAATTAGAGACAGCATTAGCGTAGATATTAGTAGTTATAGCATATACCTATTTACCACGTAGGTTCTAGTGTAGTTTGCTAAGCGCATCTAGGGTGGTGCTAATAGCGTATAGGAAGAAGACTTTAAAGGAAATAGACAAGAGCTTAACAAAGATCATCCTAGCTTTTTTACAGTAATTATTACTAATAATTATGTCCAGGTTCTCCCTGATAACAGCTACTACCTTTAATAGCCTGTTTTCCTTAAGATCTTCTAGGGGGGATAATCTGTTTAAAACCCTCCGAATCCTATTATTAAGCACGGCGATAAGGCTAGTGTGGTCTATAAGTGTAGGGGTAGGAGCCATGGAGCTATCTATAAAAAGGCTTAAATAGCAGGGAGAAGAAAAGTAAATAAAGTAAAGTAAGGTAGATAAAGTGAGGTGAAGTAGGTAGGTATATAAAGTAAAGTAAAGTAGAACGGAGTGGAGTGATAATACAACGCTATATAGCTATATATTAGTCTATACCCCCTATTAGGAGGGCTGGTATAGCCAAACCAGCTATAAGTTCTAAAGGAACCACCCCGTCTAAAAGAGATTAGAATTCTGAGTTTTTTATTATATAATTGCTTATAAATCAGACTCCGATTTTTGTGTATACTATAGCAGATTTACGCACTTTGGGCTAATAACTAATATAGGGTCCTAGAAGAGACTGTGTAGAAGTATAGTATAAAGTTTTATAAGGCTTGCTAAGAACTGTGAGGACCATACAACGCCAACTATTTATAATAGGGCGGGCAGTGCAAGCACTAGAAACCCTGATGAGCTATTACCTTTAGTTATAATAAAGGGCAAGTTTATTTAAGACTTAGGGGCCAAAACCTAGCAGCCTTAAGGAGCCTAGAACTAGGCAGAACCCTATAGAAATAGGACTAAAAACTAGGTCCTAATTAGGCAACGTTATTAACAGGTTTAATAGGTGGAATTCTATAGATATAGAAGAGCTGGCTAAAATAAAAAAGGGTGCAGTGGCTAATAAAAAGGATTTTCTTAAGACTGCAGGTAATAACTTTTTATTATACTATCAGCCACTAATCCCTTAGGTTAATAGATTGCGGAAAGTAGTATTTCTAGGCGGTAGAAGGCAAAAGGGAAAGGATAAAAAACTTCCTTCTTAAATAAAGGAGGTGCTTTAGGAAGCAAGGAAGGATCTAAAGGTGCTAGTAGAGTAGATAGAATAATATTTCATTACTCTTCTACCGCATAAATGAAGTTTCGCGGAGATTTGGGCGGATAAGGCCAGGCAGCAACCTTTAGTTAAAATGTATATAAAATAGCGTTGGGCAAGTTGCCTAGGCTAAATAAACTTAAGAAAGTAGATAACCTAATTTTCTGCTAGATCGCCAAGTCCCCACACCCTACTATTTTATATAGGCTTTATGTTTCTATAAAACACATAATCCAGATATTAGATTCCACGTTTTAGGATAAGGCTATATATCTAATTTTTGTTCAGAACGCGGGGCATTTCGCTTTATAGGGACAGGGGTTAGAAAAGAGAACTAGTCCTATTACAGTAAATTACTAATAGATGTTTAATTGGCCCTTTTCCTAAGCTAGTCTAGTTTTCACTTAGCCCTTCTATATAGCTACTTATATTAGTAGCTAAGGGTGTATAGATATATACTCTCTAAATAGTCTAGGATCCACAAAGGTAGACAATTCCAATTTGCACTTAATAGGAGGCCTTAATATCCGCTCAGCGGATATATTTATTAGTATCGACGTAGGCGTCTAAAGGTCAATTGGTGTTGTATTTATGCTAGGGGCAGGCAGCTTAATTGTAGACTCTTATAAGGTTCTCTATAGTTAATCTAAGCTTACACATAGCGAGGGCTAGGAGAAGAGAGCAGTAGAGAAGGGGGTTTAATTTTAAGGGGGTATAATTTTTAATAGTGGTTATTTTAGTAGTCTCTAAGAGGGTCCCATTTAGAATGTTTTTAACCTTATAATAAAATTAGGTACTCTATTTTTAGTCTCCTAGAAGCCCTAAGCTCCTAAAATTAATCCTCTAAAAAGCCTCTAAGTCTAAGTAGCTAAGTCCCAGTAATGGTCTCCTAGTAGTCCTAGACCTAGGATTAAACTCTAAGGAGCCTTTAAGTCCTAGGAATAGTTTCCTAGGAGCCTTAAGTTTCTAGGGAATATATTTTTAGGAGTTCCACAGCACCCTACAATAGAATAATTATTTCCCCTAGGATCGCATCCCTCCTAAAATCAGCCCTCCTTAGATTAGCCCGCCTGGGCCAAGAGCCCTCCTAAGATTAAATCTCTTGGACATTAAGCCCTCCTAGAAGCTCTACCTAGATAGGAGCAGCCTGCAAAAATTATACAGCTAAAGAAATATGCTGCCTACAGAAAGTATACAGCCGCAGCGCCTAGGAGCAACTTATGGCCTAGAAGTATTACCCTAAGAGTAATTTATTTCTAGTGGCCTTTCCTATTATATAGCCCTGTTGTTTTTGGCAAATATTTAACAGTATTTAAGCTCTTGGCTGGGGCATCTAGAGGGGAAATATCCTCTTAAGATGCTTACCAACTAAACCCATAGTAGAATAGCCTGCTTAGCGCTATGCCCTATTATTTATAGTGGACAAAATATATTAATCTAGGTCGGATCTTGCCAATTACCCTATTCCTATTCTAGTTACCTATTACCTTAACTCACCACTCTATCAAAGCTACGTGACGCAAATTTATTGGAATATATATATATTACTAGCTAATAGACAGTGTAGTTAAGCAACGTACCGCCACCAACTATTGATAAGAATAAATATTAAGAAAGAGAAAGGGTAGCTAAATTCTAAACGTATATCTACCTATATGCTAAAAGGGCGTGCGTTCTATAGAGCTAAGTATAGGATTACAAATTATCAAACTAACCTCCTCCTATAAAATCACGATGAAATTCTACATTCATAGTACTATAATGACTGGCAAATACTATGTGCAGGATATTTTTAGTTGAGTTGAGTTTAATTATTTAGATTACGCTAATATTATTACTAAACTCTTAAAGCTTCTAAATCGAACTCCTATTATAATACTATAGAGTCCTAATAGGCTTTTGTTTATAAATGGGGTTAACTGGTAAATAGGGCTGTTAATTAGGCTTAGTTAATTAGGTTTAATATTAGCAAGGTAAGCTTTTCTAAAGCTAGATCCCTAAGATAGGCGTTACTATAGGCCTTTAATATAATCTCTTGCTTTACTTACTTTATTCTACATCCACCCATTAAACATAATCCTGGGTATAGCACTAGGACAAAGTAAGATATTTTTAGTTATTAGAGGAGGTTATTATCCAGCCAATAATTATATAAAGTTAGATATACAGAAAGTTCCTTTAGCTGTAGTACTAGGCAATAGCAAGGGAGATATATTAGTGGCTGGTTAATGCCTTAAGTTGTGGTTAAATAGCACATATAGCGTAGCCCGCTTTGTATGGATATAAAGTTTTAACTACTAAGCGCCAACACCCTAGATTCTATAGGGGTTTGTAGTAGATAGGCAGTATTAGGTGCGGCGTAGGCCGAAGCTAGGGAGGGTTAGCACGGTTAATAGCTTATTAATAAGTGATTTATGCTCTACCTTGCCTAGTAAGTGTTACTCAGCCTTACCTAAAGATATAGGCAAAGCCGCTCTCTATCTACCTCTCCTTTATAACGCAACCGAGTCTCTGCCTGCCTGCTATCCATCTACTGTTTAAAAATACACAACACCTAATCTAGTATGGCCGCTAGGAAGAAAGGCCTTGTATTCCATATTACCAATCTTTAGCCTAATATTAAGCTAAACATAGCGCTAAAGGCTGCCATTAATGATAACCTATTAGAGGAAGAACAATTAAAGCTATATATTAGTGCGGCTGTTATACTGTCTTGCTATAATAATAAGCAAAGGGTTGCGCTGGTAGAGTTCTATGGTGGGGTGCCTATATTCCTATCTAAGCTGGTAGCGGACTGGCTAGGAGACTGGCAGGTGGAGATAGGCGATATAGATATTAGCTTTAACTACCACTTTTTTGGATTTACCTAGCTATATATACTAAAGCCAGATACGCCAGTTACTATAGAGTAAGTACTATTTCTTTAATTAGGTAACCTGCTTTTACTATTCTTAAGTATTGCCTTCTAGCTACTAATTTACGGCGCTACAGTATAATTGCCATTACTGGCCTTAACGGACATGCATACGGCTTATAGAGGGGTAAGGGAAACCTTAGGCGGATATAGCTACGCGACTTCCTGTTTAAGGACCTGCTATACTGCCGTATGATAATCTATGGCTATAACTTGAAGCTGTCAAGCCATAGGATCGACACAATTATAAACTACAGCTGGGAGCTACTAGAGGAGCTTAAAAAGGTCAGGAATATAGAAGAGATAAGCATTATTATGATATGCTATTATAAGAGCGTAAACATAAGGCTAATAGCTGTAACACGCTAGCTAAGACGCCAGCCACTCTTCTTTATTATATATAGCTTTGGTGGTATTATCCTTGCTTATATAGGTCGCCGCTGTAATATATATATATATAAGGCTAAGCAGCATAGTGCCTTATTAAGGCGGTTTAAATAAACAAAGATAATCATCTAACAATAGCAGCCCTTTATAGAGCTATATACGGCATTCTTTTATTTGGGATTCCACACAAGGGACTAGTAGTAGATAATATCCAGAAAATACTAGCTGGGTATAATAATTACCCGTAAAATATGCTTCTTAAATAAATTAGATCTAAGTCTGACTTACTAGCCTTTTAGCTCACAGATTTTAAAAATCTCATCTAGGACTGGAAGATTGTTAGCTTTTACAAAAGGGAGTAAACTAGATAGCTTAAGTTTATATAATCCTCCAGTAAATAAGACTCTAGGAGATTGCTAATAGGGTTAAAATAGGACAGCAAAAGCAGACGCTAAAAAGAACTGGCAACTTTGTTACAGCGGTAGATATTAACTTAGCTCTTCTCTAGCTCCCAAACTCTATAGAGAAAAAGATCCCTCTAGACTCTAATTACTTAATAATTATCAAGTTTAATAATAAGAATAACTAAGGGTATAGTAGTACGTGGGATAAGCTTAGATAGTTTAAGCAGAGTGCTCTAAGAGTGGTTGTGGCTCGTTTTTATATATAGCTTTCTCTTCTATACTATAACTATATAAAGACTAGTTCTATTTAACCTTCCTTATCTAAGCCTTACTTCTAGCTAATAATAACTAAGTACTAGTGCAAGCACAAAACAGACCTAAGCCTTCTTATATGGTCCCCTTCTAGAGAGATAGCGCGTTTATAGGCTAAGAGGACGTCCTAATAGAGATACAAAAGAAATTTAAATAGGTAGTATCACAGGACTATAGATAAGTGGCCCTTGTTGGACTAAGAGGTGTTAGGTAAGCATTACTACACATTATCTAGTTAAAGGTTAAGCTTATTCCATCCTAGGAAGTCCCAAATTGCTATTAAGTATATATATAGAGTTAGAGAGTCAGCACCGCAAACCTAGGTGTTTTGGATATATATAAGCAATACTACTAGGTTTAAGCAAGCCTATAAAGATATAGCTATTAAGGCCAGACTACTAAGATATAATAATCTAAAGGCTAATATCCTCCAATTAGTTTATTATTGGCTTTGTGATAAAAGAAACGGCCGATGGCTTATAGTACTTAATAATGCTGATAATAATTGGGTCTTACTTTCTCCTAGCGCCAATTTAGATAGTATTGTGTAAGGAAATAAGCTCTCTAGTAAAGCAAGACTATTAAAAAGCTTCCTCCCCTAAAGTCTAAATGGATGGATACTGATTACCTCACAAAACCTTATTGTAGCAGTAAACCTTATAGGGATAAAGTATAATATTATTTAGGTAGAGCCAATGGTAGAAAAAGATACACTAGCACTGCTAAAGACTAGGGTTTTAATTAGCGAGTTATTAGAAAAGGATAAAAGAGCGCTTATATAAGCTCTAAAATGTATTTCTCTTGCTATTACTTATACCGCGGCGTATATCGCAGTAAGAGAGCTATGGATTAGTGTTTTAATATATCTTAAGCTCTTCTATAAGAGCGAGGAGAACTAAGTATACCTCTTAAATATCCATAAAGCAAGAGACCTACGGCGAGATAATAATATATTAGACGCAATCCTTGCAACCTAGCAGATATCCTTTAAGCAGATCTAGAAGATAAGGCCAGAAGCCGCAGATCTACTTTCCCTTATAACTATATTTGACAAATAAGGGATTCCTAAGCACCTACTATATAACGGCTAAAACAGACTGCAGTTTAAGGATATAGTAGCGCTATTAACAAGCTTCTCTCTAATTAGGACCCAGATAGGGAAGCAATTAGAGTAGCTACCTAGGAAGTAGCTATTTAAGATATATAGCCTAGTACAGTTAGCAATGAGAAAGTAGTTAGAGCTGCATAGTTAGGTAGATAAATAGTAACAGGTATTACTCTAGGTTATAGCTGCGACTTTCCTAAGTAGGCAGTATAAGATATAGGCGGCTTACTAGGCCCTTCTTCTACACTTAAGAAAACTTCTTAACTACAATTTAAAGGGAAAGGAGGTAACGCTAGATTAAGCTATAATTGCGGTTAACACTATATAGTATCTTGTTTTTATAGGGGAATATGTAGCAGCAGGGAATATTAATTAAACTATAATATTAGCAAGGGAAGAGGTACTTAGGCCAATACACCTTAACACGCTTACTGGTATCAGCAACCTTAGGTAGGTATTATAAAGGCAGGGCAAGTATAAGGAGGCGGAAGGGATATATTAACAAGCGCTAGAAGAAAGGGATAAAGTCCTTAAACCAGAGCACCTAGATATACTTACTAGTATTAGCAACCTTGGGTTAATATTAGAGAGTTAAGGTAAGTATAAAGAGGCAAAAGTAATGTACCAGCAAGATTTAAAAGGAAGTAAGAAGGTCCTTAGGCTAGAGCACCTAGATACACTTACCAGCGTCAGCAACTTTAGGTCGGTATTATAGAGGCAGGGAAAGTATAAGGAGGCGGAAGGAATGTATTAATAAGCACTAAAAGGATATAAAAAAGTACTTAGGTTAGAGCACCTAGATACGCTTATAGGCGTTAATAAGCTTAGGTCTGTATTAGAGAGCTAGGGCAAGTATAAAGAAGCGGAAGTAATATACTAACAAGCACTAGAAGGAAGGGAGAATATACTTAAGCCAAAGCACCTAGATATACTCACTAGCGTTAGCAAGCTTAGGTTAGTATTATAAAGGTAGGGCAAGTATAAGGAAGCGGAAGAGATATATTAACGGGTACTAGAAGGATATAAGAAGGTCCTTAGACTAGAGCACCTAGATATACTTACTAGCATTAACAAGCTTAGGTTAGTATTAAAGAGTTAAGGGAAGTATAAAGAGGCAAAAGCGATACACCAATAAGATCTAGAAGGAAGTGAGAAGGTCCTTAGATTAGAGCATTTAGATATACTCACTAGCGTTAGCAAGCTTGGGTTAGTGTTATAAAGATAGAATAAGAATAAGGAAGCGGAAGAAATACATTAATAGGCACTAGAAGGATATAAGAAGGTCCTTAAGCTAAAATATTTAGATATACTTACTAGTATTAATAACCTTAGGTTAGTATTAAAGAGCCAGGACAAGTATAAGGAGGCAGATATAATACACTAATAAGCACTAGAAGGATATAAAAACTTTAGGTCAGTATTATTAACTAAAAGCAAGTATAAGGAGGCGGAATAGATATATTAATAAGCACTAGAAGGATATAAGAAGGTCCTTAAGCTAGAGCACCTAGATATACTTACTAGCATTAGTAAGCTTGCGTTAGTATTAAAAAGTTAATAGAAGTATAAGGAGGCAAAAGCAATATACTAATAAGATCTAGAAGGATATAAGAAGATCTTTAACCCAGAGCACCTAGACACGCTTATTAGCGTTAGCAACCTTAGGTAGGTATTATAGAGGTAGGGTAAGTATAAGGAAGCGGAAGAGATACATTAACAAGCACTAGAAGGTAAGGAGAAGGTTCTTAGGCCAGAGTACCTAGACACGCTTAATAGCTGCAGCTACCTTAGGTTGGTGTTATAGAAGCAAGGCAAGTATAAAAAGGCAGATATAATACACCAACAAGTATTAAAAGGGTATAAAAAGGTCCTTAAGTTAGAGCACCCAAAAACATTTACTAGTGTTAGCGACCTTAGGTTAGTATTAGAGAGCTAGGGCAAGTATAAGGAGGTAGAAGGGATGCATTAACAAGCACTAAAAGGTAGGGAGAAGATTCTTAGCCTAAAGCACCCAGATATACTTACCAGCGTCAATAACCTTGGGTTAGTGTTATTGAAGTAGTGCAAGCATAAAAAGGCGGAAGCAATGCATTAATAAGCACTAAAAGAAATGGAAAATATACTTAAACTAGAGCACCTAGATATACTTACCTACGCTAATAACCTTAGGTCGGTATTAGATTGCCAGGGTAAGCATAAGGAGGCGGAAGGGATGCATCAACAAGCACTAAAAGGTAGAGAGAAGATTCTTAGCCTAAAGCACCTAAATACGCTTACCAGCGTCAACAACCTTAGGTTAGTATTATTAAAGCAATACAAGCATAAGGAGGCGGAAGCAATGCATTAACAAGCACTAGAAGAAATAGAAAATGTACTTAGGCTAGAGCACCTAAATATACTTACTAACGCTAGTAACCTTGGGTTAGTATTAGATTACCAAGGTAAGTATAAAAAAGCAGAAGGGATATATTAACAAGCACTAGAAGGTAGGGAGAAGATTCTTAACCTAAAGCACCTAGATACACTCACCAGCGTTAACAACCTTAGGTTAGTGTTATAGAAGTAGGGTAAGCATAAGGAGGCGGAAGCAATACATCAACAAGCACTAGAAGAAATAGAGAATATACTTAAGCTAGAGTACCTAGATACACTTACTAACACTAGTAACCTTAAGTCGGTATTAAAGTGCTAGGGCAAGCATAAGGAGGCGGAAGGGATATATTAACAAGCACTAGAAGGTAAGGAGAAGATTTTTAGCCTAAAGCATCTAGATACGCTTAGCAGTATTAGCAACCTTAGGTTAGTATTAAAGAGCTAAAATAAATATAAAGAGGCTAAAGCAATGCACTAGCGGGCGCTAGAAGGATATAAGAAGGTACTTAGGCTAGAGCATCTATACACGCTTACTAGCGTTAGCAACCTTAGGTCGATGTTAAAGAGCTAGGGCAATTATAAAGAGGCCAAAGCAATACACTAACAGGCGCTAGAAATAAGAGAGAAGGTTCTTAAGCTAAAGCATCTAGATACGCTCAGCAGCATTAACAACCTTAGGTTAGTATTAGAGAGCTAGGGCAATTATAAAGAGGCTAAAGCAATACACTAGCAGGCGCTAGAAACAAGAGAGAAGGTTCTTAAGTTAGAGCATCTAAACACACTTAGCAGCATTAGTAACCTTAGGTTAGTATTAAAGAGCTAGGGCAATTACAAAGAGGCCAAAGCAATGCACTAGCGGGCGCTAGAAATAAGAGAGAAGGAGCTTAAGCTAGAGCATCCAGATATACTTACCAGTATTAACAACCTTAGATTAGTATTAAAGAGCTAGGGCAAATACAAAGAGGCCAAAGCGATGTACTAGCGGGCGCTAGAAGGATATAAGAAGGTGCTTAAGCCAAAGCATCTAGACACACTCACCAGCGTCAGCAACCTTAGGTCAATATTAGAAAGCTAGGGCAATTATAAAGAGGCCAAAGCGATGCACCAGTAGGCGCTAGAAATAAGAGAGAAGGTTCTTAAGCCAGAGCATCTAAACACGCTTAGCAGCATTAGCAACCTTAGGTTAGTATTAGAGAGCTAGGGCAATTACAAAAAGGCCAAAGCAATACACCAGTAGGCGCTAGAAATAAGAGAGAAGGAGCTTAGGCCAGAGTATCTAGATATGCTCACTAGCGTTAGCAACCTTAGATTAGTATTAGAGAGCTAGGGCAAATACAAAGAGGCCAAAATAATATACTAGCGAGATCTAGAAGGATCTAAGAAGGTACTTAGGCCAGAGCATCCAAATATACTCACCAGCGTTAGCAACCTTAGGTTAGTATTAGAGAGCTAAGGCAAATACAAAGAGACCAAAGCGATACACTAGTGGGCGCTAGAAGGATATAAAAAGGTTCTTAGGCCAGAGCATCTATATACACTCACCAGCGTCAGTAACCTTAGGTCAGTGTTATTAAGGCAGGGCAAGTATAAAGAGGCGGAAGCGATGCACCAACAAGCACTAAAAGGTAGGGAGAAGGTACTTAGGCTAAAGCACCTAGACACGCTCACCAGCATTAGCAAGCTTAGGTCAGTATTAGAGAGCTAGGGCAAGTATAAAGAGGTAAAAGCGATGCACTAGTAAGCACTATAAGGACAAGAGAAGGTACTTAGGTTAAGGCACCTATATATACTTACTAGCGTATATCATCCGGCTTTTCTCTTTTATTACTAGGAGCAGCGCAAATCTACATCAGAACTCTACTAGAGAGCATATAATGGCTATAATAGAACTCTTAGATTATAACATCCTTCTACTATAGCATGCTTTAGCCATTACTCGTCAATAGTAGAGGAGATAAAGTCTTAGTAATTTTTAAGCCTATTTAGATATAAGGAATAACGTATAACTAAAGTTATTTTATTTTTATTTCCCTATCTCCCTAATTTTCCCTTTTAAAGCTTATGTTCAATAGACGTAATATATAGAATTTATATATTGCAAGTGTAACGGCTATATGCGATAATATATACCAGGTACTCAACCTATTATATTATAGACTTTAAGTTACCAATTTTAGGTAGGGTTATATAGCGTATCTCTAGCACTAGCAGGGAGGACGGCTGAACCGCTCCGGCCATACCCTTATTAAGGGTCTACTTCCTAGGATTAAAGAATAGAGGAAATAGGGGAACTATAGTTGGTATTAGAATAAACGGTCTTAAGTATAATATTGTAGCGGTAATACACTGCCTCCGCTGCTTAGTGTTTAGCTTAGCGCGGTTGCTAAGTTAACTAAACTATACTGAAATCCCCAACCTGTATCCTTGTTAACGGATATATATTAAAGGTACAGGCGCTCCCATAGGCGGGTCTTCTATAGGGGTTAGCACTAGCCCTATAGATTTAATATAGCGTCTCGTCTTAGTTAAGAAATGCATTATATAGATACTTGGCGTTTTCTTAATAACTTTACTGGTGGGATAGGAAAGCTATGCCGAAATTTTATTACTAGATTGGGATTTTTTACGCCATTTGCTTAAAAGGAAAAGTGAAGATTAAAGACAGGAGTGAGGAGGTTTAGGGGATTAAGTAAACCCTAAAAATAGAGGACCTAATTTTAGGCTCTCAAAATATCTAAAATTAGGACCCTCTTAGAAGCTAAAAATAGCCCTTCATTTATACCTAAAACTAGATACTTAATTTTCAGAGCCTACTTAATCCCCCTCTTTCTTTCTCTCTAAGTCTAGGCAGCAGCCTTAGATATAACTCACATAAAATAGTATAGGGCAACTTATTAAAGCGTAAGCTAGTAAGGCTTAGCGAAGTATATTAACTAATTAAAAGCTAAGAAGCTAAGGATAAAAATAAATCCTAGCAATTCGCCTATTTATAGAAGCCCTTGCAGTTCCACTTTCTTGCGGTTCCATTCCCTAGGGCTCCACTTCCTTAAGGGATCATTCCCCTAGGGCTCCATTCCCCTAGGGGATCATTCCCCTAGGGCTCCATTCCCCTAGGGGATTATTCCCCTAGGGCTCCATTCCCCTAGGGGATTATTCCCCTAGGGCTCTATTCCCCTAGGGGATCATTCCCCTAGGGCTTTATTCCCCCAGGGCTTTATTCCCCTAGGGCTTCATTCCCCCAGGGCTTTATTCCCCTAGGGCTTTATTCCCCTAGGGCTTTATTCCCCTAGGGCTTTATTCCCCCAAGGCTTTATTCCCCCAGGGCTTCATTCCCCTAGGGCTTTATCTCCCCTTAGCTCGCTTAGATCTGCCCTTATATACAGGGTAAACCAAAAGCAACATATAGATCATCAGGGGTCCATTTATACTTAATAGGCCCTTATTTAGAGGCTTTTAATATAGAGGCTTTTAATATAGAGGCTTTTAGGTTAAAGACTTTTAATATAGCTTTTATAGTTCGCAATCAAGATCATATTAGTCACGAATATAGTATATACTTAGACTATAGAGCTTCGATACAAAGCCCTCTGCTTAAAATATAAGAGAGAGAGAGAGAGATATTCTTTAATTAATATCTAATATAGATCCTAACCTAGCCCATATAGACTACTCCGTCACAGGGGAAAACTTATAATATACAGAAAGAAAAACCCGCTTAAAATATAATGGAGTAGTTAATTATAATCAGAGTTTAAAAATTTAGGACCTAAAAGTAATAGACCACTTATAAACTTAGGTCAATAAGCTTCACAGTTCCCATACTATAGAATTAACTTTTTGACCAAAAAGGTTAGCGATATCCGCTTGCAGATATACATATATCCATTAATTAATTCTACGGTCTAACCTTGCTAAGGTAAGCTAATGGTTACCTAGAGCTAGATTTTCCGGCCGATTTCTATTTAGAATGGAAGACACTAAATCCTAGCAGCCATAGAAGTCCTTCCTCCAGAAGTCTGGCGCTAAACTATAGATTATATCTTATAAGTAACGCCCTTATATCTTACATAAAAAGTATCCTTACACTTAATTCTTAATAGAGCTTAACTATAAAAGAGAGTGCCAAAGCAGCTCTAGATGCTATAAAGGTTTTATCTACAAGCATTTTAAATTGCTAATTATATTCTATACAAAACCTCTACTATCTTAATTATATTAGATTATAGATTTTATATTATACTTACCTTTAGAGGCGCTTCACAAACTTCTTCTTAAGGCTATGTTAATAAAAGTACCGCGTTTAAATCCATAGTAATAAGATATATTAGGCGCGGTGGAAAGAAGGCAAAATAGGTAAGATTTAGACTAGTTATAACTTTCTACAGACTATTATTCTCCAGATATAACCGTTTATCAGACTAGTTATTCTCCAGATATAACTGCTCTAGACATGGCTACTCCAGATATAGCTATTAGACATAGCGTTCTTACTCTCCAGATATAACTATTCTCCAAACATAGCTGTTCTCTAGTGGCTGTTCTATAGACGTGGCTATTTGGCTGTTCTCTAGACGTGGCTATTCCAGTAGCTATTCTCCAGTAGCTGTTCTCTAGTGGCTGTTCTCCAGTGGCTATTCTCCAGTAGCTGTTCTCCAGACGTAGCTGTTCTCCAAACATAGCTGTTCTCCAGACATAGTTCTCCTATTTAGCGCTGCCAAGAGGACCAGTTATTTTGGGTCCAATAATTCTCTAGACGTAGCTGTTCTCTAGACGTAGCTGTTCTCCAAACATAGTTCTCCTATTTAGCGCTACCAAGAGGACCGGTCATTTTAGGTCCGATAATTCTCCAAATATAGCTGTTCTCCAAATGTAGCTATTCTCCAGATATAACCAGGATCCCCTAACTACGGTTAGCTAAAAATAGAGGGTCCTAGAATTGGTTTGTACCAAGCTTAGGGTAGGTTTACTTACATCCTATACTAACTAAAGACGTCAGGGTTAGCTATTGACTTAACAGAGGAATATACCAAGCTTAGGGCGGGTTTACTTACAAGCTATAACAACTAGAGACGCCAGGGTTAGCTATTAACTTAATAAAGGAATATACCAAGTTTAGGGCAGGTTTAAGTCTAAAGCGAGCAGCTATAAAAAGCCAGCACTTAGTATACCTATGGTATTGATAAGTACCTATAAGTAGGAGTACCTATAATTACGGGGAGCACCTATAATAGAAGGGAGTACCTATAATAGGGAGTACTTTTAATAGTGAGGAGTACCCACCATAATAAGGAGTACTTATAAAAATAAGGAGTACCTGCGATAAAGGAGAGTGCCTATAAGTGGTAGTGCCTATGGTAACGGGGAGCACCTATAATATTAGGGAGTACCCACAATAGTAAGTACCTATAATAGTTAGGAGTAACGGGGAGTGCCTACAGCGATATACCTTTAGCCAGTTTTTAGTAGCCGTCTCTAGATAGTTGGCGTTTAGCTTACGTGTTTCGCTTACGGGTTTCACATATAGGTTTACAAAAAAGCATGCTATTTAATTAACGTAAGGGATCGGGTTATAACGGTCGGCCTAGTTATAACAATCAGCTACTACCGCCTTCTTAATTAGGCTTACTGCGAGAATGGTTTAGAACACTAAAATACTACCCCTTTAGCGAGTGCTCTAAAATTTTAAATTCAGTACGCGTATCCAATCTCACTTAGTTGCTACCAACTGTATATAAGTAATTATAGCAAACAACGAACGTGGGCGATAGGGCTATAACAGTTAGTATAGCTATAGAAGTTCTTAACAAATTTCATTTACGCGCAGTTTTAATATTCTAAACTGTTATAACCCGATCCCTTACGTTAGTATTTACATCGCTTTATTTTTATAAATTAGAAAATAGATACTTTAATTATAATGCAACTCTTAGCTAAGTTATAGTAATTACTAAAGATCTCTATAAGAGTCTCCACTATAGTTAATTTTAGGCCATCCTAAGAAGAAACATCCCTTGGGATGCCCCACCTAAACCTATATTATACTAGTTTAGTCTTAGCAAATACAGTGACTATAAACTAAAATTACATTATTCTATTACTTCGTTTCTGCATTAGGTAGGTTATTATAAGGGATATTATTACAGTCACCTTGGGAAGCCCTTAGACGGTTTTTAGTTACGTACTAGAGACACGTGCCTATAGTATATATAGTTCTCCTCGATCCTAGAGGCCTTACCTCCTTAAGAATTTATCTCCTCTCCAATCTATCTTATTCCACAATCGTACCTTTATAGCTCCCTCCCTATAAAGTCCTCTTACAGTTGTCTCGTCGGCTCGGCTAGTCTTTAATATACACATAATCTAGGCAGTTAGGCAACAGCTTTAGTTATATATATATTAGTGCAAATTATTTGCTAATATCTTGTGATAGCCTGTATTATCCACCACTAACCTATAACTAGATTAGCGTAAGCAGCAACGCAAATACTCCAGTGTTTGCCGCTTATGCTAAATACTAGATTATGATATAGTGTGTTTTTTCTAAGTATAATTACCCCACTCCCAACCTTAATCTTAATTTAGAGCGGATTATTTTCAGTCTTATTGTCGCTAGAGCCTATTTTGGACTTGGGAGTTAATACTAACATTTAGGTCCAGTTTTTAGCACCCTAAAAGTTTCACCTACAAAAGTTAGACTAGTATAAAAGGTGGGCTGGTATATAAGATTGCTAGGTAGGACTAATATATAAAGCGGACTAGTATTACCTAGCTGGAACTCTAAGACTAGTACAAATAATGGACTAATACAGTACTATATATAGGTAGGCAAGATAAGGGACTGGTACAGTAAACAGAAGACCGGTCCCCTATAGGGTCCGCCAATGCCTTTTAGAACAAGCCTAATAAGAAGAGCACTTATCTTATATAAGATCCGCTAAGCCTATTCTAGAAGTCTATTCTAGATATTTTTAATACTTAGCTCCAAGCCTAATAAAAGCCGTATTAATCTAATACCAAAGTGTCTCTTATACCCTTAATTCTATTCATTAGTATTTAACCTGTCCTTTTCCAATTCTAGAGGCTGTCTGTTAAGGTAGGCAAGCTATTTAGCGAGTTATAGCTCTGTAGCTCTTATAAAAAAAGACTTTCGCAACTACGCTCATCTCTTTTAGCATTTATTAAGAATTAAGGCGTTACTTAGGATTTCCTTAGCTTAGTATTTTATTTCTATCTAGTTACTTCCATGTTAAGAATATCTCGTTGTCGTTACATATAAAGGAACAAGTTTTTGCATATTAGATTGAAGTTAAGAGACTTACTTATAGTAAGTTTAATAAGTTCTCCACCTTTGTATACTTAGCAGCGATAAGTTAGCTGGCCTATAACTCATTTAGTCCTCTATAAAGAAAAGACTCGTCGCTTTCTGATCTAAATATCCCAGAATTAGCCTTTATCGGTCTACTCTCTTTAACATGGTTAAAATATACTAGCGTCTTCTTAACTAGTGTAGAATAGAACTTTTCCTTTAAAAGCAGTTAGTAGTCCTATAGCAATAGAAGGGAGAGGGCCTACTAGGTCTTATAGATTTAGAGGCCATAAAGGTTGATTTATAAACATATAGGTATAAAATCGACTGTTGTGCCGTATTAGGATATAGCAATCTGCGTTATAGTCTCGCTTTAATCTATTAGCCTTTTGTAAAAAGGTCTCCTTTTACTTTTAAAAATTCTCATTTATAGCTTGCTTTAACCTCAGTAGTGACCTTTACTTTAGACACATTACTATAGTACTAGATAATTAATGGCCTGTTAGCGTTTTGTAGGGTAACTAAGGTGCGGGTTGATTTTGAATTTCATATTAATAGGGTGGGAATATTAAGAATAAATAGAGGATCTACCCCTTAATATTAGCCTAAGTTTTGACTAAAAACAAGATCTTGTTCTAAAAACTAGATCCAATTCTAAAAACCATATTCTAATTCTAAAGACTGTATCCCAATTCTGGGTTCTAGACGTACTAAACGTGACCAAAAAGGTATATAGTATTAAGCCAAACAGACTATTTTCAGTTCTAGTTTAAATTGCGATTTTGAAACTAGATCTAGTTCTAAAGACCAAATCCTAATTCTAGTTTTAAAACACAGGCCAATTAACCACTATAAAAAGGGCACAATTCTAAAAACCAGATCTAGTTTTAGGAACTAGATCCTATTTTTAGGAAATAGGTTAATTAACCACTGCGAAAAGAGGTTGACTGTATCTGTATCTATATGTTAGGTTTAGCTCGTTTCAAAACAAGCCATATAATTGTTCATGGGCGCTTATACAACTAACCCTATAGTCAACCCGTTCTCCAGCGCCTTACGCGTCGCGAAACAAACTAAAACTAGTAAGTATGATTGGTCATAGGCTAGAGAACGCTACCTACCCACATTTAGCTTAGCATTTAACTAATATCTTAGCTATTTAGTCGAGCTAGCTACCTAGTCAAGCCACCCCTAGAGCAGAGCTCTTGTATGCACAGACTCTCACCCAAATTTATCAAATTATATTAATATTATACAAAAAGATCGTCCTACATTGGTAGTTCCTTCTACACCTTCTTTGCGAAGCCTATAATACCTTGTAAAGCCATACGGCGTTCCTTTTAAGCGGCCTCTACCTGCTCCTTTTGCTCCCGCTCTTAGTTCTTTTATAGAGCCTCCCTTACTAATAAAACTCGTGCCTTACTATATAACGTCTTGCCTTATGCTCTACGCTGCCTCTTCTGCTTCTTAATAAGCTCCATATTTATACGCTAAAGTACAGTTTTATTAGCAAGAGTTCTTAAGGCAATTTACTATAGATTAAGCAAAGCTTTAGAGCGTAAGGGTGTAACACCTTATATAACCGAATCAATAACTTTATTGATTTTTTCTCCAACGGAAGGCGATATAGAAATATCAATTTAAATACTATCCTTATTTATAAGGCTTATAAATGGAGGAGTTTCTAGTTAAATCTTTAATAGAACAGCAGAAGGATTATAAGGAATAAGGCCTATTACCCGCCATATACTTACTATATTGGTTAACAATATAGCTTAACTATATGTAGCTTAGTAGATCTCTAAGAACTCTTGCTTTAAAATAGCCAAGGCTCCATATAGCGCAGTATCATTAAGGCGCTTTTTATAAGCTCATAAAAGAGGGCCGAATATACTAATATCTAAAGGCTGTAGTATATGCGTCAAATAAGGAGGAAGGTAGAGAGGCATGATCTTATAAACCTCACAATACTCAATAAATGGTATTAAGACGTGGCTCTCATAGCTATCAAGAATTAACAAGTGATAGATTCCTTAGAGTCATGGCTTGGTATATAAGTCAAAGTAATTTAACTAGTTAAGAGCTATATCCGAATTAGTCTAGCCTGAATCGCTTACTTAAATTACCATCTTAGGATTAAGACGTGCGGTTATCTAAGTTTGTTATACTTGCTTGCCCTCAAAGATAATATAAGGAGGTAATTAATATCAACCTCCTAATACACATTTAATTAAGGATACCTACTCGCGATTGCCTGGCTCTACAGTAAAGGCTTAGGCCTATAATTAAGGAACCAATACCTTAACCTTATTGCCAACTCCTAAGGCAGTTCCTTTCTTATCTATATTATATTAATCTTCTATAGAGACTCCATACTTTGCGACCGTGGCTGTATATAAATTAAACCATTTTTAAACAGTTTTAGGATCCTTAGTATCCTTTCTTTTTTAATTAAGGCCTCTAGCGAATCTAGTTTTAAGTTCTGGGTGGTGATAAAGGAAGTTCTTATACCAATATTGGCCAAGCTCAGTAGGACTCCCTCTCAATTTAAGAATATCTTTAGCTATAGACTTAAGGTATTATACTCTTAGTAGCCACCCCCAGCTTACCATTATATTAATCTATTTAATTAGAGAGTCCTCCTCAATAACTAAAAGCTTTTGCTGAGTTTGTGAAAACTCTTAACTTAATTGGCGGCCGTTTAAACGGTAGTTAAGAGTTAATCACGGTAAGCTAAAAGTTCGGGCAATTTGACAAATAGATTGGTTGGGGTTGGCTTATAGATACGAAATTGTAAGTGCCATTTAAGCGTCTTGATCAAGATCAAGCAATTCAGTGGCCATTAAGCCCATAGTTATAGTGTAGGAAAAGGTAGTACGTATCAAAAAGGAGGTGATTTAAATCGCGATCAACAGGTGGCTTGACCGGGTGGCTGGCTTAACTGGGTAGCTAAGACGTTAAGCCCTACAAAGCCTCAGTCTAAGCTATATTAAGTCGGCTTGACTTTTCCACACCCAATCTTTAGTCCTCCCTACGCTCGCACCTTGCTTCCTTTCTCACACTTTTCTCCCTAATTATTTCCTCATTACAAAACACTACCGACGTGTTCTTAACCTCCCTACACTTATCTACCATTATACCGTCCGTTATATACTAGACTCTTTGATCTCCCCTCCTCACCTACCTACCCGCCTGCCACATCAGCTTTTTTAACGTAGCTCTTAACGCGTTCGCCTATAATAGCAAATCACTCTAGATTAGAGATAATCAAAACGAAACCTATTAGAGAGGGACTAAATAGTTTTTGCGATTTATTTAACTCCACTTATAAGAATCTAGGTATCTCTAACTCTTTAGACGCGTTACATTAGATAAGCAATAAAGGTAATCATTAATTTACCTAGTACAAGCTCTATTTAACGCTAGTAGAACTAAAGGATATTTTACTTAATCTAATACTAGCTCTATAGAGCCTTCCCACTTCTCGTTTATTGCTATCTAATAATAGTAATAAAGGCCTTCTTATTAATCTATTAAGACTTAATTTAGCGGTCAGTTCCAACAACTTCAATATTAAGCGGTTCCTGCCTCTTTTAAATACGATCCTTCGGATTGAACCTAACAAGGTCATCTAGGAAAAGGTATACACTACTATTACAGAGTCCACGCCTCCCCCCTAACCGCTACCATTCCACGTTTAAACCCCACATTGACATAATACAAGCAGCTTCGCCAACTTATCCAAACACAGGAAATACGTGGATAATATTCTAAAGGAGGAGCTAGGCCCTCTTTATATAGGGATTCCTGGCTTATATAAAGCATTCTTTAGGGGAGTAGAAGGTCTTAAAGAGGCAAGCACTACCGTTTTCAAGAAATGCAAGGAAGGGAACAATCCACTATACGCTAAGGGCAGCTGGCGTGACTGGCCTAAAGGCGCAAAAGAACGTGGAGTCCTAAAGTAGTTCAATAAGCTAATTATATCATTTCTAGACTTTATAAAGGAGCACAGGTTCGTTCTAAAGGCATAACAAAGACTAGTAGAGTATACTTAGCAGCCCTTATAAGGATCTACGGCCGACCGAAAGCTAGATATTGGCTTTATAGATAATCTAATAGCCAGCAAAAGCTCCCAATGCTATTAGTTATATATACTTGTACCAAAAGAGCTAAAGAGTAATCCAAATACTAATATAGCCTCAAAAGCATGGTTTGATTTGGGGAAATATATAAGGGAAGTATTCACCACTTAAGACAGTCGTCGCTTTATCCTAGGCTTTACCCTCTGTAAATCTATTATGCGGTTATAGAAGTATAACTAGGTAAAAGGCGTTACATTATTACTATTTAATATTAACAAAGACGGACTACAATTTACCTCAGCAATATTGGGATTTCTCTAGATAAATAAGGAGCAGCTTAGGTTCAACCCTACTATTCTAACATCGGACAGCAAACGATATATTAAGGTTGTGTGTAACAATTAGACCAAGCGTCTTATTCTTAACGAACTTATAAAGCGGGCACCCTATGTCGCTAGTTAAGCGACTACTTGCTAAAAAGCATACCGCAAGGGCGACACCTCTAAGACACCCTTTATTATTAAAGACTCGTGGCAGTACCCAGAGCGTAAGAAAGAAGGCAAACTGCTATATAAAGTAATAGGGAAAGAAGTGGTTAATATAGCTAGGTACTATCACCACGAGACAGTTTATATAGGTAGACGAGATAATAATATCTACAATATCCATAAGGGGCTAGATATTACAAGAGCGACAAACTACAAGCTAGAAGGTTTAATAATGCCTCTAAGACTAGCTAGAGTATAAATTAGTATAAAAAAAGGCAGAAGTTCTAGCAGAAAGAGATCTTCTAGCTATACCAAGCTACCGCCTAGCAAGCGTATATATTCGAGCTCTCTAAATAAGCTCTCTATACAGAATCAAGTACATTGACGCGTTATCACTTGCGATTATAGAAAGGCTCTTTATAAGGCAAGCTCTTAGGCTGCAATACTTACTACACTAGAGGGTATCATTAAAGGATACAAGTCTTTATATACGCAGGCCGGCATCCTCTAATATAATATTTTAATAGGCAACCTCTTAATAAACAAGGAAGACAACAATCCCTCCTAGAAGTCATTCTTGATTGATCTTGACCTTACGATTAAAGAGAAGCGGGAAGGACCTTTAAGAGCACAGGGCAAGACCGGTACAAGAGCGTTTATAGCTATAGAAGTGCTTCTTAGCAAGAAACATTCCTTTAGGTATAATCTGGAGTCGTTCTTCTAGGTACTTTTCTAGATATGCGTATACTATAATAGGTTGGGTAAAGATATCAGTCCAACTAAGTTTAAGTATTGGAATTATAAAAATACTACAAAGCTAGCTAAGTTAAAATCGGGCCTAGTAAGCAGAGAAGGCTATTTTCTTAACCATATAGCTGAGGTATTTACACCCTACTACCAACCGCTAAAGCCGTGGGTTAATAGGCTGCGGAAGGTAGTTTTCCCAACAGATAGGAGGTAGGAGAAGGAAGATAAGGCGCTTTATTTATAGATAAAAGATATTCTCTAGCAAGCATAGAAGGATCTAGAGGTATTAGTAGAGTAGATAGAATAATATTTCATTATCCTATAGTCTTCCACCGCACGAGTTAAAGTTTTGCAGAGATTTGGGCGGCTAAGGCTAGGTAGCAGCCTTGGTTAAAACACATGTAAAATAGCATAGGGCGAGTTGCCTAAGCTAAATAAACTTAGGAAAGTGGATAACCTAATCTTCTACCAAAATCATCAGATCCCTACACCCTACTATCCTATATAGGCTTCATATTTCTATAAAACATGTAGTCTACTCCCTAGCCTATTAAAAGCCGCCTTGTACCACCTAAATAGAGGCCGTAGGAGAATTAATCCCTTCCTCTAACTAATCCCCTACTTAAACAAGTCCCCTACTTGAACAAATCCCCTACGGGAGCCAATGCCCACGTGTTTCACCACCCTATGGGAATCAATTCCCTACTCCTAATAATCCCCTACGGGATGCGATCCCCTACTCTAACAAATCCCCTACGGGATCCACTCCCCTATGGGATCTACTCCCCTGCGCCAACAAATCCCCTGCGCTAACACAAGAGATCGCCCCTAGAGGTAGCTCCGCGAAGCCTAGAGAAACTCTGCTCTAACGACCATAAACAAAAGGGTTGGTCTGAAATACGTCAATAGCGCCAAATTTAAAAGTGTAGGTATAATTAAGAGCCTTAGGGTTAAAAAGCCCTAGTTATAGGGCTAGTGCTAATCCCTACAGAAGACCCGCCTTTGATATATATCCGTTGACGAGGATACAGGTTAGGGGTTTTGGTATAGTTTAGTTAACTTAGCAACCGCGCCAAGCCAAACACCAAGCAGTGGAGGTAGTACATTACCGCCACAACACTATACTTAAGACCGTTTATTCTAATACTAACCATAGTTCCCCTATTTCCTCTATTCTTCAATCCTAGGAAGTAGACCCTTAACAAGGGTATAGCTAGTATAGGTCAGCCGCCCTCCCTACCAGTAATCTACTTAGACTGGACTGGACTGAATCCAGGCTCAAATCCAATCCACTCTAGTTCTATTACGATTTGGCTCTAGGAGCGCCATACAAACCATATACTATTTATAGTAAGTCTTGGCGTCCTTTAGTATTACAGTAGGAAGTATACGGACATACTAAATTCAGCCTAAATCGTTTATATTACTCCTTAAAGGTCTTAATTATCTTAAATACGTCCTTATTATCGCCTCTATCCTTACTACCAGCACGCTCTATTATCGCTAGAACTTCCTTATCCTCCTCTATATCCTCTTCCTTTACCTAGGCAGCGGTGGCGGTGGCTATATCCATAGCTTAGCGCTCCTTAATATACTCCCTAAGCTGCTCTAGTGTAGGGTTATATACCGCTATATTTATACCCCTCCACCTCTAGGCGGCCTTTGGCTCTAGAGTTAATATACCCTAAGGCAAGAATAATCTCGTCAGATAGGGGTACGGCTAAGTAATTAGGCAAGAAGCATGCAATACTAGATTAATTCGTCGCTAGTAGGCAAGTTCGTTTGGCAGCTATAGTAGTAAGCAAACAAAACACCAAATTAATAAGTAATATACCGTATGCGCAGCAGCAGCGGCAGGAGGGTAACCCCTTAATTCTACAGCAATTGATTGTCTTTTAAGACGGTATAATACTATAAAAGTCACTAATTGGCCGCCACTATCCGCATTGACTCTTTAGGGTCCTATCCTTATTAACCTTACGTCTAAATAAGGAATGGAACTGGAGTGCTAGGAGCCTCCACAAGCCCAGATCTAGTCCAGTCCCCTAATAAAATCAAGCGATCCAGCTCCAGAAGTTTAGGCGGTCCATATAGCGCTTTAAGATGGCTCTAGTCCAAGTAGATCACTGCTCCCTACTTATAGTGGCGACATCCAGTACTAGATCACTTTGATTACCGTTATATATAAGCTATAACTATACTTATATAGCTGTCGATTTCCATTACCAAATACCAACTAAATAACGTTATCTTACTTTATTTCTATTACCTATTCATTACCTATTACCAACTGAGTGGCAATATTGACCGGGTGGTAATTGAGTAATAGTTACAAATCGCCATCGCCATCGCTGTTAGTCTTTGCCACCTACCTAATATATATAGTAAGGCTCTAGAGCTTCTTATAATAAGATAAAATTATCCTTATCTTCTTCTATTAATCTACACCAGATTGACAGTAGCCAACCACCTCCGCATTCACACTAGTACTACACTTGTAAATTCTAGACCTGTTTAGACGCTATCCCTAAATACAATATACCATCCACCTATCTAACCTTATTCTTAATTCACCAAACTAGCAATATCCAACATCGGCTTCTATAAAATATTATATCGACTTTACCATTACCTCTTAAATAGTGGCAATCAATCGTGCAAGAGTATGTTAAAGAGGTTATGTTAGGCCAAATAGCGCCATAAAGTAATATAAATGCACTTGGGCAGCGTAGAGGACAGATTAAGTGGTATATTCAGGTATATGTATAGGGCATTAAGAGTAATCGCTAAGGTGGGGCCTATATATTAAAGGATTGGTCTCGCAGCAACCATAACGTAGTGCGCGATAAGAGGATACAATAATGCATACACAAAAGCCGTAGTGCATATACAGCGCCAAGCATATTTCTTAGCAGAGAAGGCCCTATAATTTGTCCACACCCTACTCTACTTAGCTGCAATGCTTTCCTAGCTTATATTAGCGTTGTGCGTATTGCAGAGAATTAAGTATTACAGCGTCAGGGCGCAGTAAGCGTCAAGTTTCTAGAGGTATTACTATCTTACTAGGCCTTACCCCGTATAATAAATCTACACAGTCTGCAATCGCGAACTTATACTATAGTGTAATTTAACACTAATTGCTAGAAAATAGTGTTTATAGAGGAATAAGTTCCTCCTTAAATTTATAATAACTTTAAGGACGTATATACAGAGCTTAGCTATATAATGCTAATTCCCTAACGGCAATCCTAAAATACAGGAGGTATATAACGCTATATAAGAAAGAAGGACGACTGCTAACCATAGTCTGCTTATTGGTGTAGGAGGTAAGTCAATCTATCTAAAATGGACGAGATGTCATAACTACTAACTATAGTCTACTTGTTAGTATAGGAGGTAAGTCGATCTATCTAAAATGGATAAGATGCTATAACTGCTAACTATAGTCTGCTTATTAGTGTAGATTGTAAGTCAATCTATCTAAGATAGATAAGGTGCCATAACTGCTAACCATAGTCTGCTTATTAGTGTAGAGAGTAAGTCAATCTATCTAAGATGGATAAGATGCTATAACTGCTAACTATGGTCTGCTTATTAGTATAGGACGTAAGTCAATCTGTCTAAGATGGACGAGATGCTATAGCTACTAACTATAGTCTGCTTATTAGTATAGTTGGTAAGTCAATCTATCTGAGATAAACAAGATGCTATAACTACTAACCATAGTTTGCTTATTAGTGTAGGAGGTAAGTTGATCTATTTAAGATAAATAAGATGCTATAACTATTAACCATAGTCTGCTTGTTGGTGTAGAGAGTAAGTCAATCTATCTAAAATGGATAAGATGCTATAACTGCTAACCATAGTCTGCTTATTGGTGTAGTTGGTAAGTTAATATATTTAAAATAGATAAGATACTATAACTGCTAACTATAGTCTGCTTATTAGTATAGAGAGTAAGTTAATATATTTAAGATAGATAAGATACTATAGCTGCTAACTATAGTCTGCTTGTTAGTGTAGGACGTAAGTTAATCTATTTAAGATAAACAAGATGCTATAACTGCTAACCATAGTCTACTTGTTAATGTAGTTAGTAAGTTAATATATTTAAAATGGACGAGATGCTATAACCGCTAACCATAGTCTACTTATTAGTGTAGGACGTAAGTCAATCTATTTAAGATAGATAAGATGTTATAATTGCTAACCATAGTCTGCTTATTAGTGTAGAGAGTAAGTTAATCTATTTAAGATAGATAAGATGCTATAACTACTAACCATAGTCTACTTGTTGGTGTAGGATATAAGTTAATCTATCTAAGATAGGCGAGATGCTATAACTGCTAACTATGGTCTGCTTATTAGTGTAGGATATAAGTCGATCTATCTAAGATGGACAAGATGCTATAACTGCTAACTATAGTCTACTTATTGGTGTAGAGAGTAAGTTAATCTAAGATAGATAAGATGCTATTAACCGCTAACTATAGTCTGCTTATTAGTGTAGAGAGTAAGTCGATCTATCTAAGATGGATAAGATGCTATAACTGCTAACTATAGTCTGCTTGTTAGTATAGTTTATAAGTTAATCTATCTAAAATAGACGAGATGCTATAGCTGCTAACCATAGTCTGCTTATTGGTATAGATTATAAGTCAATCTATCTAAAATGGACGAGATGCTATAACTGCTAACCATAGTCTACTTATTGGTATAGGACGTAAGTGGATCTATTTAAGATGGATAAGATACTATGACTACTAACCGTGGTCTACTTATTGGTATAGTTTATAAGTCAATCTATCTAAAATAGACAAGATGCTATAACTACTAACCATAGTCTGCTTATTAGTATAGATTGTAAGTTAATCTATCTAAGATGGATAAGATGCTATAACTGCTAACTATAGTCTGCTTATTAGTGTAGATTATAAGTTAATCTATCTAAGATAGACGAGATGCTATAACTGTTAACTATGGTCTGCTTATTAGTGTAGGAGGTAAGTTAATCTATCTAAGATAGACGAGATGCTATAGCTGCTAACTATAGTCTGCTTATTAGTATAGGACGTAAGTCAATCTATTTAAGATAGACGAGACGCCATAACTGCTAACTATGGTCTGCTTGTTGGTATAGTTTATAAGTCGATCTATTTAAAATAGACAAGATGCCATAACTGCTAACTATAGTCTGCTTATTGGTATAGATTATAAGTCGATCTATCTAAAATAGATAAGATGCTATAACTGCTAACTATAGTCTGTTTATTAGTATAGTTAGTAAGTTAATCTATTAAGATAGACGAGATGCTATAACTACTAACTATAGTCTGTTTGTTGGTGTAGTTTGTAAGTCAATCTATCTAAGATAGACAAGATGCTATAACTGCTAACTATAGTCTGCTTGTTGGTATAGGACGTAAGTTAATTCTATCTAAGATAGACGAGATGCTATGACTGCTAACCATAGTCTACTTGTTGGTATAGGACGTAAGTTAATCTATTTAAGATAGACGAGATGCTATAACTGCTAACTATAGTCTACTTATTAGTATAGGACGTAAGTTAATCTATCTAAGATGGACGAGATACCATAACTGCTAACTATAGTCTGCTTATTAGTGTAGGATGTAAGTTAATCTATCTAAGATAGACGAGATGCTATAATTACTTACTATAGTCTACTTATTAGTGTAGAGAGTAAGTTAATCTATTTAAGATAGACAAGATGCTATAACTGCTAACTATAGTCTGCTTATTAATATAGGACGTAAGTCGATCTATCTAAGATAGATAAGATGCCATAACTACTAACCATAGTATGTTTATTGGCGTAGAGAGTAAGTTAATCTATTTAAGATGGACAAAATGCTATAACTGCTAACTATGGTCTGCTTATTAGTATAAGACGTAAGTTAATCTATCTAAGATAGACAAGATACTATAACTACTAACTATAGTCTGCTTATTAGTATAAGACATAAGTCAATCTATCTAAGATGGATAAGATGCTATAACTACTAACCATAGTCTGCTTATTGGTGTAGGATATAAGTTGATCTGTCTAAGATGGACAAGATACTATAACTGCTAACTATGGTCTGCTTAATAGTGTAGTTTATAAGTCAGTCTATTTAAGATAGACAAGATGCTATAACTACTAACCGTGGTTTACTTGTTGGTGTAGTTAGTAAGCCGATCTAAGATAGATAAGATGTGATAACTACTAACTATAGTTAATTTTTTGGCGTAGAATGTAAGTATTTCATTTTAGGTCTTTATTTCTTTATATATTATGCTGACTTAGAGCTTAGAAATCTTAGACGTTTTCTATTAACGATCAGTTTACTACGAGATTTTTTAGTAACTAGCCCTAGAGCCCACCTTCTAGAAATTTCGTCTCTGCTCAATTGTATTCGTACTACACAGATATAATATCTCTGGAGCACCATAATAGTGCCTTTAAATTACGCACTCTAGGAAATAATTGTCCTCTCTACAAGCTACTCCTTAATATAGTTCTACGTAACTATAGTGGCGGTTATTAGCAGGTTCCTATAATCAGAGATATTTTAACCCTTAAAGTTACTAGAGGTGGTCCACGTGTTATTCACCTTTGTGCCAATTTAGGTTTGTCTCTACCCTCCTTTACTAATCTAACAATATCGCTTACTACTTTATGTTAGCAAAAGAACTATCAACAGACGGCAGTCACGATATCCAAATTAAGCCTCCTATTTTACAAACAATTAATCGCTCCCCAGCTAGCAGTCCTCTGTACTTCCAATTACTGCGCAAATAGCTTCGAAATTGCGACTAAAGTCACAAATGCAACCGACGAAAACCATACTGGCTGACGAAAGTCATCTTTATTGGAGGTCCAGATCCTAATAAATTGAAACTCCAGGTGCAAGCTAGTAGAGAGGACTATATTGTGCTCTCGCACTGCTGGGGCAATCTAATAGATGAGGAAAAAAAGCGGTTCTACACCACTCTAGAGAACTATGGTGATAGAGTGAAGGAGGGATTTAGCTATAATAATCTACTAAAGACATTTTAAGATATAGTTCGAGTGACTTAAGAACTTAAGAAAAAATACCTCTAGATCAATTCTCTTTGTATAATTCAAGGAGACAAGGAGGATTAGCAAGACAAAGCTGGGCGTATAGAAAACGTCTTTACCTCCACCTACTGCACCATTGCCACGAGTTTGGCGCCTAATTGGAAATATAGCTTCCTTAAGCAGAACCTAAGTCCTCAGTATTTTCAGATCCAAGATAGCTCCGGCAAACTGGTTTATATCTGCAATAACACAGACAACTACAGTAAAGATGTGGATAAAGGCCCCCTTAACAAGAAAGCCTGGGTACTATAGGAACGAGTACTGTTCTGTAGAACTATCTATTTTTCTACAAAACGGATATATTGGGAGTGTGCGGAAGATGTACTTTGCGAAAACTTCATAAGACTAAAATGGTAAGGCTAAAGTTAAAGGTTATGGTAGAGTAATATACTCTAACATTATATTCCAGCCCACCGGGAAGGCAATATTTCGTTCTTAATCCTAATTTTCCTGAACGGCTCACGGCGTCAGGGTACGATCGCACGGTTAACTTTGTCCAATTTCTTTTCAAGAAGTATTTACAATGTGGTCTTACTAATAAATCCAATAGGGATACTGCGATTTCTGGCTTGGTCAAGCGCATAGAAAGTGCCTTAGAGACTAAAGGAAGATATGGAGTGTTTCGCTGTTTCTTTTCTAGGCTCCTTCTGTGGAAGCGGTCTAACGAGGAGAAGATGGATCCGATTGATTACAAAGGTCGAAAGGAGCCGCCGTCCTGGTCTTGGATGGCATATAATAGAGGAATTGATTTTATGTCGAATTCGAGGATTATAGTTCCGGGCTCTAAAGATCTTCAATTTAACACCAATCGAGAGGCGTTAGTCGTGAAAATTAGGCAGTTTGAAAATTGCCAACTAGAACAAGAAGAGAAAGAGCATGGCATTTTTGCTAATCTAGGAAGAGTGGGGTCTTTATGGTTTAATATAGCAACCAAAATTGAGTTCAGGCATTGTGTTGTCATTAGGATACGTAAAGGCCAAGAAAAAGACCCCTAAAAGACTTACTACATACTAGTTGTCCAAGAAAAATCACTAGAGAAGGAGTATGAAAGACTCAGAGTTAGAGAAGTCGAAGCACGCTATATATCAAAGGAGAGCGATACCGGGAAGCTTATATGAATTTATTATCAGCCTATAAGTCAATAGTTTTCTTACGAGATATAATATAAGAGTATAAATATTAACGCTCCTAGGTTGTTAGCTTTAGTAACCCTTAATTAGAACAATATAGAGCTTCTCCTTTACTAGTACAAAATTGCCAGTTCTCGTACTCCTTAAATATAGGCAATAGGTAAACTTTAACACCCAACAGGTATTGCTAGCTCTTTTCGATACCAGATGGGCTGGCCAATGCCATTTAATAGAAAGGATCGTGTCGAAAAATTAGGTACAAGGTTAGACAGGTAGACGGTACATCGGATTTAAGGGTAGATGCAGCGTCTAAAATAGGCCTAGAATTTACAAGTGTTGTTCTAGTACGAATACAAAGATGGTTAGCTACATAAGCATAGTTATAGCTTATATATAACGGTAATTAAAGTGATTTAGTACTAGATGTCGCCACTATAAGTAGGGAGGGCGGCCGACCCGCACTAGCCACACCCTTGTTTTTGTGGCGTTTCCTAGACATTAGCGCGGTCAAAGCTACAATCCACTTTGCAAAGGAGACAGGACGTTTATACTTAAGCGAACAACAAGCCGATCTTAATAAGCAAATATACTAAGAATCCCCTCTCCTACCTATACCTCCTAACCGACTACACTGGTGGCGCGAAGAAATTCCAAAGAGAATATGTTAATTAGCCTAAAGAGGTAAAAAGCTAATTAATAAGAGGGCGAGAAGATTTTGACAAATAAAAGGGCGAGAAGATTTGATAAATAAGAGCATAAAAAGATTTAATAAATAAAAGCATAAGAAGATTTAACAAATAAGAGCGAAGAAGATTTGACAAATAAAAAGCGAAGAAGATTTAACAAATAAGAGGGCGAGAAAATTTAACAAATAAAAGGGCGAGAAGATTTAATTAATAAGAGGGCGAGAAAATTTAACAAATAAAAGGGTGAGAAGATTTAATTAATAAGAGGGCGAGAAGATTTAACCAACAAAGGCGAAAAGATTTGACCAATAAGAGGGCAAGATAAGCCGCACCCAATTTTTCCTTAGGCGGTATTCAACCCTTTTAGAACTGACGTTCCTCTAGGCATTTAACCCTTTTGAAACTGACGTTCCTCTAGGCAATAAGAGGGCAAGACGAGCCGCACCCAATTTTTCCTTAGGCGGTATTTAACCCTTTTGGAACTAACGTTCCTCTAAGTATAATCCCCTGCGGCTTGTATTCCCGTATGGCTTTAGCTCCCCTATGGGAGCCACCAGCCACGTTTTCCTCTTTTGTACGGGAACTAATACCTTGCGGCTTCCGTTCTCCTGTTCCCAGATCCACCAGCAATTCGCCTATATAGTTTTTAATTTTATCCGTATGGTATAAACAGCTAATAAATATAATAATCTACTATATTTTAATCCTATATTAAAATTTAATTACCTAGATTTTATATCCCATTTCCTATAATATCCCATACGGAAT
>Ga0307507_10001021_pt1 | contig 62353 bp, 16 predicted proteins | sample 7_EM_MG_FD_207223 | JGI IMG/M metagenome (GOLD analysis project Ga0307507, IMG submission 207223) | Populus trichocarpa ectomycorrhiza microbial communities from riparian zone in the Pacific Northwest, United States - 7_EM | ecosystem: Host-associated > Plants > Roots > Unclassified | place...
CGAACACCAGAATCAAAAATACGCGTATTTTTGATTCTGGTGTTCGCGCACGGTCCAACTTTCGTAGGACGCTACCAGGCGAAGGGATACCCGTGTGACATTGTCCTTCTGTGAGCTTTGCTAGCCGAAGGATGATAAAGATTATCGACCAACCGGCAGCTTGACGGTTTGGAGATGGCAATCATTACTGTTGGCTACTAGCGCCAGGGGCTTGATCAGATAAAATCCGTGGCTGAGGCGGTTGCTGCTCGTATCTTCGCCTCATATCACGCGACGACAATAATTAACAAATTTTCTATCAGTCCACTTATTGCTGTTACCACATCACGACTTGATCGCAAATTCATGGGACATGATTATCTGTCATCTCACTCTGCGCGTAGAGACCCCCTTGTTCAGGGCATTACCCTCAAAGCAGCGTTCTATCCACTCCTACAATCCCTTCCGCACGACTGGCGCATCGCAGCTAAGGTCGCCCACCGACTTCAACAGGAGCTTCAATGAGATCACATTAAGAGCTCGACGCAGGCCCAGTGACTGTCGAAATTTTCTTCCGAAGCATCCATCGCAGAACCCTAGGAGGCTGCTCAGCAGTACAATCGTGCCAGGCAGCTGCGCTGAACATGGAAAGCTTGAAGAACTTAGCGTGCAGGTGGATGCTACTCCTGCGTCAGAAGTGGTGCTAGTGAAAGTCTCTGAAGCCAACAAGCGGCGATTATTCCAAGATGGCACCTTAAACGCAGAAGCGAGAAAATCCGAAGCCGAAACCATCCTCCAGCGTCTCCAGAACCTCAACCCGGAATTGTCGCAGGCGTTCGGCTTGAAGGATACAGCATTATCCGGAGTCCCTCTTCGTGTCCTGTGTTCAAAGGAGTCTAGTGTCGTTAATGCGGAAGAGGTGCCTTCTTATCTCGCCGTCAGCTACTGCTGGCGCAATGCTGATTGGAATGTTGCGTCGGGATTTAAGACATCGGCGCCCTGGCCGATTTCAGACGTCATGGCCCGAGAGGTCCTCAAACTGCGGGAATCCAATGATGAAGGAGTCTGGGTCGACATCCCGTGTCTCGATCAAACCAACAGTGAGGAGAAAAATCTAGGCATCGGATGTATGAATGTTATTTTTCGATCAGCTCGAAGAATGGTGATTGTGATGGAAGATATCCAACTTTCTGAGCAAGAGGAGGCGTTGTTTCTAAGGTATTTCCATGCTTCGTCCCCGCTCCTGACATTCCTAGACGACATGACAGCATTGGAAGATGAAGATGGACCCCTCTTACATCTGAATTTACAGCCGTCCAAAGAGGAGATGCAAGCGCTTCTGAAAACATTCCAAAAGATTCTTTCAGCTCGCTGGTTCTCAAGAGCGTGGTGTTCTCATGAATTTCGAGTTAGCTCACACTGGATGGAAACGAACCCGGTGATTATCATTTTTCGCAGTAATGGAGAAGCCCTGCAGATCCCTCTCATGACTCTAGCCTGGTACGATTCATTATTTTGGAACCACCATTCTCAGAATACACTTCCCGATATGGTTGAGTTTAGGCTTAGGCAGTTGTTACATTACTCACCCGTCCAAGATATTTCGGAACCGGCTGCATCATCCCTATTTGATCAATTTTTGACCTCGAACGCCTTCGAGTGTACAGTTCCAAGTGATCGGATATCGATCGCCATGAATCTTTGCGGGCTTGGCCTCTATTTCCGCGGCTTACCTAAAGCCACTCCTACAGTGAAAGACTGCTTCTGGGCTTTAATTGCGCTCTCACTGGCTGCGGGGAGGACAGAAGGCCTTTCTCAGGCCGGAAAAATATTTGAATTTTACCGCAAGCATGCCAATAACCAGACCGCTTTGTCGACAAACCGCCCCTTCAGGCATGACTCCGATATCGACAATCGACAAATTTCACAAACTTTGGACTCTATCACCGCAGTGACGCAAGATTTCATTGAGCTAGACCTTATGCTCGTCAAAAGTACCCCATCTTCACCTTCCCGAGACGGATTGAGTATCGCCGAAGAAATTGTTAGCTGTGGCCTTTCTCAAAAACAAGTCATTCCAACCGAAATACAGCCCATGATAGACCATGCCACTGCGAAACTGGAAGCCACTGACCCGAATTTACCGTCTCGATGGCTACGTGAAGCTGTAGCCTGTTCGATTGACTGTGGGTTAAATTGGCTCATAGATCTCCCTCAAATACTCGAGCAGCAAATACAAACTAGACACTGGGATTTAGGTAATCTCCCTGCCGCTAACCTAGCATATATACCCGCCGCTCTCAAACTGCTTTCCGCTCATGAAATCTCGAAAAGTAATACCCCAGGATTTTCAGAAAGATACCTCCAACCTGCTCTCCAATCTCTTACGCTATTGGCTGACGACCGCTTCAAAACACTTATCCAAATACCTTCAAGCATCATCATAAGCTCTTCTGGTCGTCAGGCCCTTGTAAGCCGAACAGATACCGGATACACTCTTGCTGTGCCTGTGGCTCTTGCCAACTCGCCCTTCTTCGAAGATCGGGTCTGGCTTCTTGAACAAGGGTTAAAACACCCCGAATTGGATCCAGAAAATCAATGCAGTGGTCATCACTCTCATGGAGAGGCTAATGCCTTTCCCTCTAGCCCTACGGCGGTGTCAAACAAGCAAATTTCCTGGAGGCTGACCGGGACTCAGAGCTTAGTCGGCTGCGGGCCAATTGTTCCTGACGGAAAAGTCGTCATGCTTCTGAAGAAGCAGCGGGTATTCTGGTAGGATTTGCTAATTAGCAAGAAAGAAAACTAGGGTGGTTGAATATAGCTTAATATTCAAGTTCTCAAAGGCACTGCAACGGGTTTAACTACCAACTCAGGTCCCCTGATCAGTCTCTTTGGGTTACATCCCGAGAAGGAAACAATTTCCAGATGATTCTTAATTTCAGATCAAGAACTTACTCTTGATACGGTAGACCGGTTCTGCTCTTCATGCATGTCATGGCTTAAAACTCAGCCCTAGGTTGAGAGTCTTAGCTGAAAGACTTGTGCAACCACAGCGATATATCCTAAGTCTGACTAAGCCGTTCAACATGTGAAAGACAAATTCAGCTTTAGGGCTTATTGCTCAAATGTCGTCGACGTACGAAGCAAAGTAGGAAGCTAGATGTTTTCTGATGTCCAGAATTTAGGCGCTAATGTAGACGGCGTTATGGATTTGGTGGGGCATCTGCTACTCTAAACGGTTGCATACTGCGAGATAAGGCAAGATTAGTAAGTAACCTGCCTCAGCTGGACACATAGCAGCCAGCAGTGTACGCTTCTTAGGCACCTAGATATGTAAGTAATATGGCAGATGTGTGCGTTTGTTATTTAGGATTATGAACTTAACGTCACAGTGATATCAGCAGTTAGGTTACACTTTGATTAGGTTAAACCAACAAGACAGGACTAACCGGTTAAATCGACCTAATTAGCTTAATCTGGATTGATTTTAAAGCTTTGGTGATAACCAGGTAACCAGTAACCAGTAGAGCCTTAGTGGTGAGGATTTGGGTAAGGGTAAACGCCACCTAAGAGAGCCAAGCCTCGTATATTAGCCCAAAATCGTTGCCAAATCCCCAAGCTGTACTTGGTATCTCTCTATAATATATTTACGCCCGATTTAATCCGTTGAAAGATAGCTAACTAAATCCAATACAAGGTAACGTAGGTTATGGGCTTTTGACAGTTGGGGGGTTTTTAATGGTTTTGAATATTAAAACTACCTCAAAATGCTCAATTGCAGGCATTTTCTTAGTAAAAGGCATCACGCAGCATTATCCACAATATTAATAAAATGAAGCTTTAGTTTTATATAATCAAGGCTCTATCACGACATTTTATAGTGTTTGTATTGGAAGCTCTACTCGATTGACTGCACGACGTTGCCTATATCCATGCCAACGTCCTCATCTGACACCTCACTGTCGCTCGAATTGCTCTGCTCGTCGTCATCTACCTCTACCTACGTATTGACTTCTTCATCTACCTTTTTTGCAGCTGCTATTAAAGCCTTTGAGTGAGCCGTTGCTGCCTCAAATATAACAGTAGATGCCTCTACCGTCAATTGCGCAGCGGTCGCGAGTGCTTTAGCTGACGCAGCTTGATCCTCTGCCTTCCTGAATTCCTCTCGTGCCTCAGCTGTCTTCTTCGTCGCTATCCTAGATGCAGTCTCCAAAGCTTTCTGTGCCTTCTTTGATGCCAGCAGCGCTGCTCGAAACTGCCGCTGGTGTTGCTTTGCCTTCCTCTTGGCCTCCGATGCGGCAACCCGAGCCTCCTTCTGTGCCTTGACCTGTTCCTTATAGAGTATCGCTGATGGGGAGGAAGCTGTCAGATAATCTGTATTCTCTAAAGGCGTGGGTCACGTGCACGAGTCACGTGCACGGAGCACGTGCATTGTAAAATCTCTTCGTAGCTCGAAGTCCTAGGGCCTTAAGAACACGTCACTTAAGACACGATTAAGATCATTAATTAATTAACCCATTTTATCAATGAGCAGCTCTATTACGAACTTCGTGACAGTTATGAGCTTGGTCCGCCGACTTAAGAAGCTATCCAGCTATTACTTAATTATTTGAAGAAATTCTACCTTATTGTTAGACTCTGACACCTTATTATTAAGACGCAGACTCTGATAGAAATCCTACCTTAATTGTTATAGGACAATTCTGACATAAGATTCCACGAGATTCTATGAGTTTCCACAAGAAATCCTACCTTAATTATTATAGGATGATCCTGATAATAAGGACGATTCTAACAACAAAATACTATTTTAAATTCTCCTTTACCTATTAGTTAAAATGACTCTACTGACGAGTTTATTGAATATGATTATCCTTAATAAACTAGAAGACTGGGAGTAATGGCTATGGCAACTATAAGCCCTTGTGGATAAACGAATTTGGGCCTATGTTGACCCTGCCAAGGAAGCACCTTAAGAAGGTCTACTTTAAGAACCACTTTATCTAAAAGTTACAGATTTTAATGAGAATGTAACCTTATATGTATAGCTCTTAACGGGTTAACAGAAAGCGTATAAGAATAGCAGACAATACTATGACTAGGATATAAAGTACTTCCTAAAATAGGAAGAGCATCTGTAATAAATACGCACCTAAATCACGTCTATAGTATTGATTTAGAAGAAGCTACTGCTTGACCCTTCCCTTATAGTTAAGGAATGGCTGATTTGGTTAAAAGAAGATATAGAGCCTTTAAAGAACTTTATAATGAGGAAGGTACAACTGCAATACACTGAATTACTTAAGGGACTTAAGCAGGCAAAAATTACCTAGTGGCTTAATTAATGGGAGTATGTGATAAAGATGGCAGAGAAGCATAGTCTTCTGTAGATAATTAATGGGATCTGGCTAATAGACCTTGCAAATGCAATATAACCTATAAGCGAAACCTATTTTGTTATGTACACTAAGCAGGCAAATGATATTAAAAAGGCTTACTTATTAGAATACTGTAAAGTAGTAATGGAGCTATAGGAAGCATTCGTAAACCTTTTAAAAGTTATACTATCCTTAACTACTAGAGGGAGTGTATTTAATATAGACTTTGTAGGAGAGCCTAAAGAGGGTATCTCTATTGCTGCTAAAGTCTAAAAGGGAAGAGGGAATAGCTTATCTCGTAGTTAAAAAAGGGTAGGGATAAATTTGACTAAAGAGACGTCTTCTAAGAAGTTGAAGATCCTAAAATGCCTAGTATATGATATAAGGGGACATACCCTTCCTGACTGTTAGTATCTATTTGAGTATAAGAGGCCTAAAGGATTTAATGCTAAGGGTATACGTATAAAAAAGGTGCGTAAAAAGGTAGAGCATGATAAGGATCTAGCTGCCTAAGTGGAACGACTTAAGTAATTAGAAGATGAAGCTTAATAATAATAGGACAAGAGTAAGAAGATAGTTAAGATTAAGGGAGAAGCTAATGCGATATTTCTGGAATTGTTTTATATAGGTTAACTCTATCTACTAAAGCTATTAACTATTTTTAACTTAGGAACCACTCTTTACATCTTCACTAATTTCTCTTGTTTTTATAACTTTAGGAAAGCCCTAAGATATAAATTTGTCACCGCCGGCAGCTTAAAAGTGCCTATACTAGGTTATGGTAATGTCACTATCTAAGTTATAAAACCAGACAAGAGCAAGGGAATCCTACGTCTTAAGGATGTTGCCTTTTATACGGACTTTAATATAAATCTAGTATTGTTCTGTCTACTTTAAAAATAAGGGTACTACTAAGACAATAAAGGAGATAATAATCTTCTAGTCTGGAAGGATAATATAATCCTATATTAAATGGAAGAACATTATAGATAATAGACTATTAAGTACGTCTAATTAGGAAGCCTAAAATCGGCTTTTAATTTAAGCTGACTGCTATACCGTTAATAGAAGCGCAGAGCATTGTTAAGAGACATTTATCTAGATGTGAAAGGTAATGTATAATTATGGTATCTGCGTCTAGGTTATCCAGGACCTATAAGCCTTATTATTTAGGTATTAATGCCCTAGGAGTTAAGCTTTAAGGCCCTAAGATAATGGAATGTTAGTACTACAGTCTTGCTAAAATTAAGCGTTAGGTCTTACAAAGGTTCTTGGAACGGAATATTAATAAACCCTATTTTAACCTCTATATTAACTGGACTGACCTTAAGGAAGCGCGTGCCAAATTTGTACAAGTTATGCTTATTCACGACACCTTTTTAGGAAGATCCTTTTTGTATTTTATAATAATATATAGCAAGGAGAAGGAGACACTATAAGTGCTTAAAGATTTTATTTAATAGATTTGTCTAAGGTATAACCTTAAAGTTAATACTATTAGATCAGATAACGAGCTAGGGAGAAGGAGAACCCTTAAATAGCTATAGACCTAAGGGATTACATTTAAGCCTTCGGCGCTATATACCTAAGCATAAAATAGTACCGCCGAATGCTTAGGGGGTGTAATTATTAAAAAAGGACGTGTAATAAGAATTACTGCTAATTTACCCCATAATCTATGGAATAAGATTATTAACTGTATAGTTTACCTTTGAGATTGAACGCCATAGAAAAGCAACGGTTGGAAATCGCTATATAAGAGGTTCTATACCTTCCTAGCCAATAGGAGATTAAGAAAACCATAATTGGCGTACCTAAAAGCCTACGGCTATAGGGCGTACACAATGATGTTAGATGCCTAGCTAAAGAAGAAAAGACTGAGTAAGCTAGATCCGCGAGCCTATATTGGCTACCTTGTTGGCTATAACTCTACCAATATCTATAGGATCTGGATCCCATATAAGGGTATTATTATTTCTACTAGGGATGTTATCTTTAACAAAAAGATGTTCTTTAATGGTAAGTAAACGGATATCTTAAAAGATTTACACGCCAAATTAGATACGCTAATTAAGAAGATTTAACTACCTAATATCTAGACTAAGAATAAGGTCCTTCTGGAAGATAATAAAGAAGTATTTAAACTGTTGATTTAAGAGGAAGACAACGACGTTAATAATAAGCCAGTTTAAGCCTTTAATGAGTTAGTAGATCTTAACCTTATAAGAGCTCTCGAAGATATATATTATACGCCACTTCCAACGGAAGAAGATAAAGAATCTCCATATGCCTTTCACGTTAATTATCCTATAATTTTAGTTTAAGATACTAATTAAGACGTCGCTTATTAAGTAGGAGATGCGTTTAACACTTAGGGGGTGTTTAACGACTTGGTTAAAGACTTATTTAAAGAAGCCGGCAATTATAGGTTTAAAGACTTTGTTACTAAAAGGATTACTTTAGCCTATTACGGCGCCTTCTTAGTAGGAAGGAAGTTTAACCTTAATAGTTAACTTAATAATAGCAAGCTAAAATTAGGCAGAATATGTAATATTAGATTATATAGAAAGAACTTACCTCCGCCACCTTAGTTAATCCGCGACCTTAATACGCACCCTCTTTGAGATTAGTTCTAAGAGGCTTAACGAGCCCACCTATAATCTTATTATTAAATGAGGTTATTTTAGGAAACAGATAAGAAGTACGCAAAGGGATAGTAGATCCTTAGCTTAATGTAGGTGTTTGTCTATAAGACGGATAAGCACGGATTCCTCTAGAAATGTAAGGCACGCTTAGTAGTATGCGGAAATTAATAGGCCCCAAGAGACCTACCTATAAGAGCTACTATATTAGCCAGTACGACCTTCTAAACCCTTATGGCGATTACCGTAAAATTCGACCTGGAGACAATATAGATAGATGCAGTTAATGCGTTTGTCTATTGCGATCTTGACGAAGTTGTCTATATAAAGCTACTGCTAGGGTTTAATAAAGGAAAGAAAGATAAAGTACTGCGCTTAAGAAAAGCCCTTTACGGACTATAACGATCACTACTATTATGGTAGAAGAATCTTACGAGCTCGCTAATAGAATTGGGTTTTAAAGAGGTACCCTAGGAGCCGTGTATTATGCTAAAAGGTAGAATAGTTATCTTCTTCTATGTTAATGATATTGTCTTTTGCTACTAAAAGATAGATAAGAAGAATGCTTAAGAAGCGATTAAAGAGCTAAGTAAGGAATACTAGATAAGTACCCTTGGCGAGCTAAAATAGTTCCTAGGAATTTATGTGCTATGTAATTGTAGCTAGAGGCTCCTATAGCTATCCTAGGAAGCCTATATTAAGAAGATAGCTAACTAGTATAAGATAGATCTTATAGGGCGTCTTCTAGATACTTCTATAGCAGAATCTAAACTCCTCCCTACTGATTACTAATTGATCCGTTTAATGCTTCCGTCCCCTAATATAGACCTACTAGTCCGTCCTATATTCCTACTAAGAGAAGCAGCTTCTATAATGCTATATTAGAGAAAATTGGGGTTAATACTCTATATAGCCACTATAACGCGTCTAGATATTGCTTTTACAGTATTATAGCTGGTAAGGTTTAATTAGAACCTAAGCTAAGAGCATTATTAAGCGGCAGATAGAGTACTCTAGTACCTATATAGCACGAGGAGTAGAGCAATCTGCTATAGAGGAGATAAGGAAGGAATGAACGGTAGAGGGAGAGATAAAGGAATACGTAATAAAGGACAAGACAACGGAAGAGATGGTAGAAGCGACGCGCAATTATTTATCTGTGCCAGCGATATATTATTCGCAGATAACTCCATTAACAGAAAGAGCTTATAAGGATATATTATAAAGCTATTTAGGGGACTAATTGCCTAGAGATTAAATAAGTAGGGTATAGTGACTATATTAAGCATAGAAGCCAAGTTATTAGCCCTATTACAAATAGTAAAGGAAGCTATTTTTATTAGTAGGCTGTTTAAAGTAATGACGTTAAGGCTAAACGAGCCCTTAATTATTAAATATAATAATACCTAGACACTCTAACTGATTATAGAAGATATAGTAAAGCTAATTATAAAGCTCTAATATATTAATATCTATTAATACTAGCTACGTTAGGAATACGCAATGAGATAAATACTATTTTAATAAACAGTAATGAAGGAGATAATTACTAATGGACTTACAAAGGCCCTGCCTAAGCAGAGGTTTTAAAGCTTTGTTAAAATGATTAGAATGGTGGATATTAAGGAACGGCTAGCTGTGGAGAAGTAACTGGAGGACCTAAGGGATAATATTAGAGCAAGACAGAAGGATTCAGATGAGATTATGGTTTAATTAACTCATTAACAGACACGAGAAGGTGGTTAGCTTTGACCTTAAAGAGCTTGAAGCTAAGGGGGTGTGTTAGATAATTTGTATTCTCTAAAGGCGTGGGTTACGTGCATGAGTTACGTGCACGGAGCACGTGTATTGTAAAATCTCTTCGTAGCTCGAAGCCCTAGGGCCTTAAGAACACGTCACTTAAGACACGATCAAGATCATCAATCAATTAACCCATTTCATTAATGAGCAGCTCTATTACGAACTTCGTGACAGAAGCTTTCTTGCTTGTTCTTTGAGAATCTTAGTTGCAATAACTCGGATCGTTCGAATTCGAGCAGGAAAGCTGGCATTTGCAAGGTATATACACTGTCGCACGACTGCAGATTCTGCAGGAGGTAGTAGTCGCTGCTGGTGAGTATGCGCGACTTTGTGAGACTTATGTTTGCCGTTGAGTCGCCTGCGCAATGTATTTGGGTCAACGCCGTGAGACTTTGTAGCATCTTCCCAGCTTTTATAGAGGCCATTCTTGAAGCTAGCGATTGCTAACTCAATCCTCTGGTCCGCATCAGGTTCTCGAGTCCAGCGGGGCATAGTAGCGTTAGTGGTAAATTTCTCAAATATAGATCAAGCATTGAGGAATTAAATGTTTTGATTTTTGAAGCGGCAGTATAAATCGCTAAGCCTAAACAGGCAAGCGGTAAGGAAAAACCGTTAAAACCCCCCCAACCGTCAAGCCCATAACCTACGTTAGTTAATCCTTATCGTATTGTCCTTATCGCGTCACCCCCACTACCACCCCTATTATTCTATCCTCTTAACCCTCTTAATTCAATAGCGAACTTCTTTACTATTATTAGCCGAATAACGCACGGAGTTAAATATATACTTATTAATAACTAATTATCTTTTAATAAGACTTATGATAGTAAGTATAATATTTAAATTTGCTTGTTTATTACTGTCGACCGGATATCCATACACCGATTATAGGAAATAAATGAGGACTCTATCTATTAAAATGTGGTTCTAAGACCTCTATATATATATATAGGAAAGGTGTAGGAAAGGAAAGATAAGGGGGGTAAGGGGAGTTAATAAAACTTAAGGTAGGTAACCGAGTTAATAACTAAGTTAATAACCAAGTCGGTGACCAAGTCAATAAGTAAGTAGCTAAGTTGGGGTAAGATAACCTAATTTAGGTTAATATACCCCTCTAGCTAATTAACTAGGTGGTAATTAGCTGGATATACCTAAATAGGAAATATCTATGGTATTAAACTAAATAGAAACCATTTAAAAATAGAACTTAATAAGGAAATTATATAACTAGGTTAAATAGTACACTCTAATCTAACTATAATAGGGTCTTAATATTAATTAGATTTAATTATTAAATAAAGCTTTTATGCTTCTGCCTTAATAGAGCCTTTATAAGACCATTAGCCGTTATATTATTAGTAAGAACCCACTTAATTATAATTAAGCCTTTCTAAACCTCTTAGAAAAGCCAATATTAGTAGATATCTATGTAATAAAGCTTTGTGTTTAATTAAGGTCCGTTTTTAATAAGCAGTTAAATTATCTGTTAGTTATTATAGCCAATTATATACTCCTTATTTATATAGAGTTGCAGATCTTAAAAGAAGCGCTACTACTAAATTAATTTAATAGCTGCGTTTAATAGAGCCTTAAGCTTAGCTTTAGTGCTTAATATTATAATAGTCTTTTGCTTATTAGAGCGCTCATTAATTACTCCTCCAAATAGTAAAAATATAAAGCCTTTAGTGCTCTTCTAACTAATAAAATTATCGCTAAATATAGCGTCGCTTACTTGGATAACAATCTAACTTCCAATATCCCTACTTAAGTATTTAATTGCAAGGGTTCTTATTTAGTGTGGGTATGTGGTCGCTTAATTAACTACGGCTTTATATAGAGGTAATGGATTATAAAGAAATTCTATAAGCTTGCTTAAGGCTTAAGCGGAGTTAGGTTATATAATATAGGTAGCATAAAGTAGTAATCTAATCTTCCTTTAATATAAGTAGACCTACTGCTTAAAGGCCTATTCTGGATTAGGCAAGAGATCTTCCATACTTATTAGTATATATACTAGATAAAAGTTCTTTAGATAGAAGGTGCTGGCAATTTTATTAATATAGGAATCCTAGTAGAGCTAAAGCTTTTATTAAGGTCAATTATAAAGGACTCTAATCCCTAAGAACTAGGTTAGTTCTCCTAGGTTCTTAATCTTATACTTTATTATTAGCTATTCCTTAAAGAGTTAAAGCTTTAGTAAGTCTTCTATATATTAGCGACCCAGTCAATCGAGGCACGAGCACGGCATGAGGGACGCGCAAGCCTGTATAATTGGTAGTCTATAAACGAGGATCCAAAGCTAAAGAAGGGAAAAGAGAAGAAGGGTAGCGCTGCTTGAGGTTTTATACGATTGTCTGGTCACGTAACTGCGACTGTCTAAAACAGTAAGAAACTGTCTGTAATTGTCTGCTACAATCCACTACCACAATCCACCGTTTTCCACCAGCGCCGTAACATTACCCCCCCCTCTGAAAAAGCCTGCCCTCAGGCTTTATATATCCGTATTATATCCATAGGGTATTCTTATCTTTATGCTTAATAGGTAGCTTATTATCTTCGCTATACTAGCACTCCATCTACTTGTTTAGATACTTTGGGGGTCCTGGCTTGTTAGGGTATTAGTTATAAAATTCTTTAAGCTTCTAGGGGCAACCTATAAAGTTCTAGGCAGGGTACTAGGTTGGGTCTGGATTGTAACCTTTCTATTAGACACGGTATTTTAGCGTTCCTTATACTAGTTTATAGGCTAGTATTTTATTAACTTCCTATTTATTGTCGCCATTAACTTAAATTAGTAGTAGAGGCTTATTCTTTTATCCAGGTAATAGGTTATTTATAGCTTTCCGTAGCTTATCTGGTAAGAAAACAGGGTAGACTTTAATTAAGTCTAGGAGTTCAACCTTGTATAAGTTGCCTTCTTTATTAAGGATCTTATATGGTCCTGCTATCTTATAGTCTAGCTTACGGCTAGGCCGTTCTATCTTCTAGTTCTTTATTATAACCTAGACCCTATTGCCGACGGTAAAGTCGGGCTTGCGCCTATGCTTATTTGCCTGCTGTTTTATTAATTTCTAGGCCTTCTCTAGGTTCTTATAGGCTACTATCTATGCTTCTTCTAAGCGTCTAGTATACTGCTGTACTTCCTTATAAAATAGTTTTTTGCGTATGGTTTGTGGTCCTTTCGGTCTTTCTTAGTTAAAGCTTGTATAGGGTAAGTATCCTATCTCTAGCTAAATAGGTGTAAACTCCGTAGAGTTATAGGGTAGGGTTGCCTGGGCGTAGTTTATTATAGGTAGTAGTTTACTCTAGTTGTCCTAAAAGTAGTTAATAAAGGGCTGGAGTCTCTGGTTTAAGTATTAATTTATAATCTCTGTCTAAACATCTGTTTAGGGGTGGTATGCCGTAGAGAGCTTTAGCCTAATGCCTAGGATCTAGGTAAACTCGTTCTAGAAGGCTAATATAAACTATAGCCTGTAATTGGATATAATAGTATCTAGTAGTCCGTAAATTTAGTAGATATAGTAGATATATAGTTAGGCCGCCTCTTTAGCATTAATATTCTTATAACAGGGGATTAAGAATAGGTGCTTGCTAAAGCGGTTAACTAGGATTATAACTATATTATATCTGTCGCGGTCTGTAGGTAACTTATAGAAGTCTATAGAGATATACTGCTAGGGGCGTTCTGGTATTAGGAGTGGCTTTAATAGCCCTAGGGTCTTATCTCGTGGAATTATAGACCTATAGCAGTCGTTATAGTTTTATACATAGCGGTTAATATCCATAACTATTCTGGGCTAGTAGTAGCGGTCGCCAATAATTCTACAGGTCTTATTTTTTCTGGAGTGGGCTATAGAGACCTAGGTATATACTTTAGCAATAAGCTAAGTCTATAAATTCTATTCCTCTGCCACCACTAGCCGTTCCCGGTGCTTAAGTAGTCCGTTTTTAAGGGACTATAGGCTAGTAGCGTCCTTTACCTTTTTGCGGTACTCCTATAGAGAAGGGGCCGTACGGTTTGCCTATAATAGTTTATTAATAAGGTTAAGTTCCGTAGAGTTAATAGGATATATCTTAGTATCTAGAGGGTCTATATTTAGTTCTGCCTATATCTAGGGGTTAAGGTGCTCTAGTTATAGTAGTGTTTGGGTCTGTAATAAGATCTTCGCGGCTATCTGGTTATTTATATCCTGTTTACGCCTTATAAGAGCGTCTATACGGTTGGTGGCGCCTAGCCTATACATAATTAGGAAGTTAAATTAAGATAGGATGTCCGCCTAGTGTGCCTGCCGGGCCGTAAGTTCTTTGGTTGTTATAAAGTATTCTAGGGCTTTATAATCCGAAACTACCTAAATAGGCTTAGGAGTACCCTATAACTATACGCGCTAGTACTAAAAGTTAGAGATAATAGCCAGCATTTCCTTGTTATGGATAGGGTAATTTAGCTTAGCATCTACTATAGTCTTTAAGTAGTATGTAATAGGGTGCTATTCTCCGTCCAGTTGCTTCTAGGAAAAGATGCTAGCTATTACGCTATCTAAGGCGTCCGTTTCTAGTATTGAGGGTTATCCTAGGTGGAAGTAGGCAAGTAAAGGAGTAGAGATTAACCGTTTCTTAAGCTTATTAAAGGCCTGCCTACACACAGTGTTAAAGTAAAAGGGTTGGTCCTTTTAGGTAAGGCGGTTTAGAGGCTGAGCAACCCTACCATAGTTCTTAATAAAGCGTTAGTAGAAGTTGTAGAAACCTAAAAATAACTATACCCCCTTTACGGTCTGTGGGGGTTCCCACTAGTTAATTATAGCCGTCTTTTCCGGGTCTGCCTTAATTCCGTCTATACTGATAATAAACCCTAGGTACTTTATACGCTTAATACTAAATTCTAATTTCCTAATATCGGCCTGGAGGCTAGCTTTACGGAGCCGTTGTAGGACTTTATGGACATGCTCCTCGTATTCTAACTTATTTTTGGAGTAGATTATAATATTATCCAGGTAGGCCGTATAGAAGTCATTAAGGTAGTTAAAGAGTATATCATTTATGTACCGCTAGTATATAGCCAGTCCGTTAGTTAGTCTAAAAGGAAGTACTTTGTATTTATATGTTCCGTAGCGGGTCTAAAATATAGTAAGATCTTCCAATTTAGGGTTTATCCTAATCCGGTAAAAGGCTTAATAGATATTAAGCTTAGTAAAGATCTTAGCCCTACTTATTTAGGTTAAAGTCTTATTAAGTAAGGGTAGTGGGTAGCGGTCCTTATGGGTTATGTTATTAAGTTTATAGTAGTCTATATAGAAACAAAGTCCTCCATTTAGCTTTTTAGTAAAGAGAATAGGTAAGTTAAAAGGGGCTTAACTAGGCTTAATAAAGCCCTTATTTAGGTTATTAATAAGGTACTACTTTGTAGCCTATAACTTGGCAGTAGATTGCTGACAAAGGGGGCTATAGCTAAGTGTGTTTTCCTTATCTGGCTTAATCTTAATCTTATAGTTGTATGGTTAGTAAGGCGGGAGCATATTTAATACTGCTTTAAAGAACACGTCCTTAAACTTGTAGTGTTAATAGGGTAGTTTCTGTTCTACTAGCTCCTTATTTATAAGCTCACTTTTTTTACTAAGCTAGTTATGGACTAGGGCTTCCTTGTCTTTAATTATCTAATTAATCTTATATAAGCTAGTCGTGAAGGTAATAGTGTTAGGCTGTTTTAAGTTCTGGTAGAACCCTATAGCGCTAATATAGCAGATATTAACTGGTGGGAGGTTTATAGGTTTCTTTATGGACGTTTTATAAACTGTATTTTGTGGTTAAGGGCTTATAGCCCTCCTTAGCTCCTGTTCTATCTTCTATAGGTTATCTTTCTAGTCTATCCGTTTAGTATAGCGTCTGATATTCCTTGCTATTCTTTATAGCTGTATAGGGCCTAGTCTATCTGGCTGATTACTGGCTTTCTAGGTCCCTAGTATTAGTGGCACAACGTTGGTAGTCTAGGAGCGTTATAGTATACAGATCCGTTGCGGATTAAGCTATATATCCTTCTTAAATGCCTGGTCCCTATATATAGCATTGGCCTAATAAACGGTGTTAATCTATGGCCGTATAAGGTTTTCTATTATAATGCTAATTTCCTTTATAAAAGAAGGTGTTAGGGGTAGGGTTTTGGGCTAGACAAGCCGTTTGCTCTATATATTAAATTGTAAGCCTAGATAGGCTAGCTATTTTCTTTTTAAGATTATATTATGGCTTCCTAGGTCCGTAATAAGAAAGGGGACATTATACTGCCTTTGTCCGTCTACCCGGAGGTAAATCCGCAAGATAGTCGTAATAGGTGGTCCTATTTGTCTGTTATAACCGCAAATAGGAATTAGTTTAGGCAGTTCTTTAAGGGGTATATTTAAAAAGTTAGCCAGCTTTATAGCATACTGTGTATCTATTAAGGTAAAGGCATTTACTCTAGAGTTAGCTAAAGCAGAGGTTAAAACTTAATATTTATTGCGGAATAAAGTATAAGGGATAGTATAGCTTCTTTTACCAACTAGCTGACCTAGATTAATATATAACATGTTAATCCCTTTTAACCCTAGAGAGGAGTCTTCCTCTAGGGTTCCTCTTTTTCTAACTTTATGCTATCCTTCTAGATTAACAGAACCTCGCCCACTTTTGCGTTTGTTGGGCAATTCTTTATAATATAGCCCTTTTGGCCGCAAGAGAAGCAGGCTCTCTAATCGCTGAAGGCCTGTATATAGGGGTTACTGTATATAGGCTGAGCATTTACTAGACCTATGGTAGGACTAGCTATATAACTAGCTGCTGAACTAGCGGCGGGCTGTACGGCCAGTACTGTAGGGGTTATAGATCTTACTGGGGCGCTGCAGCCTGTTCTTATAGTACTTATATTCTAGTTAGCAGAGCTTCTAGTCTTATACCGCTTGGCATATGCCTTAATTTAATGGAGGCCCTGGTTAATAGCTAGGCATTAGTCTATAAGTTCCTTAAGCGTCTATATGGTAGTATAAACTGGCAGTATAGCGCGTTGTAGGTCTAGGGTAAGCTTGTTAAAGAGGTCTAGCATTAGATCTTCTTGGGGGATTTAAGCCTATTTAGCTAGGTATAGAAAACGGGTCTAAAAGGCTAAGAAGGTCTCTGTCGTTTTTATATTTAGGCTTTTATAATTAAGCTGGGCGTTCTATACTTTAAATGGGTCCTTATAAATGGAAGATAGGTAGTTAATTATCTCTTCTTTAGAAAGGAAGGAGTCTGCTAAGTCCTAGGCGTATCACGGATATAGGTATATTTGTGTATTACTGCTGGTGCGGCCGAAGACGTATGCTATTTTAGCTTAGGTATTAGGAAATTAGTCTGTATTAACTTTAAGCTTGTCCTACAGTTAAAGCTTCCAGTTATTAAATGTAGGGTTGGTTCCATCTATAAGTAATAGGGGGTCTATAACCTTTGCGGATTGCAACAATGCTAATGCTGTATATTGGGCTAGGGCCTTAAGGACTGTAGCAAGCCTCTAGGTATCTGATGACTTATCGCTAGGCGTAGGGGTGTCTCTAGTTTTAAGCAGCTCTTAGAGCCGTTTAATTTTAGTATTAGCTGCTGCAAGCTCTTCCTAGGGGGTCAGGACGGCGACTATTTCACTATTAGAGGTATTTACGGGTCCCATAGCGGCTTTACCAGCTGCTGTGTTTCTTAGCATAGTGGTAGGGGTACTGGGTAATTTCTGGTGTTTGTTTATTTTCTAGGGTTCTGGTCCATACGTATTCTATTTTTTAGGTTTCGCATTCTGTTTATATTCTTTTGGTTTTGTTCTGTCCTTATAGTTCTAGTAATGTCCTTAGGGTCCTATTCTGTGTCCTTATTCTATTTGTGGTTTTGTAGATATATTTAAGTTCCTTTTTAGGAAGAAAGAGTGGTAACAAGCTTTGGATAATGTTAGCGACCCAGTTAATTGAGGCACGAGCACGGCATAAGGGACGCATAAGCCTGTATAATTAATAGTCTATAAATAAGGATCCAAAGCTAAAGAAAGAAAAAGAGAAGAAGGGTAGCGCCGCTTGAGGTTTTATACGATTGTCTGGTCACGTGACTGCGACTGTCCGAAACAGTAAGAAACTGTCTGCGATTGTCCACCACAATCCACCACCACAATCCACCGTTTTCCACCAGCACCGTAACACTATATAGTAGGCTACTATAATATTATTAATATAAAAGAATATAATTAGCCAGTCGTTGTAAAATAGATATAATTCTCTATTAACTACTATTAGACCTAGGGACGTTAGGGTAGTTAAGAACTTATTAAGCTAAAGTAATAGTAATTATTAGAGGCCGTATAAAGCTCTTTAAAGGAGTAGATATTTACCCTTCTATTAAAAGCTATCTAGAAACTTAATATAGACTATCTTATTAATAAGGCTGTTGGCGAAGGCGTTAACTATATTATACTACTAAGTCTCTAAATTAAATGCAGCAATAATCGCTATTATAGCTCTAAATATTTTAGCTGCAAGGGTTGCTATATACGTATCCTTTTTACTAAGTTGTTATAAGTTACCTTGTATATAAAGACGGGCTTTAAATTAAACTAGATATCTATTAGTGTTAAACTTATAAGTAAATACTTAGGTAATGGGTATAACGTTAAGCAATACTATCCGTTTAACGGACTTAAATGTCCCTTACTACTTAAGATTATTATATTCCTTATTAGCGGCTTCCGTAAATCCATCTTTATATAAGTAAGCTTAAAGCTCCTTTTAGCTATGTAGTGGTAGTAGAAGTTTGTTGCGATATAATTGCTTTTAATAGTATCTAATTTTAGTAGTAAAAGCTCTATAGAGGGTAGGAAGGGTATCTAATTACTTAATATCTATTATGTAAGCTATTTAACGCGTTAAGAGCTTCTTAGTTCTTCTACCTTTTATAATATTAATATCGCCTATATTGCCTATAATCTCCTATCTTAGATAGGCTTCTTCTTTAGAAACGAGTTTAAATTAGGGTTTTTAATTAACTAAGGAACTTAACGGCTCTATATTAGTAGTACTTAATTAAGGCTCTAGCGTCTTAGCTAGGGTAGGAAGGCTAGGTATAGAGTTATCTTTTAAGGCTTAAGGGCTAATTACATTATTATCTTAATCTATTATTTAATCTTAATTTTTATTAGCATCCACCTATTAACTTCTACTACTATCCGCCTCGTCCTCCTTATCTAACGTCTTGTCTTCCTTATCTAATATCTTATTAAGCTCTTGCTAAAGCGTCCTATTAATATTTAATATATTAATTACCTCCAAAATTTAATTAGCATGTTTTTAGAGCAGATTTGCGAGATCTGGCTAACTATTGTTATAGAGTAACTACTTATTAAACGTCACGTCTCTTGTTTAAATTACCTTTTTTTCGCTAGGTATATATACCCTGTAAATATTTGTTAACTAGTACCTAACTAGGTATCTAATATAAGCCCTTAGCTTAAGCTTTTATATATATAGGATATTATATTTAAGTGGATAAGCTCTACAGCTATATATCTGTAGGTAAGCTATATTTAGCCTTAATAGCGAGAACCCTAGTGCTAACTAAAGCTTTTTAAAAGGTGTTATTCAGCTAAGCTAGGCGTTTGGTGTCTAATTAATTAAATACGCTATAGCTCTAGTAACCTCCAGCTATAGCTCTTCTAATAGTTAAGCTTTAATTCGTATATACCAAGACTTAATAATAATTACCCCCCTAAAATGTTCAGTAGAACTATTCTAAGACTTTATATATAGGGCCGATTTCTTTAGTAATATTCCTTTTTAAGTCCTCTAAGCGTTAAACTCGCTACCTAGGGACGTTTCGCCATTAATTTAAATTATTGCGATTTTTAGGTTATATTAACGCTCCACCCTATTTAAATATTGTATAATTGCTTATATTATTAATAACTTATAGGCAAAGGTCACTACCTTATTTATACGCAGATATTTATTATAGAAATATATTGTCTAGATATAACTATTATATACTATAATCTCTAGAAATAAGTTAATATGTACTTAGTAAAAGGGCCTAGTTATAAGGTGAGGATGTGGATAGGGAGCTTAATAATAGAATAATAGGGTATATTATATGGACAGACGAATCCTTAATGGAAAAGGAGGAGTCTGTGTGCGAGGTAAGGAAGGGTTTTCCCTAGTTACGTGCAGTATATATACCTTATAGGCAAGCCACCCCTGGGTTGCCCTAGGGGTCGCCTATACCTTACGGCTATATAACTATCTACTTAGGTTTTACCTAATAATGTCCCCCTTTAAAAAGGATTGTCCCCAATCCTTTATATACTTAAGCCTTAATAAAACCCTATAAAAAACCTTAGTAAGGAAAAAAAAATTAAAGGGGAAAGAGCGTCTTGATTTTAGGTATAGAGAGATAGGTAGTACATATACGCGGCGTAAAGATATTAAGGAACTTCAACCACCGGTTAAAGTTGTCTAATTAGTTAGATTTGCCTTGCTAAGACTCCCCACATTTAACCAAGCTAGTAGCAATTTTCTATCCCCGGGATAGAAAATCCTAATTAGTCTATTTAGGGCTCGCCTAAATTTAGTAGACTATTAAAAATATTCCAAAAGATTGTTTATATAGGTAGGTTGCTAGTACCTCGCGGGTAGGTTATAGGTTATTTATATATAGCCAGACTTATAGGTGGTAAGGTAGTATGCCCATTAAATCTACCGCTAACCCTATACTTTAGCCTTACGCTATACTGGCGTAGCGCCGTATATACTTCGCGGGTAGGTTATAGGTTACTTATATACAGCTAGATTTATAGACGGTAAGGCTATATACCTGTTAAATCCGCCGCTAACCCATGCTTTAGCCTTATACGTTATCTGTATAGCATATACATAAAATAGTATATAAGTTATTAGTATAGGTTACTACTAGCGGGTTACCAGTAGGTCTTAAACCCTAGTTAAGTAGGCCTATTCTCTAACATAACAATCTACTAAGCTGGTATAGAGTAATAGACTAGGTCTAGGAAGAGTGCTTTCTAAATTAAGCTTTATTGGCGTATGCCATAGCTTTGCCTACGAGTCGCTAGCATAGCTAGGTTGCGTTAGAGTGTAGCTTATATAGGATATTAATAAATCGCGCTTTACCCCATATATATACCGCAGTTCTTATAGCGAGCGTTACTTATTTTTTAATCCCTTGCTCCGCTTTAGTGCAGGTTATATCTTAGCAGTAGCGCTTACTTTTTACCTGCGCTTTAGCTACAAGGCTAGGGTATTCCGCTTATAGTACTTATCTAGCAGTTATTAATAATTCTTAAGTTCTATCTTGTATTTCCATTTATTATACTTATTTAGCTATTCTAGCTATTTAATAAGGTACTATAGTTGTCTAGTACAATCCTAGTAGGCGACAATTGCTTCTACTTCCCAGCTGCCTTTCTTAAGCTCTTTTACTACTAGGGGTTAAAACCTAGGGCGTAACCTATAAGGCTCTAGTAAGGAGATATAAAAGACTAGGTAGAGCTGTGCTATAGTAGGTAGGAGCTCTAGCTTATATGCTTACTGCCCTATACACTCTAGAATCTAAAATAGTCCTATAAACTTACTATTAAGTTTCTTATGGGGACGTTTTATATAGATATTCTTAGAAGAGAGCAGGACTCGTTTACTAACGGCAAAATGCTTGGCCAGATGGTAACAATTATAGTATTTTACCTAAAGCTGTTAGGCGTGCATTATCAACGCTACCACTACCTTATGTATAAGGCGTAGGTGTTATAGATGCGTCTCTATAAATTCAATATTTGTTAACTTAGACCCCTCCCTACCTTACTAGGCGTCTTAAACGCCGTCTAGGACTCCATCTAGAACATTTAGCAGCTAGCCATAGGCGAGCTTAATAGGAGAATACTTTATTATGGCATAGACCTTAGAGTTGTAGGTAAAGGCTACTTTATTAAGTAGGGAGGCCTAATTAAACTATTCCCAGTATATAAATATATATAGGTATACCTTAAGCTCCTAGTTTTAGCGTTCTATCTAACTATTTATCTATAGGTAGAATGCGGTACTAAGCTTACATTAAATGCGGAGATAGTAATATATAGTACTCTAGTACTTACTTATAAACACTCTACCCTTATTAGAGACGATATTATCTAGGGGCCCTATTTATATAAAGACTCTAAATAAGAGTTCTGCAAGTTGCATAGCATTAATTATTTTATATACTAGATAGTAGCACACTAGCTTTATAAAACGGTCTATAAGGACAAGGATGGAGTTGCACTCTACGCTATTAGGAGTCTTAGACTTAGGGAGATCCATAACAAAGTTAAGTAAATAATATTGCTAGGTTTATATAGGGACCTAAAGAGGCTATAGCTTACTATAGGGTTTATAGCGGCGCGATTTATAGCATTAGTAAGCATTACAGTTATCTAGGTATTCGCGGAGATCTTTAGTAAGACCGTTCTAAGTATACTTCCGCGCAATCACCTTACAGGTATAGTTAAATCCACCCGTAGGATTGTTATAATTCCGCTTAAGGATTTCCTATTACAGTAATATATAATTTAGCACTTAGACCTTGTTATTTTACCTTAGGAGTCCTTAATTATTAAGGGTATAGTTCTTATTACCAGTAGGAACTTATCCCTAGGTTAACTAATTATATATAAAGTGTATAAAGGCGTCCCTTTTTTATACTCTATAAATAAAATCAACTAGTAACTTAGGGGGGTGTTCTATAAACGCCGTTTCAGCTAAGGTAGCTACTACTACCTCTTACTATAGCACGAGACTCTATATAAAGTTGGTGCTAGCGAAGTAACATATAATATACAGGTGACTCGCTGGGTTATTATAGGGGACCGTTGCCTAGGCCAAGGGATTTTCCCTAGGGTTAAACGCCATTAGGCCGGTTAAGGAGGTTTTAAAGAGAATAGTAGGATACCCTAGTCCGCTAGCGCTATATTCGCGAGGGTTGCTTATATACTGCACATATACTACTTACTGGTTTGGTATAGTAGCACTAGGGCTACCCATAAGGCCCATAACCCGCAACTTTTGCTATAATATAGGTAGTATGGCATTAAGGACTATCCTCTTACTACTATCTTTAAAGCCTTTAGCATAATTTAGGCGCCAGGATAGTATATTAGCGGAATTTACTTTACCTGGCTTATATTTAATCTTAAAATTAAACTTAGCTAGTTCCTTAACATGCCAGGCCTAGCAAGCAGATAAGCTCTTTATGGTTATAAAGTACCTAAGATTATTATAATCGCAGAGCACGCGCGTTATATATACAGCGTGCTTAAGGTAGTGGCGCCACGTCTTAAAGCATTGCACTATAGCGAGTAATTCCTTATTATGCGTATTATACCGCACTTCTAGGCTAGTAAGCTTCTAACTATAATAAGCAATTAGGTGCTAGTAGAGTTAATCTCTCTACCTAAAAGGCTGCAGAAGTATATCGCTATAGGTATAATTAGAAGCGTTAGTAATTACTATTAGGGGTAGATTAGGGTTAAAGTGGTAAAGTAAAGGAGCCTGTGTAAACGCAGCACGTAGCTTATAAAACGCCTACGAAGCGTTGTTAGGCCAGGACCAAGGTTAATACTATTTAGTAGGCCCTTTCTTATGCTTCTGCTTTTTCTTCTCCCTATCTAATATTAGGTCGCAATATGCCTATGCAAGATATATATATAGGGGGTATACGGTATCTAAGTAGTTCCAAATAAATTGTCTATAGAAGTTGGCGAAGCCAAGGAAGACCTAGATATCCCTATAGAACTTAGGCTTAGGCCATTCCTTAATAGCTTTTACGCGGGCAGGATCTATTATAATACCCTTAGGTATAACAATAAAGCCCAAAAACTCAACGTTTTTAGTATAAAAGATATATTTTAATAGTTTGGCGTAAAGGCCCTAAGCGCGGAGCTATTGCAGTACTTACTTAACGTGCTTAATATACTTATCCTTGTTATTTAAGTAGATAAGAATGTTATCTAGTTAAACCACATAGATAGTATTTACTAGGGTCCCTAGAGCCTTTTAAATATAGCTCTAGAAAGTTATAGGGGCGTTAGTAAGACTAAAGGGCATTACTAAATACTTAAAGTAACTGTAGCGTGTCTTAAATACAGTCTTCCATTTATCTCCCTTTTTAATGCAAATCCTATAGTATACATCATAAAGATCTAGGTTTATAAATATCTTCGCATAGCTAAGCCTATTAAAGAGTTCGCTAACTAGCAGTAAAGGATACCAGTTCTTAATTATGATCTTGTTTAGGCGTCTATAGTTAATATATAGCCATATTATACCTTCTGCTTTCAGTATAAAGAGGATGGGCGCTCTAGTAGGTAACTTACTAGGCCTAATCTAGCCCTTCTTAAGAGCACTCTCTAGGTACTCCTATAAGATCTGCAACTCTTTCTATAAGAGGTTATAGATAGGCATCTATAGTGGCGTCTTACCTTCTTCTAAGTCAATTACATAGTCATACTTAGAGTTTTAAGGTAGTATACTTGCTAGCTTATTAAAGAAGATATTAATCTCATCTTTATATATATCCAGTAGGCCAGGGTCCACAGAGGTCAAGGCGACTATTGCGTAGTAATATGCTTCCGGGAGCCAGTAAAGAGAAGGGTATAGCTAATATGCGTTTTACAGGTATACTTATATTAAGAGTGTATATAGCTCTACTGTAGTATACTTAATAGTTTCAGGGTTTTAATTACCTCCCCCCTAAGTTAAGGCAATCTGCGCTAGCACCAGAGGGTCTCTATAGGTACTCGCTGCCAGTAATAACAGGTCCTCTATTATGTTTATAACCAGTATCTCTACGTCTAGAGGGTCTATATAGGTACTTGCTACTAGTAACAACAGGTCCTCTATTGTGTTTACAACTGGCGTAAAGAAGGAGTCTTCTAGCTATAGCGAATAGACTATTTCACCAGCCTTAATATCTGCTAGGAGTGTATTAAGGGTAACTATCTAGAGGTATTTAGGGTCTAAAGTACCCTAGATAAATTATCTAAAATAAAAGCTAATTAATAGATCTGCTTCCACAAGCCAATCCTATCTAAAAACTATATTATAACCATTAAATATGCCTCCCTAAAAGGTCTGGGGGCTAATAGTGCGAGGGGTACCCTAGGAGTTGCTAGTAGTAACTATTAGATTATAAGCGTCCCAAATTGTTATCTGGTTACTATTAAGGAAATATGCGATAGGTTTATGTGAATATAGCGCATAGCTTATAGGTAGGTTAAACCTATAAACAACATCTTAATAAGGTTAATTTAGCACCTATTATTATATAAGTAATGTAGGCGGACTTTACCCTAGGGCGTATCCATCATAATATATACCATAATACGTTTCTTCTTTCCCTCTATATTAGGCCCTAGTTGCAGTCAAAAGAGATACGCTATTAGGGCTTTAGGTTTTCTAAAAGCTAGCCTAACTTATCTTTACTAGCTTACTTCCAGTGTTCTTTACGGTAGTTACCTATAGGTCTCTTTTAACTCGCGTACGTACTACTAGCGTCTAAGGGGTCCTCTAAGCTATCTAGCTTTTAAGTAGTCTCCCCGGGAGTTTGCTTAGAAAAGTGTTGCCCTTTTTAGGTTCTGTTCCCTAAACCTAACTCTATAGAGCCTATACTATGACCACGCTTTAAGCGCAAGGATTTGCCGCTGTTAACTATACAATCTTCTATAAGCTTTATGGTATTAAGCAGTTACTCTATATAGTGGATTTTAGTAAAAAGGTCCTCTGCGGTTCTTATCCATTTAATAAAGTTTTGGTAGAAGAGCTCTGCTTATAAGTAGGCTGGGAGGTATAAAAACTAAAAGTCTACCTATTACTTAGGGTTAATAAAAGGGGTATATAAGAAACGGTCCTCTAAGCTATATATATAGGCTAGGAAGACATTAAACCTCTAGTTCTCCTTTATAATAGCTATATAGTACATAGTAGCATTATTAAAGCGTCTTGCTATAGGGTTTCTAATCTGGTCTTAGACTATAGTTTTAAACTTATCCTATAGTAAGGGACCTTTATCTTTAGTGCCTAACTGGTAATAAACTAGTTAGGTAATTGTCTTCTCTTTTACAAGACCTTTAATGGCCCAGTATATGCGTCGCTTATAGTCGTAGTTAGTGTTATTAACCTTAAATTAGTTCTTAACTGCGGCAATCTAACGGTTAAAATGCTGTTAAGTTATACCGCCAATATCGGGTAGTAACTTCTTAACTAGGGCGTCAAGATTTATTCGGTGTATGCGTTTGCTATATAACTTATACTCTTGACTAGAGAGGCAACGGGAGAGCTTTATTAAATTAAGATCTTAACTTTATTACACAGTTTATATACATAGCTTAAATATAGGGAGCTCTTGCTGCACCTGGCCCAAAAAGACCAAAACCAACCAAAAAGAACCCCGAAAAACACCCAGAGAATCCCCCGGAGATGCCTGCATCGCAGGGGAGGCACACGTCGAACGACGGTGGTTCGCACTCGCGCACGACCGCCAGAACCACGCCCAGCAATGGCCCTCCATAACAAGAACGGGCGAATACCACACCACAAAGCGGAAATACCTCTATTAAAAAGGCATCTGACAAAATACAAAGCCTATTAGACGCGTCTAGTATCCGCAATTATAGGGGAGCAACTATTAGCCATAATAAACTAATATAGCTAGTAGAATGGCTCCGCCAGTCTAGCGTCCCTTAGGCGCCCCTTTAGTAATCCCTTAATTAAATCCTCTAACGGCTAAGTAAAATTAAAAATAAATAAAACCCCTCTTTACCAGCAAACCGCACCTAGGCCACTATAGCTGCGCTTTTATAGCATAGGGAACCCAACCCCCTTAAAATAATAACCGGGTATATAATTATAATATAACTAAATACAGAAAAAGTAGAGGGGCTTAAGGGATAATTAGAAATAGAAGTCCTTACAGAGATTTATAAGGAAGTCTATAACGCCATTATAGTCCAATACCTAAGGAGTAGAGACATTAGAGTTACCCTAAAGGACTAATAGGTAAAGGAACAAGCTATAAGGGTAGGGGACAGGCTAGGAGAATATATTAGCATAAAAGTGCTCTATAAAGACTACCTAGTTAAAGTCCTAGCGGTTCCCATAAGCCTTAGGGTAGAAAAGAAACGCTAGGTAAACAACACAGCAACTATATAGAAGATAGTAAAATATATAGAACACCTTATACCAGGACTTAAGATTACCCAAATCCAATAGCTTTAATAGGAAAATGTAATCTAAGCATATAATAAGAACAATAAGAGGATATAAAAGTTGCCAGAGACTTGCTAGGGAGACGCCGGTTAAACATATAGCTCCCTTATTATCAGCATATATACACCAGAAATGCAAAAACTTCTTATCTAAAAAGGAATAATTATAAATAGCCTTATATACAATATAAGGCTCTATAACCACAAACTACGCCTAGAATAATGCTATTACTGTGTATAATAGGGATACACCTAATCCATATACGCAGCATAGGTGTGCTACGGCCACTATATAGGCCCCTATAATATAAGACACTACTTAAATTAAGACCAAATAAAATATATAAACTGTTACTAAAGCATATATAAGGCGTAGGAGAGAGTAGACTATATTAAATACAGGAGACGGAAGGTAAGGGCTTAATAACTACAGGAACAACTACACGCTAGGTTATATAAATAGAAACAATAAGCAATAAGCTAGGGGGACATAGGTGCCTTCCCAGTATTCCCTACTTTTAATACTAGGGGGCTGGGCTAGCTATCCTAAGCCTTAATAGGCTAAAAGCGACGCCGCGTAATATTACCAGACTAAATAGGGATATAAGGGTTATAGGGGACATAAGGGAGAGGACGCCCTATAGGAAGACCCCTATAGACAGCTACAGCAAGCTTAAAACTAGGATAATTAAGAATTAGACTAAACGCAGCAAATCTAATATTCGCAGCCAACCTATAAAGGGCATAAAGCCAACCAGTAAGACTAGGGGAAGAACTAGAGACAATAACAGATTTAGATATAGAAGCGCTAGTAGAAATATAAGACATGGGAATAAAAAGCCCTATATAAAATAAGTAGCGGCTAGGGTGTAGATATAAGAGACAGAAGTTCTAAAAATCCTAAAGAAAGTGGAAATAGAGAAAGCGAAGAATAAAGAAAAGTTAAATAACCCTCGCTAGGGGTCCGCCACCTATCTATTATATAGTATAACTGCGGCAATACAAACCACCACCTTATAAGGCCCCTACTAGACAGTCTAGACCTAAAGAAACACTATATCCTTACTATATAAGAGCTGTATTATAATACCTACATATAATTAATATACTACCCCTAAGGATTCTAGCTCCTATATAAACCAAAAGCAGCTATATATATGTGCTTTATAATTAGCAAGGCTGTTAGCCTATCCTTATAGTTATAGCAAGCAGTTAACCCAGATATTACAGTTATAATAATCCAGACATATAGGGGACTGGTATAAATTATTAATGTATATAACCCTAGGGTTAAAGGGGTCCCATAAATAGAGAATATTATATTGGTAATAAGCTTACTGGAAACTAAAGGCACAAAGTTTATTTTATTAGAAGACATAAACCTCCACTACCTATAGTAGGGGGGTATCTATATCGCTACTAAATAATAGGTAGAGTGCCTACTAAGAGCTATAGATATCTGGGGCCTTAAGCTAGCCACTCCCCTAGGAGTAATTATGTAGTAATAAGGCACCGCTAGAAGTATAATTAGCCTTATATTTATAGACAATGGCCTATACCAGAGACTCAAAAGGTGCATCCCTAAAGAAGAATAGGCACTTACCTTAGACTATATCCCCATCCAGATACAGCTAGATTTGGATATTAAGGCGTAACTAAATAGTAAAAGATATATAATAAGGAAGCTCAAGACAAACAGTTTTCTTAATATAGTTAAATAATAACTTTAAGACCTAGAAGAAATCTACCTAATACTAAATAAGTAAGGCTTATTAGCTACCCCTAAGGAAATTAATTAAAGACTAGAAAGGATCTAGGCAGTAATTAAAAATAGGCTAAAAGAGCATTACCCAGTCTTAAAACTAGGCCCCTATACACGATACATATAGTCCGCATAATACGCGGTTCTTATAGCTAGCTAACAATAAGCAAGAAGGAAATATATAAGCAGCTATAACCCTAAAGATAAGAGATAATATAAAGACATAAGAAACTAGCTAAAGAATACCCTAAAAAAAGAAGCAAGAAACAACTGGAGACGGTTTATAAATAAATACACTACTAACCTAAGTATCCCCTATAATAAGGGCCTTTGGACTATAGCAAGATGGGTAAAGAAAAAGGCAGAACGCCTAGCAGAAGACCTATACCTACTACCCCTACAAAGAGCAGGCGAACCATAGGCTATAAGCAATAATAATAAGAAGGCGAAGATCCTTATAGAAAGATTTTTCCCCTAACTAGCTCTAGTAGACCTTAGTAATATTACTAGCAAAACACTAGTAACTCGCCTAAGGGTTAACAGCGACATAACAATTAAAGAAATGGCTAGAACTATTAGTCGCCTCTTAAATAATATAGTACTAGAACTAGATGGGATCCTAAACAAAGCCTTAAAGACCTATAGTCCACTTATAGCACCTTAGCTTATAGATATAGCTAGAGCATACTTTATAATAGGCTACTACCCGCAACTTAGAAGATCTATAACGACGGTTATCTTATAAAAAGAAGGTAAAGTAGACTACTTAATCCTAGGAAGCTACCGCCCTATTGCCTTAAAAAACACCCTAAGCAAGATCTTAGAAAAGGTTATAGCGGACCATATAGCAGATACGGTAGAGGAATACGCCCTACTACTATAAAGCTAAATAGGGGCAAGAAAGAATCGCTTAATACTATTAGCACTTACACTACTTACTACTACCATTAAAACTGCATAGGCTATGTATAAGGACTTTATAGTATTAATGCTTAGCCTAGATATTAGTAGCGCCTATAATAATATACCCTATAAGCGCCTCCTATATATCCTTAGGGCAAAGGGCTTCCTAGAATAGATTATATAATTTATTTAAGGGTTTATAGGCTAGAAAGAGATATTACTAGTCTTTAGCGGATACTAGAGCCCCCCTATTATAGTTATAATAGGTATACTACAAGGATTACCTCTTTCGCCTATACTCTTCCTTTTCTTTATAAGCAACTTACTTAACACCTTTAAGAAAGGGGCGACCTAGGGGATAGGCTTCATTAATAACACAAACCTAATTATATACGGGCCAATAGCCGCAGAGAACTATAGAATACTAAAGAAAGCCTATAACACCTATATAGAATAGGCAAGATAATATAGAGTCTAATTCTTACTAGAGAAATACTAGCTAATCTATTTTATAAGAAAACGCAACTAATCTATAGATCTTTAGTATACAATCCATATCTAAGGCTTTGGGGGTTAACCAGTTTAGGGCCTAAGGGTATTAGGAGTATAGGTAGATAGTAAGCTCCGGTGGAGCGCATATGCGGTATAAGCGGCCCGTAAGGGCTAAGTATAGTATATTACATTATCCAGGATTGTTAATTCTATATAGGGCCTATACTTCTAGAGATCACGCCTACTATACATAGCAGTTATCCGGCTAACTATAATATATAGATCTAGTGTTTGGGCCATTAGAGAAACCAAGAAGGGCCCCCCTAAATCACTCCTTAAACCACTCTAAAAGGTCTAAACAGCCTGCCTCTGGAGTATAACAGGCGGGTATAAGCGAACAGCTACAGCACTGCTTAAGAAGGAAGCTAATATTCCCCCCCTATAACTATATATTAAAGCCGCTGCAATATAAAGGGCGTAAAGTGAACGCAACTCTAATGTTATAAAGTATATTAAGATACGCCTAAATAAACTATAGAGGGATCCTAGGGCGCCTTATAGGAGAATAAACTAACAACCCTAAAGTAGGGAAGAGATATTAGAGAAACAGGTAAAGAAAGTAGAAGAAGAATAATGCTGTGTTAGGGCCTAGGCCTATATAGAGGAGGAAGGGAGACGCGTAAGAGGCTAGTAAAGATAATAGTAAGAAAGAGAAAGGAGCTAAAGTAAAGCATAAAAGAACGCTAGGAAACCATCTTCCGTAATATAATACTGGTTGGACCAACGCTAGAGAGGCGTATAGGAGTTAAAGGTACAGAGGCTAACTTAAGTAAGAGAAACCTAAGCCATAGTATAGTTAACACTATAGGGGGTAAATACTTAAGAGCTCTAAGAAGGCCTAATAAAGGCAGAAAATATAATGGCAACACTCTTAAGAATAGGGATAATAGGACTAAAAGATTGGCTTTACTAGGTAGGTATCCTAGTAGGCAGCCCAAGATGCGAATATAGCTGGCCAAAACAGACACTAAAATACGTAATACTGTTATGCCCCCTACGCACTAACTAAGAAGCTATACTTTTAGTAGCTGGTACAGAGAACTATAACATACTACTCTTAATATAAAAAGGTCTTAAGGCGGTTACCCGGTGGCTTATTAGCCAAAATATACTAGACTAGTTTTGGGTTGCAAAGGAAATGGTAATAAAAGGCAAAGGGGCGAGCAATAGGCGCCCCCTAATAACTCTATAGTAGTAGAGCAAAGTTTGCGATACTAGCGCGTCCGTAGGCTTGTTACGGCAGCAGTGGTTCCTAAGGAGGTCAAAAAGTAAGGTAGTAGAGCACTATAGGTGACTTATAGGCGCCTTATAGGCGAGTCCTAAAAGGCGGGGAGACGGATTACGGGGTTTTCTTAAAAGAGTTTTCTCCCTATATGTATATAAGGAGTAGTCCGCGTGGGCCTAATAGGGATCCGAATCGGACGTTAAGCAATAAATAATAATTATTAAATTAATAATACTCTATAAGTTAGCTATTTTCTTAACCAGCTCATCTAGCTCCTTTATGTTAGTAGTATTTAGTAGGACACTGGTAATCTTGCTAAGCTTCTGTTAAGCCTAGGTATATAGGTTAAACTAGTCTCTAGCGTTTGCAGGTAGCTAATTATTTTAAGGTTTGGAAGGTAGCTTAGATTCTACTAGTGTATTTCTAGTAGTTTCGTCTATACTAGATCCTAAGGCGTTTAGCGGTTGTATTGTTAGCGTATTACCATTAGGTGCAGGCGTTAGTTTTCTTTTTAGAGGCATTATAGAAAAATTAAACCAGCTATCCTCCTAAGGGAATTAGGAAGGATTTAAATATAAGGTAATTATAAAAAGAGTATAAGAGAAGAAAGAGGCTAATATAAACTAATATTACTATAAGGTAGACTTCTAAGTAGGGAATAAGGTATAGGTGTTAATAAAAAACTAGAAGACCTAAAGGCTAAGCTATAAACTAGATTATTAAATAGCTAGCCCCTATAAAATCTTTAAAAGGGAGGGGCACTCTTTTAGGGCTAAGCTACTAAAGTTAATAAAGATCTACCCTATTTTCTCTTTAGACTAACTATAGAAGGCCGCGGACAACCTATTACCTAGATAGTATAACGACCCCCTACTACTAATTTAGATTATAGAGGATAAGGAATAGGAAGTTAAAGAGATTTTAGTAGTTAAAAAGGACCGTGGTACCTTAAAATACCGTATAAGCTAGGTAGGTTATAATAAAGATCTAGAATAGTACCCCGTATTTAATTTTAAGTACTCTTCTTATAAGCTATAAGATTTCTACCTAGCCTACCTAAACCTCCCTAGACTACTATATAAGCTAAATAGCTAAATTAAATATTAGGGGGGAAGGTTAAGTAACTATAATAATCTAGGTAATAATAAAGGACTTAGGTAAAGCCTAAGGGCAGGCTTTTTTAGGAAGGAGGGGTAATGTAATAGTGCTAGAGCGCGTCACCTGCTACTTTCTAGGCATCCTACTAAATTCTGCCAAATTCTACCAAGTTGCTATTAGCTCGCTTACTACTAGTGCCTTAACGACTTCTTTGTATCTTGCTGGTCTTTACTAATCTTCTTCTTCTCCTTAACTTAGCATTCTTGTATAGTAGCAATCTACAAGCTTTAGTTTAGAAGTATTTATATAAGCTTGTTATATAAAGACCCTCTAAAGCCAGCCTTAATTAATAGAGTTCTTATTAAACGATGCGCTAATTATAATCGTCGTTCTATTTCCTATATAGGTATAGATTAGAAGTATCTTAGCAATTTGACTTAACTATATATATTAAGGCTTAACAGCCTATATTAATTTAATAGAGTTCTCCTTTTTAACTACTCCGTTTAATAGTTCTTATTCTTAATTATCCTATTTAAAAAATTTCTACCTATATATTAGCCTTTCTTTATACCCTTATATAAAGGTTATAGAGCTCTTAAATTTACCTTAGCTATACTCTATTAATTTATATACTTTCTATTGGTTAGGCGAGTAAGGATTTAATATAAGGATTTCGTTGAAAGTAGCTAGCTACCTATACTTTTAAACTAAGCGTCTCTATCGCCATTTTAATTAAGGATTTAGATAGCTATTTCTTGTAGTCGTGTATATAAGGGAGCAAGTTCTTATAAGTTCTATTTAAGTACCTCCTTCTATATAGGAGTTAATCGCTGCTTGTGTTAGTATATAAATATTTATAGCAGCTTACTATTTAATCAATTATTAAAAGTTAACGGGGAGATACTATATATATGCGCAGCTTTATTGCCAAACTTGAATTTGCCGGCTTTAAAGTCAGCAATAGCTAATTAAAACTTCTGCTCCTTTTAGTCTATATTAAACTGTTAGTTATATAGAAAATGGGGGTATAAGTTAGTGGTTTAATTTTAATTTGGTAGGGGTAGCTAGGTTCTAGGGGTCTAAGCTTTTATCTTAATTTATTAGCACGTAATAAGCTCTTTTATATAGAAATAATTATTTTCAGTACTGTAAATACTCTATTTAGTTTACTATATTGTAGAGTAATATTATTTTAGCTACTATCGCTGCTATTACCACCACTTCCATCGTCATTATCTCCATCGTCATCTCCATCGTCGTCTCCATCATCTCCATCATCATCTCCATCATCATCTCCATCATCATCTCCATCGTCATCTCCATCGTCGTCATCTTCTTCTTCTTCATCATTATCATCATCATCGTCGTCATCCGCACTCTGGTCGTCACTCGCATCAAAATCTGCCTCCGCATCGTCGTCGTCCTTATCATCATCATCATCGTCATCGATGTCGATATCGTCATCCTGGCTACTCTCGACATCTTCGTCTTCCTCGCTGAGGTCCAATTCGGCCGCTGAGTCCGCATCTGAATCAAGAGCATCACTATCCTCAAGCTCTTCACTCTCAAGCTCTTCACTCTCAAGCTCTTCACTCTCAAGTTCTTCGCTCTCCTCAAGTTCTTCACTCTCAAGTTCTTCACTCTCCTCAAGTTCTTCAGCCATTTCGCTCTCATCAATTTCTTCCGTCCTATCCTCGCTACTTGCTTCCAACTTCTCGTCCGTTTCCTGCTCCAGCCTTTGCAAATCAGCATTTAGTACCGATGGGGTAAAACCCAAGGGCGAGGTCTTATCAAACTAGATAACTTACAAGATGCCAACCATAGCTCCTCCGGCTGCAACTCCCCCGGCTGCGAGCGCGGCAGCTTTAGCTGTCTTTTCCCCTTTACTGCTTCCACTCTTGTGGCCCTCGCTGTGAGTCGACGCTTTTGGTTTTTTGGACTTTTTATCTTTCGCTTTATGCTCCTTCGGCTCCGTTGACTTTCCCCCTTTGCCGCTTCCGCTTTTGTGGCCTTCGCCGTGAGCCGACGCTTTTGATTTTTTGGACTTTTTATCTTTCGCTTTATGCTCCTTCGGTTCCATTAACTTTTCCGGTTTGCCGCTTCCACTTTTGTGGCCTTCACCGTGAGCCGACGCTTTTGTTTCTTTGGATTTGCGTTCCTTCGCTTCATGTTTCTTCGGCTCCGACTTGTGTTCTTTGGAGATTGGTTCTTTCAATTTGGTTCCTTTTGACCTCTCTTCCTTGTGCTTCGAGTCAGGATCCTTGGCGAGTGCCTTTTTCTCCTTAGGCTCTTTTGGATAAGACTCTTCGGACTTGGGCTTCTTTGGCTTGTGTCCCTCAACCTTATGGTCTTTGGATTTGGATTCCTTCGGCTCCTTGGGCTTGGGTTCTTTGCTTTTAGAATCTTTTTCTTTCGACTCTGATGACTTCGGCTTGGATTCCTTTGTTTTCGGTTCCTTCGGTATGGATTCTTTTGGCTTTTGTTTCTTTTCCGGCTTCCCCTGCGTCTCATCTTCAACACTTTTCTTTGAATTTTTAGGCTTCGAAGCTAAGCCGCCGCTATCGTTGTCCTGCAGCGTGTCTTCTTTTGTCTTAGACTTCTTAGGCTTGTCTATTGCGTCTTTACCCTTTTTCGCCTCACCCTTCGCTGACTTTGTCTTCTTTGGCTTCGCCACTAGGCTATGGCTCTCATTACCAGAGTCGGCTTCCTTACCAGCTTTATTCTTCGATTTCTTCGGCTTCAACGCTATTCCTTCACCGTCTTCTACAACTCTCTCGACGGCCTTCTTTGATTTCTTTGCCTTAGCCACTAGGCTCTTTTCTGTCAGCTCATCATCTTCCTGTACCACCTTCTTTTTGGTTTCTTTTGGCTTTGGGGCCTTTTGGCGTGGACTGCCATCTCTATCCATGGGCAAGCCTTCTGTGGTAATGGCGGAGGTCGGAGTTTCGGATTTTTTGGATTTTGACTTAGTTTTGGTGGAAGTGTCAGGCGTCTTGGGGTCGGCTGGGCCAGCAACTACATCTGCAGACGGTTTCGTTTTCTTCAGTTGCTTTAGCGAAGTTAGTTGATAGCTGTGTGATATCAAACATCCTTCTTTCAGGTTGTGTTGGAGAGCAGAGTGAGGCTTAAACTTAGGGCTGCCTTTTCGGCCTATCTTCCGCTAATAAGAGAATGGTGCTGACTAACCTTTACAGAACTTCCCTCTGTCACCACAGACATGCGTTCCTTCTTCGTTTTCTTCTTCGGCACAAATTGTAACCCCTCAACTACCGCTATCTTTGCATCTCTCTCGGCCTTCCACTCTGCCAAGGCGCTCCACCCACGTATCAAGTGCAACTGGTCGATATAGAACGGCTTCCGTTGCTCCTGTAGCCACTTCCACGCCTCAGAGGCTTCCTCTCTCGCCGGCATGCGCACATGATCTGCGATGTTGCGCTTCCCGACCTTCCGGCCCTGCGCGTCCTCAACAATTTCAGACGGAAGGAACCCGCGCAGGGACTCAGTGAACAACTCCGTCCCCGCCTGAACCATTGATGGATAGTATTCCTCCTTTTCTTTTCCCTCCCCACCGTCGGCTTTCAACCATCCTCGCAGAGGTCCCTTCACCCTGGTCGCCGACTCTGCCCCTTCTGCTGGTAGTGCCGCTGGGTTGGGAGTAAATGTTGTCCAGGCGCAATACCCAGCCGGCACGGCATCTGAATAGCAGGCTGCACACAGCTTGCGCGTGTCCATGTAGCTGATCTGGACCGACTCGGCGACGGAGGCGTGGAAGAAACCGAGAAGGCGGGGGATCTTGGAATCTGGGGTTGCGCGGAGCTTGGGGAAGTGCCGGCAGGAGTGGCCTGGACCATTGAGTTTAAGAGCGAGGTGCTCGGCCGTGCCTGGCGTGGTGCTCGCAGAGGCGTAGGTGGGTGCTTCCGAGTATGGAGGTGGAGGTGACTCGGGCTCATCCGGTAGTGGTGGAGAGGATGGTGCAGCGGATGTGTTGCTGAGTTTGAGGCTGTTCGAAGTGTTGCGCCGGCTAGGTTTCTGAGGGCGCTGCTCGGCTCTGGGCGGCTCTCCCTTCGGGAATTCGTCCTTGGTTGGTTCACCGTTGAAGGTTTTCGTATCGTCAGAGAGAATCTGGCTATCTTCCTTTTCCTTAGGTGGCTTTTCTTTCTTTTCTTTCTTTTTCTTAGGAGTCTCCTCTAAAGCCTCTGCCTCTCCTGTCTTTTCTTTGGGCTTTTTCTCCTTCTTTACCTTCTTTTCCTTCGGCGGCTCCCCTGGGGGCAATTCTCCTTCTATCTTTCCTTCGGATTTCTTCTCCTGCTTCTTTCTCTTTTCCTTTGGCAGATCCACCTCTGGTGATTCTCCCTCACCTATGCTTTCCTTGATCTTGTCTTTCTTGTCTTTCTTCTTCTTTTTCTCCTTGAACGGCTCGCCATCTAGCGATTCTCCATCGCCCACCCCCTCTTTCGCCTTCTTTTCTTTCTTTTCTTTCCTCTCCTTCTTCTCCTTCTTCTCTTTCCCTTCCTTGTCTTTTCCGCGCGGGGTGGACTCTTCTACCCCTGGGCCGGATTCTGCGTTTGCAGGCGAAATAGGAACCGATAGTGAATCTAGGTCGGCCATAGTGCAGATTAGGAAAACGAGCGAGTTTGGAACAAGAAATTAGATTAGAATGGCAGTAAACTTGTTTGCGCTACGTAGGCAGGGTGAAGAGTTATAGTGAGCAGTTGCGGATTCAGTAAGTCTGCGCCCTAAGACATTCAAGAGATTTTTTTGTAGGGTGCGGTTTGTATCAGCGCACCTCTCTCTGGTAGGCCATGTAAAATATGGCACTCCCTCCAATCTCGTCGAAGGTCCGCCCGTTGCCTAATCCGGCGCTATAAGAGAAAGGTCGGTGAGATGCTTGACCCTCCTGCTTGGCCCCTCGTGTTAGATCCCGTTCGCATCCTGCTTCCACGTTACGAGTTGGGCTCCGGTTGGCTGTCAGCTTGAGGGGCTGCAGGGCAAGTCTCCTGCATACACTGCCGCTTTTATGCTCTGGCTCAAAAAGGAATGGGCACTAGCCAATTTCTTAGCGCTTATACCTTGCAGCAGACTTTAAGGCTCTTCTACATGCGGTCTCTTTACCACATCTATAACTGTGAGGCGACAGACTCTACGCCACCCGAGCCAAACATACCAAAAAGGTAAGCGAGAATCTGGCACACTTGCCAGGTACGCTGCATAGAACAGTAAGCGAGGTGACGGTCGGGGCCCCCGACGCACGGTCACACCGTCCAATTGCATCGACGTTCCACAAAATACCCAAAACGTTAGTTTGGCCGACGTTCTTGGCAACCTTGAGAATTGAACTCGTATGTACTCATCCAATGACAATTAGGCACGTCCTTATTCAGGGCAGCCATAGTGGAGACTAGCAATTCTTGCCAGACGGAAAAAGCTAGCCTTCGCAAAAGTTTTCTTCCAGCCACGCCCTGCGGCATGGGATAGCGAGATAATGTCATGGCTGTGATAGTTAGTTGACACGGCTATCAGCTCAGCCCTCGGTAAGGTTAGTGCTGCCTCAATCCTTCAGTTATTGTTTTATGCCGGGCGTGATTGATGATTATCAAGCCTTGAATTCTCGGCGGTTGCTTCTCTTCGCAAACACGCCTTGCAATCCTTGCATTTACAGATTAGTCTAGTCCCTGTCATTTGCTTTTCGTCTTTTATCAAGGTTCTTAGACAATACAGTACCAAAAAATACGCGGCACAACTGCTTATCAAGGCGTACCACACCCTGCCCACACTTTACAGCTTCCCCGATTCTGGTAAGCCTTACTGTTTGAAGAGCCTCGCTTCATACGATGTTGCCTGACTGCGTTGCCGCGCCCCCCACCCAGACCCCATTCAAAAATTGCCATTGAATCAAACTCTTACTACCTAGAAGCATAACATTACTCTCCTGTTACTGTAGGAGTGTTAATCTGAACATCCCATGCAAGATGGAAAGCGGTACTCCAGTCCTCCAGGGCCGCGCTCGGCTCCTCGAGCTCGCAGCCGCTGGCAATATCCCAACCAGCATCTCAACGCCACCTCTCTCTGCTTCTCCATGCCCAGGCTATGTAACGGAAAATGACCGACGGCGCGTTGACGAGCTGCTCGCCGAGCGCCGTGCCTCCGACCCAGAGTACAAGGCTCCAAAAGCCGTGTCGAAACTGTTCAAAAAGAAAGCCGAGGTCGAGGCCTTCAGCCCCAAAGAAGTGAATCGGGCCTTCGCTGCTACCGTTGCGGAGAACGGGCCGCTCGGGCTCGTCGAGGCACTGCTAGACCGCGGCGGCGACGTCAATTTCGCGCGAAAGGCGAGTAAGAACGTGTGGAAGAAGATCACGCGTGAAAATCAGCAGGACAGCCGTTCGGACGTCTTGCCCAAGGCTACACAGAGTGGTGAGTTGGAGATGGTGAGGCTGCTGGCCTCTCGTGCGGACGAGGAGAGCCTCGATGGGGCGCTTCCGTATGCTATCGAGAGAGGGAAGCTGGACATCATAAGAGTATTACTGGAGCTAGGTGCCGATCCGTTGGAATTGCATGACGAGTTTTTAGCCAAGGTCACCGAGGGTGCGGAGGAGATGGTCGAGCTACTCCTGCAAGGGCCGAAACGGCCTTGTGAGCAGTGCCGTACCCTGGGCTTGGTAAAGGCAGTTGCGAAAGGGTCTCTTCGCAACGTTTCAGCGCTACTAATGAGGGATGCGGATGGTGATCACGCGATCGCAGAGGGATTACAGCGGGCGGTTCGGGATGGCAGGAATGATCTAGCCATTGCTATCGTTGCTGCACCCAAGCCGCCGTCACCAGCATCTTTAGACGTGGCGGTTGGCGTTGCATATGCGACCCCAGCTCACGAACTCGAGAAAAAGATCGAGTTGATTGAGGTTTGTCTCTGTGGCGGGGCGCAGGGCGACAATACGGCGGAGACATTACTCAAAGCTGTTGAAGAGAGGCAGCTGACGCTAATCGACTTGTTGCTCTCATACAATGCCTCCGTCGACCATAAAGGCGGTGCTGTTATCAAACATGCTGTTTTGGAACGGCAGACGGGATTGCTTGCAAATCTGCTCAAAAAAGGGCCATCCCAATTGTCCTTGTCTAATGCGATCCAAGCAGCCATGACGCTTAGCGACCTTACCGCGGTTTATGAAGTGACAGAGCTGTTGCTGAACGCCGGTGCGACTGGAGAGGCGGTGGCTCAGGCGCTCATTACTGTCGTCAAGTCCTCCCTCGATATTGAAGCTTATAAACTTGTCCAGCTGCTTTTGGATCGCGGGAATGCGGACGTCGATTTCGATAATGGACAAGCCATACAAATAGTTGCGGCTGCAGGAACTAGAGACGTACTTGGGCTCCTCCTCACTAAAACCCCAGCAGTGGAATCGGTCAACGCCGCCTTTACTGCCGCCATGAGTATACAAGATCGTTCAAATAGGCAGGAAATCATCGAAATGCTCCTCCATGCAGGTGGATCAGGACGGGTTGTGGACGAGGCTCTTGTAACTGCCGCAAAAGAAGGAGCTGATGGCATTTCGTTGGCGACTCTGCTGCTGACCAAGGCCTCCGTGGATTTTGAGAATGGCAAAGCAATATGCGAAGCCATCAGGATTCACTGCTTTGACCTTGTTCAAACACTCATTACTGGGAAACCCTCGCCTGACACACTGGTCGCAGCGTGGGTAGAGGCTGCTACATTCGAAGACGACGAGTTTCAATTCAAAACTTTTCAAATTCTATTAGAGCTCGGAGCTACTGGCGAGCCTGTGAACCGCTCGTTGGTCCTTGCGGTTACAAGGGGAACGGCCGGACTTGAGTTATGTCGTCTATTGCTTAAACACGGAGCCTCGGTCGACTACGGAAATGGAGAGGCTCTTGTCTCTGCCGTCCAGAGGGGTTATATTGAGACCTTGGAACTGCTCCTTTCTGTGAATCCTTCCAAAACATCCTTGACGCCGGCCCTAGCAGCAGCGCAGGCAATGAAGGGTGATGAGCGCCTGGCCACCGTGGGACCGATACTTAAGGCAGGTGTGGCTCAGGAGGTCTGTGATGTCGGGTTGCTTGAAGCCGTCCGGGAACAACCCAGTGACAGTCGCCTCATCCAAATGTTCCTTGACGCGAAGGCTTCGCCGGACTCCTCAGACGGAGGAAGTGTACTGCATGTCGCTGGAACGCTGGACCTGGAGTTGCTTAAGATGCTAGCACCGGCGATCCATTCGAAAGAAGTAGCCTCGAATGCCTTTGGAGTGGTCTTCAATTACGGGGACAAAAAGTGGCGCACCGTTGAAGGAATGGATTTTGTCCATATTCTAATCCAGAAAGGCGCAACCGGAGAACATCTGGACAAGGCTGCCGTGCAAGCCGCCAAAATGTTTGATCTCGACGCGCTGGAACTCGTGGCGGAGCCGCTATCTTCCAAAGATGTCTTGCACACTGCCTTTGTCGAAGCCACTCAAACGAGAGACGATTGGGTTTCAGCTGAGGGGCTAAGCGTTGCTCAGTTCTTGCTAGAGAAGGGTGCATCTGGCTCGGGCGTGCATGCGGCACTGAACCACGCGGCGAAGGCGTTGAATTTCGAGGCCTTACAATTGCTAGCAACTTCGGTCGAGTCCCCAGAGGTGTATACCGCAGCACTTAACGAGGCTCTTAACGCTGGGGATCATTGGCTCTTGCCTGAAAACCTAGACGTCATTGAGTTGTTGCTCGAGCACGGCGCCGGCGGCGAGACGCTACATCTCGCTCTGCTCAAGGCACTCGATTCCTACGCTAACGGTGGCGCTTTAGAGACTCTCGTGGACCTTCTTCTGCATTATAAAGCGGACGTCAACTATGACAGTGGTCAGGCCGTCCAGTTGGCTGCATCACGTGGAGACATTGCATTACTGCAGAAACTGATGGATTCAGGCGCCACCCAGGAATGCCTTTCGATGGCATTTACTGTCGCCATTGCGTCCCAGGGTTCGGAGAAACAACTTCTTGCGCTTATCGATGCGTTCTTGGAAAACCCGACTGTGAAACCAGATACAAACTTTGTCTATCCTTCGATGGACCCGCCCCTGCTATTGGCCCTGCAATTGTATCCAGAGACTGTGGCGATCGCAAAGCGCTTGTGTGATGCTGGATGTAGTCTGGAGGCCGAGATGCAGTGCAGCGTATATGATAACGAGATCCTGGAGCCTGAGACCGTAACCCCGCTTGCTTGGGCTTTGTTCCAACCGGAGAAAATGATTAGTGATGACGTGATTTCAGCCCTAATTGAATCAGGTGGTAAGTGCAAAGGCTTCTTTTTCTCTTTTTGCTCGTTTTAGCACCGTCCACCATACGTAGGCTCTTATATGTTCATTTTGTCTCGCGTCCAACACCCTCTATAGCGGACTATTGACATTAGCTAACACCTACAGCAAACGTAAATTACTCAACTAAGGTGTCCAAATCTACGCCATTAATAATTGCTGCCAAGAACGAACGGTCCGACGTCGTCATCAAATTACTCAAGCACGGTGCCAACCCCTCCGCCAAAGACATCCTCGACCACACTGCCCTCTTCTATGCCGCTCGGCTAGGGGATGTCAAATCCATTGCCGCAATTCTGAAAGCCAAACCGGGCCCTAATGACGGCAGTCTCCACGAAGCAGCCCGAGAACTGCATGGCCCAGCCATCAAGCTGTTGATCAAGGGCGGGCACCACCCCGACTTCACATCAACCAGGCACGATGGCCGTACGGCGCTGGCCGAGCTAGCTCTTTACTGCGACACCTCAGCACCCAGCGAGCGCATCGAAACTACTATCGATGCCCTCAAAACCGGCAAGGCGGACCCGCTGAAAAAATGCCGCGGCAAAACGGCGCTCTACCTCGCGCTTGAGAACCCAGCGCCCTTCCGCATCGTAGAGAAGCTGCTCGAGCGCGTCTACTGGGAATTCGTTAATGATCCGCAGAACCTCTACATCGACGAGGACATCTTCTACTCACCAACCATGTACATCACCAAGGGCTTCCTCCCGCTCGACCAGCCCGATGCCGCCCGCCTCGTCGAATTGTTGCGCACCCACAACGCCGCCGACGTGTACTATGCGAAGGAAGGGCAGGACCAACCCCCCGACGCGGCGGGCATGCCCGAGAAGATCGCCGAGGCGGAGCGCAAGAAGCGCGCACGCGAGGAGAAGCTGCGGCAACAGGACGAGGACCACATGCGCTCTCTCGCCCGCGACCGCGAGGCTGCGGGCCTGAAAGCGGACATCAAGCAGGATGAGCACACGCGCAAGCTGGATGCGCTTTCCGCGGAGCAGGCGCTCAAGTTCAGTCACAGCGCGGCGGCCAACCGGCAACGGCTGGAAGCACAGATGGCGCAGAAGTTGGTCGAGGCGGAGGCGGCAAGGAAGAAATTGCTGATGCAGAGGGAGAGCGCGCGCGTGAAGGCCGCGGAAGGCGAGGTGAAGGTAAAGCAGCACTTTGCTACGCAGAAAGCTACGGCCCAAGGGAAACTGATTGCGCATCGGATTAAGATGGAGGAGCTGGAGGCAAAGAGATTAATGGCCCAACAGAAGAAGATCAAAGGTTGAGTGGTAAGCGGGCGAGCAGGCACATAGGGTGTTTATATTTAGGGTTATGTAGCTGCTGTGATACTCTATTATAGCTCTTTTATTCTATCTTGATCTCCCTTCTTCTAACCTTATCAATTCCTGTTGCAGCCCGAAAACCTTAGGAATACCAATCATTAATGACATGCGAGATCAGCTCATAGCAGAGCATCAGACGAATTAGCACAGGAAAACAACCTCAGCGGAGTCAGACATAGAATCAAGCAGCTTATATGTCCTGGAAACCACGTTTATCCTGTTTATTTTAGAAGGGTAGCTGCCGGTTTGCCAGGGCAATATCTCGGCTTTGACCCCATACGTGTTATGCGCGCCAACGACCCATACCACCTAGCCCCGAACTCCCTCACCCCCTCCAAGCCGCACTCCCTCCCGCAGCTGCAGCTTCCTTCATCTTAGCTTTCACATCCTTAATTTCCCTCTTGACAGCCTCATACTCCTCGCTCTTTCCCTTCCCTTCCCCTTTCCTCTCAGCTTTATAGCCCGCCGCCAACCGCTCCAGCACCCCCAGCGCCTCCTCCCACCGCCCGCAACCCCCCAAGAATCTTGCAAGCTCCCGCTCAGCACGCAGCGTAAACACGTGTGCATCTCCAAATGCTTCTCGGTACCCAGCCAGTACCTGCTCCTGCAACTCGACGGCCTCGGCCCACGCACCGAGCCGCGCGGAGAACGCGGCGAAGTTTGACAACGTGGCAAGCGTGGCCGGGTGTGAGAGCCCAAGCTGCATCGCCTGCCGCCAGCAAGCGTGGGCGTAGTGCGACTTCGCGGCTTGCACGTCGCCCGCGGCGTCGAGGATAAGAGCGAGATTCGCGACCGCATCCAGCGTGGAGGGGTGGTCCGGGCCGAGTGTAGCGGTGTAGCCTTCCAGAACGCGGCGGGCGGAGGTGACGGCGTCGTCGTGCCGCGCGAGCTTGGACTGCAGCAAGGCGAGGTTGGCGCGGGTGGCCAGTGCGGAGAGGGAGTCTTCGCCAAGCGCCGGGTGGGTCTCTTTCTGTGAAAGGATGTGGGTGTAGGCTTGGAGCGCCAAAGTGTGGCGGCCCTGGATGTCGTCGATCAGCGCGATGTTGCCCGCGACATTCAGCGCGGCCGGGTGTGCACTCCCCAGCAGCTGCGCGTACCCGGCGGCCACTTCCTTGAAAGCGCTCAGTGCGTCAGAGTAGAGACCTTGTTTGCGTAGCGAAATCGCGCGGTTGTTCTGAATCGCGAGGGTGTTGGGGTGCGCCGCGCCGACGGTCTGGATAGAGCCGCTTAAAGCGCGGTCGAAGAACTCGAGGGCTTGGGGGTACCGGCCCTGTCCGTCGTAGACGAGGGCGATGCTGTGGATTGTGTCGATGAGGAAGGAGTCAGAGGGCTTAGGGGCGGTCTTGGCCCACGCGAGGGCTTGCTCGTAGTTCTGAAGGGCGTTGAGGTAATCACCGCGGAGCTCAGAGACGGATGCGAGGTGCGTGAGGGCGCCGAGAGTGCGTAGGTGGCTCTGCCCGAGGTTCTGGACGAAGCCATCTTTCGCTTTGAGGTGCCAGGTTATGGCCTCGCCGTAGTTTTTTTGAGTTTCTTCAATTAGAGCGAGCTGGTAACTGCATTCGGCATTCTCGAGCCCGTCTTTCTTTGTGGCCTCGTAGTATTCGATGCAGTCTTTGATCAGCTCGATGGCCTTGGAGTGCCTACCTGCCTGGCAGAGTATACCGGCGAGCTTGCTCTGGAACGCCATTCTTCGCTGCACTAGCTTTGTGAATTTTGTGGTGTGAAGCAAAACTGCATCTCCGTGTGGCAGGTAATCGACGAACTTTGGAGAGTTTTGGTCTGAAATCGCTTCTTCGATCAACGACAACGCAAGTTGGGCAAAGTGCTCGGATTTGTCGCCCATTTGCTTCCGGGTCCAAGCAGCAACGACGTCATGAACGTGATATTTGTGTTCTTTGTACGTTGAGACGAGGGAAAACGATTGTAAGACTGCAATGGCTCCATCGAATTTACTTCCTTTCTCACAGCCTATCTCGGTGGTGGGTTTAAAGTGGAGCAAATCCACTGGGATATCGTGAGCGTCGAGCATCGACATAAGCTGGAGCAGACTAGCCGCAGACGGCCTGTCTCTCTTAATGCGGCGGAACGAAATATCCCAAGCGGCTATTACGGTGGCTGTTGGGGGGTCCTTCAGCTCGAACCTCAAAGTCTGATCCTGTGACAGCTTGATGTAGTCCGGGAGACTGCGCTGGAGCATCTCGAGATATTCCGCGACAGGAGTCTTGGTCTCACGAATGAACGATGCCGCCAGGGAGACTGCAAGGGGAAAGTGGTCTAGCAATGAGAGGAGTTTCACGATATCGCTCCCATCTACCGTTCTGTCGTCGATGTCAATACTGGACAGGTTATGGAACGCCATTCTCGCCTCCTCAGCAGTCATGTTGGCATAATCCAGCTGGCGAGCGCGTAGCATACGAGAGAAATCCTCTTGGCGGGTCGTCACGACCAGTGTTCCTTTTTCGGCGGAAAAGACGTCTAAAGCGGACTGGTCGGTATGGGTGAGGTTATCGATGACAGCGAGCCACTTGCTCGACTCATCAGATTCGAGCCACTTTTTCACTTCCTCGCAGAGATCACTCTCCTTCATTCCAGCCTCGGCAAGGCCGAGATATTTCCCGACGAGAATAACACTAGAGGTAAAACTCTCGATCGTAGATCCGTCAATCCAATATACATCGCGTGTGTGTCGGCTTTGGAAAGCCAATTTCAACGCAGCTTGTGTCTTTCTGAAAATTGCAAAATTTGGTTATAAACTTCTTCTCCTGGGAGAGTGTGAAACGCCTAGACTCACCCAGTTCCACCAGGTCCTAAGAGGACCACAGCGTGCTCGGCTTCACTGAGCTTGCTCAGCGTATCATCAAGTTTCACTCGCCGAGTATATTTCTCATTCTCCATATATGGCACAGCAAAGCGCACCGGACGGCCATCATGAGAGCTAAAATCCGGCGCTACAAAAGCACCAAGTCGTCAGTCAAGACCGTTTCGTCAACGTTCAGAGTAGGACCCGCTAATTAGATCAGTCTTCGAGGGTTTACCTTTCTGCAAAGCTTGTCTGTCCAACTTCTCCTGCGCCACACTCACCAGCGCAAGGATGTGGCTCCTAACCTGCAGGAAATTGTGATTGCTCCTGGTGGCGAACTTGTTGATGCCTCGGTGGTCGGCATCGATGGGGATGTGGTTGTGACGGGCTTGGTTCGGCACGCATTCGGTCGCGGAGTGCTGGAGCACGAGGATGGCGGTCTTGTTGGTTTCTTCCAGCCTTTTGGTGGTGGGATTGATCTGACGGCCACAGCGACAGCCACGAAGTTAGCGTAACGATCCCTACACAAACGCTCGACACGGCGTAAATGAGAGAGCTGCTTACCTCAGACAGCGCGGTCACGCGCGTCTCGTAGTACGAGTAAAATTGATACTTCGTCTTATCGAATATGGTGGTGAATCCTTCATGCAGTCTTCGCAGCTCCGACGATTCCGGGTCTAGGGATTGTATCAAGTACTGATTCGGCTGGCCGCGGACTATCTCGTGCAGAAACTTGTCATTGAGGCCTCTGTTGGGCACGCCGAAGAAGAGCGCGCCGATAAAGGACTCGTAGAGGTCTTTATGGGCCGGGCTGCCCACCGCAATGGCTGCATCGACAAGGGCCTGTGAAATGATATAAAAGATTAGCAGTTCTCATGAATTGTCACTTCATCCTCCGCACCTGTTTAATTACTAGGCCGCCCAGGCTATGCCCAATCAAAACCAGCGGACGCCTCGTTTCCTACACAAACAGTCAATAACAATGCCCGCTCAGCCTGGCACAATTCGTAGCATACCTCAGGCCTCTGCCGCGCCATGATCAGCTGATTCATGAGCGCGCGGCCCATGTCCAAAATCGACGCAAACGAGCCCGCCCCCGGCCCGATCAGGTCGGCATTATACCCGTACAGTAAGACGCGTGCATTGGACACCTTCTCGGGCAGGAAGTCACGCAGCCACATCTCCGGGCCGCCTTTCGCCTTCCATGCCCCGAAGCCATTGCTGCCAAGTCCGGGGACTGCGACGATACTATGTACATTCTTCGTTAGCTAGCTGGCCATATGATTATTTATTCAGTCAGGCACTTGGACAGGATTGGAAGCGTTGTCGGAGGCGCAGCCGGCATTGCGCAGGGAAAGGAGCAAGTGCACAAACATACTCGACGACAGGCTCCTCACTGTGCAGCGGCGTGAGCCCCGCGAAGTGGCTGTCGAAACCCACGTCAACTTCCCTCCCCTCAATTCTTAGCACCACCTGTTCGCTCTCCCCAGCAGAGCACCGCTTCAGCGCAGCCGGCGCCGCCGCGAACGTCACCGTCGCGACCGCGCTGTCGCTGTCAATCGGGCTTGGCGCGAGCGATATCTTCGGGATCGCGTCGTCGCTCGCGTTCTCCTTGTGCGAGGCCAACCACAGCAGCAGCGCGGTGCGCAGCGCAGAGGGCGCAGTTGCTCGAGGCAGCTCAGAGATTCGAAATGCCCCGAAGGCGCGGGGGGGTCTTTCCGAAGCGGGCGGTGTGGCGGTGGCAGAGGTGGAAGCGGAGGATGGTTGGGTAGTGGAGTTCGCGGGTGGCGGTGCTGCGGCGTCCGTGCTTCCGCTGGGGGGGACAGGAGTCTCTCCAGGCATTTTACGATGCCGTCTCAACGTTTCCTTAGTGTCGAAATCACTCGCGAAAAAATTTGCAAATCACGCACCTCAAGTACGAAAGTCGCATCTCAAGTACGCCAACGCCTCTAGAGGACTTTTATTGTTGGTGAGGAACGTGCTCGTGCTTGGCATCGAAGCACCTCGACAAGGCTGGCTTCTTCCTGCAGCTGTGACAGCGAACGGGGAGTTAATTTCCCGGCAGAGCCCCTTCCAGGGTTCTGTTTGGTTGAGAGATAGCGTTAAAGCAGCGCTGCGACCGGTTAGTTGGCACACCGCATGCTGCATGCAGGGCACATTGAAGTGGCTAGCTAAACCGCCGGATTGGGAATTCCTATTTGGAGGGACGTGCGGCTCTGCAGGTAAGGTGAGCAGCCAAGGGAGATAAGGCGATCGGGTGCAAGGGGAGGCCTAAAGCCGTGTAATAACTGAAAGATTACAGATTTTGTCGTTTATGGAACTGTATACTGACTCGGCCGATAGCAGTCTGGGATTCGGAGAAGGGCTTAAATGGCGTAATGCTTGAGGCAGGCTGTGATCTTCACTACATGATATCCTTATGGCTCCGGCCTTAATACATGTTTGGATCGCATTACATCACTTTGCTACAGCCTTTACCATCAACCGCATCCTCGACGCCATACTAAATACTCAAACTTCAATTTCGACATGCAATGTATTTCCGCCAACTCCAAGCCCACTCCCCATATCACTACCCGCTAACCTTACCCTCTTCTACCAGCCCTCCAATGCATGGGTCACTACCAAGACGTCCCCAACCGCTACGAGTGGGGAACGCACCCCGATCTCCCAGCAACCCCTACAATCAGCAGCCCCGGCGTCCCAGGCTCCCTGGGTATTGACGGCCTGACATCGCCCGGAGGAGCTTCCGCTGTGTCTCTAAAATCCCCCAAGTTGGCCAAGTCCTACTCAGGAAAAGCGATTGAGCGGAAAGAGCGAAACATTCTTTCACCACAGGGGGAGAACGCGAGTTACTTCGGGGTTGCGGACGAGCAGACGGAGAAGGAAAGGAAAAGCAAAACTCCGCGGCGTCCAGGGAGCTCCTTGAAATATGAGTCTGAAAAGGATCGTGTCGGTGGCCACCCAGTCCCAGAAGCTGTTTTCTCCACAGCCGTCAGCAGCGGGCCGCGTGCGGCGACAAGTAAAGAAAAAGTAGCTCCGACTGCGCGGCCGGGTATAACAGATACTCAGGTAATTGATATTGTGGCCGGGCAAGGGGAAGGAGGGAAAGAGAAAAAGGAGAAGGAAATGGAGAAGGGGAAGGAGAAGAAGAAAGAGAAAGGGGGTGCTCCGGTGGAGGAGAGTAAGAGCAAAGCACTTTCTGGCGCTGCTTCCTTTGTCGCCCCGCAAAGTCAGTCTCAGCACTATGTACTAAGCCAGCAGCTCGGTGGCGTTGGTGGTAAGACTCTGCCTGGGATTGCCACGGTGCGAGTCGCGCCGCCGCCTGCTCAAGAAATAACTTCGAAAGCGTTCGGCAGCAATACAAGTGCGAAACGGATATCGGGGGCTTCAGAACCTCAGCGAAATATAACACCCAGCACCATTGCCCCCGGACCCGTTCCCAAGAAGGCCACAGCCAGCCATCCTTCGACTGCAGTGCCTAAGTCCCCATCCAGGAAAGACAGAGGTACTCCACTTACCTCAAGCCGCCCATCGCCCGCACAAACAGCTTCAACGAGAGGTTCTCCGAGAGCAGCCCCCGGCGCAAACGCATCGCCTGAATCCCGCCTTAGCTCATTCTTCAGCTCCCTTCGCGCCGCGAGCTCCACTATCGATGCCAAGATCCCCCCAGCTCCTACTCGCCCATCACCCGGCTTACACAGCGCTAGTCCCGCGTCTAAGTCGACGTTCAAGCTCGACCCTCCGCCGACAGAAATCCCAACTCACGTTGGAGGCGTAAAGATTAATGTGGCGCTGGTGCAGAGGCAGGTCAAGCGATGGGAAGTGGATGAACGGACTTGCACGGAAATAGAGCGGGAAGTGTATGGTGCAAATGAGAAGAGACATAAAATTGTAAACGAGGGAGCTGACTCAGCTGAGGTTTCGACGAACCTGGTAGATGGCCATGAGCAGAACGGCTCGCTCATTAAAGATGGCGCTTCTGTTTCTCCCAGGGCGTTCAAAACGAGAGAGGAGCAAGACACCGCGGAGGAGACAGAAGACAGTGGCTCGGGCGCTGCGAAATTTGCAGCCGGAATAGCGGGTGCTGTGGTAGGCGCGTTTGTCGGCGGCCTGTTAGAGGATAAGACTCACTCAGAATTGGAAGGGGAACACGAGCACAAGAGCGACAAGCCCAGCGATGACGAAAAGGAACCGAATTCGATAGACAATGACCCGAAAGCTCCTACGCACCGCGACTCTGGCTCCAACTCCGATAATGATGGGGACGGGGTTGGCAAAGCATCAGTCGCCTCGAGTGGTTCAGGAGATGAGCGCGAGGTTAGTATAAAGGACGATACAAGCGATGGGAAGAGTACTAAGCACGACACCGACAACGAGGATAGCTCAAGCGAAGATGGTAGCGATGGAGCTAGTACGGAGAATGGGGACGGAGAAGTAGCAGATAGAAGCGATGATGCTGTGAGCGGGCAGAGCAACACTAGCAGCGACGACGGTGAGAGCGGCGAAACGAGCGAGAACGACTCTAAAGGCGAGAGCAGCGAAGATAAAGATAGTGACAAAAACAGCCAGGACAGTGACGGAAGTGAAAACAACACTGATGGCGAGAAAAGTAGTGATAGCGACGAAGGGAATAACAGCAGCGATGGGGACAGTGGGGATGATGGAGACAATAGTGACGAGGGAGATAACAGCGACGATGGGGATAACAGCGACAATGGGGATAGCAGCGACGATGGAGATAGTAGCGACGATGAGGATAGCGACGATGGAGATAATAGCGACGATGAGGATAATAGTGACGATGGAGATGATAGCAACGATGGAGATAACAGCGATGATGGAGACAACAGTGACAATGGAGATAATGGTAATGATGGGGATGCGTCAGAAGGCAACGAGGGTAGTGATGACAGTGGCGGAGACAACGACGGCGATAGTGATGGTAGTGACGGCAGCAACAGCGACTGATATAGCCTATACTTCATTACAAAGGTAGTGTGAACTAATAAGGACTCAGTGCAGTTTAATTAAGGTTGGTTCGATATCGCATGATCTTACGATTATTCTTCGTTTACTTTTTCTGCATCAAAACCACTATCTTAATCCTGCAGCGATCCTCAAAATTCTCCTCGTCCATACGACTCAACAAGTTAACTAGAGGCACAGCCCAACTACTGCAGAAATGTCCACTATGTGCAAATTGTTGGACCGAGAAGGTTCTTTCCGTTATCATGCGGTCATTCAAAGCTGTCGACCTGAAAATGAGGTCATAAAAGAAGGGCTCGTGTGTAGATTGATCTATGAAGAAAAGAGACTATATATACATGAGATAGGTGGCAAAAAGGTAGACGTGAGTCACAGGCTGACAACAAAGCTGACGACGACAAATTGCACCAGGTAGGCAGTAGGCGACAGGTCGACACACCCCCCCTTGAGCTCGCTTGCAGGTCAAAGCTGTATCACCAGTCTTAGCGTGGTGTTAAGTCAACGATTTTATCAACCCTCCACCGCCTCCCCTCCCATAGATTCGGTCCCTAGGGGCTCCAGAAAACAAGGTCAAACAATAATTAAGAAGATTATTAATCAATCAACCCATTTTATCAATGAACAGTTCTATATGAACTATCTAACATGTTGTGTATAGAGCCTTCCCATCTAGGTACAATTAATATAAAGTTTATATTAAAATCGCACGCTATAAATACATTCTGCAAGATCCAGCCTTTTCTATTACGCTATACTGCTTGCTAAGCTTTAGGAACTAATATTAATATATATAAGTCGTTAAGCGCGCTAATACAATCTATAAAAAAGGGCCATATCTTATTATCAGATTCTACCCGTTTAGGTATTTAATTAGGCGGTAGCTTAATAGTATCCTTATACAGCTTATATAGAGTATTAAGAACCTTATAGAAGGAGCTAATAGTGGTTAGTTATAGCGTCTTATTACCCACTAAATATTACCTACTAATAGGCTTACTGTAGACGTCGAGTGCTAAAACTCCCACGCTATAAACTTTCCAGTTAACCCACCCCTATATCTAGCTATAAACATTATCAGCTTCTGCTCCGCCAATATACCTTTCTATATATATAATCCATAGTCGCTAACAAGCCGATTAAGGAGCAATTTAAACATTCGTTAATTAAGGCGTATTACCATTTTAAGCGCCTGCGGAGGACCATATAATAGCTCTACTATTCTTGCCTTACCACGCAGACAGTGATCTTGTTGGATTGGCGTGGCGTGGATCTAAGGCCAAATCCACGCCATCCATCAAAAAGACGATTTGCCGCCAGGATCGCCACGGCGCTCCAGTGTAGATATATACTATATATAGTAAGTCTTGGCATAGGTTTGGTGTTATAATTAAGGAGTAGAATGTAGTTAAACTTACCAAAAAGGGTATCAGATTTGCTCACTACCTCCCTCCAAGCCTCCCTCTATAATCTCATCGTCCTTAATAACCTCCACCTTATTGCCAAGTATATCTTCTACCTTAAAGCCTTTAATTGCGTCAAACTCTTCCTTAAGGCCCTCACCCCAAGCCTTACCAACTACCTCAGGTGGTTAAGGCAGAGCTTCTGCAGCCTTGCGAGCGGCAGAAGCTTATGCAGGTAATAGAAAAGGAGCTGCGGGCTCTCCTTCTACCTCTCCAACCTCCTAATCATCAAATGCTCCTTTTCGCGGAGGCCCGTACGAGTACTAAAGACACTCATTCGCCTTAATTATATCCAATCGCAATCAAGACCAACAATCTTTAAGTAGAATCTTACAACTACTAAATAGTCTCTCGCATTTATCTAATATAGAAGGCACTATAAGTATATTAAGAGCAAAGCGAGCTAAATCCGGTTGGCTCTTATAGCGATTCAGCCAGTATTATAAGACATTAAATTATTTGTTTTTACTAACTAGCTTACAGTTCGTTTTAAGGTAGGATCTAAAGCTGTCCTTATTAGGTTAATCAATTAACTAAACTAGGTAAGAGACTTTTAGGCGTTTATAAGCCCGAGCAGAGGTATACGTCTTCGCTGACTGCGGCTAAGGTGGTAGAGGATTTAGGGTAGGTAAATTTGAGAGGCTTAACAAATATTTGCCTTTATATTCGAGCCAGAGCTTCTTAACTAGATTCTTAACTGTAAGAATCCACTTCTGCTTCCTAGTTAAGTCCTCCCATTGCTACTTAAACCACTTCATCTTAAGTATTGGGTTGAGTATAATCGCTGCGTAGTATGCCCTAGTATTATTAGCCTTTTTATAATACTTCTCGCACTTTACCTAAGCAGCTTCCGCTCTACCTGCAAGATATTTATAGCTTTAAGCTTCTTAGCAAGTATAGTGGTACTTCTGCTCCTTAGCTAAGAGCTCTAAGAACTTCTGCTTTATAGAATTAAGCTTATTTAGAAGCCAATTAAGTATTTAAAAGTAATCCGCAAGGCCTATTATATTGCCCTCTACTATAACAGTAGCCTCGTAAAATATTTTAAGGTAATTGTGTAGGTGTAGCTAGAATATATTGCATTGCAATAGGAGGCAAATTGACGCCACGTATGGCAAGTTGCCGTTACGTAAGGCAAGTTGCCGTCACGTGTCACCGCGGCACTAGCGTGGTAAGGAACCTTAAGTTCCTTACCCTTCTTTGTATTAGAAGACAACATCTATCTACAACACCGCATAGTATATATTATTGTGATATATGTATTCTGCACATTGTTAAAGCATACTAACAGTAGGTGTTTAAGCTCCTTCTAGTGGTGGTCTTAGAGCTTATTATTATTTAATATAGGCTTTAAGCCGGCTAATGGTATATAGGTATTACAGAATTGTTTAATACGTTGCTTACAATTTAGAAAGCGACTAATAGCTATAAAAAGAGAATTCTAACGTGTTTAATTGTTCTAGATAAGCTAGTTAATATTAGTATTAATTTTTAAAATAATTAAAATATTACGACTGTGTAGAGAGACTGCGCAGTTTTCTACTAGTATATAGAAAATCCGTAACTAAGCCAATTAACTTCCTTGCTTGTGACGTTAAAGGGAAAGTTAAAGCTTAGATCTTAACACTAAATACTAATATAAAATCTTATTACCTACCTCTAAGCTGTTAAACTTAGCTAATAAACCTCCCATTTAGATCCTCGCAAAGAAGCCATAATGCTAGGGTATTAGGTAAATAAACCAGATAATATTATAAAGTAATCTAACTGCTCTACGCTTTCTCTAGAGCTTCTTAACTGCTGCCATATCCTTATTGCAATAGGCAGTAGAAATCTACTTGTAAATCTTCTTAGAGTCCTTCCCTATAATAAAAGCCTAGGCGTAGAGGTTTATAATATAACTAAAGCAACGCAGTTAACGTGCCTTTTGCTGCTTTACTAATATGTTTTAATAGAGAGCTTAAAGGACAGCGTTAATACACGTATTATTTAACTCTGTGTTGGTTTCACAAGGTGATATTACGTAGCTACGGTTCGTAGATAGTATGATAATTGTTATTCGATTTCTTCCTCCTGCTTGAGGAAGGGTAAGGAGCTTAAGGCTCCTCGCCACGCTAGTGCCGCGGCAACACGTAACGGCAACTTGCCTTACGTAACGGCAACTTGCCTATATTCCTAACACTGGCAACTCTTCTTTTGCGGTTGCCATCTATATATATACACCGCTTGACTAGCGTAACAAATATTAATCCTCCTTACTTACTATTGCTATTGTAATATAAGTCTCGCTGTCCCAAAATTTGCCTTTTAGCATGTGGTGCTTTCTTACTTAGGAGTTATAGGTAGATACCTTATTAGGAGGGCCGCTAAGGCGCTAGTAGTAAGCGAGCTAATAGCGATTTTCTATCCCGGGGATAGAAAATCCTAATTGGCTGGTTTAAGTTAGGGTTTACAGAATGTTATACTTCTACTCCCTTTTAACCTAACCTTTAACTTGTATATGTAGAGTATTTGTGTTAACAAACGTTTCTAGAGCCTTGTTTGGGTTTGCCTTTATTATTACGTCTACTAGGTTATCTTAACCGTTAATCCATTAAATCTTAAAGAGTTCTTACCGTTTATAGGATTAATAAAGTGCTATAATATTAATTATAAGGCGCTTCTCCTTTGTAGTACTAAGCTTAACTAAGTATTTATAGAGGGAGTATAAATCAGTGCATACGATTATAGGGATAACAGGAAGTTTGAGTTAATCTATAATTATCTTTAGGGTAGTTCCAATTGTAATTACTATGTTAACTCCGCTGACTATTCCGTATATCTCTAACGCTAGAACACTTTAAGTGACGCACTTACTCTTAGTTAAGCTCTAATAAATAAGATTACTATAGATTGTAAAGTCATTCTCTCTAGTAAATTCGTTCGCGATAATAATTTTATATTCTAACTAGGAGCTAAAATCTTTGTTATTTATAAACAATCTATTAACAAATATAAAGAGCTTGGCGGTAGGAAGATTAATAGGTATATAGAGTAGTCCCCAATCAAGATGGTTCATTTGCTAGAAAAGATGTTTATTTAGGGTAAGAACGTCGTCCTTAGTTGGTTCCTGGTGTTAGGCGGCAATAGAGAGATTAAATAAAGCCTTAGGTTAACAGATAGAAGCAATATAAGCTCTATAAGCGCGTTACTCTATATATCCTTGCTTTAGAGAATTAGCGTTAATAACATTAATCTTCTTACCTTAACCCTTCTAGCGTAAAGCAATAGAATCCTTATTTAGGGAGAGGGTGCATCTATTAAAGAGTAATAGTATTGTTAAATTAAGCTTTTCCTTTAGCTTTGCTATAAGATTTGCCTTTACTAACTTATCTTCTTTAAGAGCTAAGAATTGGTTATCTCCTAAGATAATTATATTATTAGTTTACATGCTAACGATTCCAAATAGAGTTCCTATGGTTATAATTAGGAAGCATGGGTTAAATATAGAAGTAGTTATTAAAAGCTTCTCTTTATAGTGCTTGCTATAGGTAGCCTACTAATAGGTTCCTGCCTCTGCGATTCTATATAATAGCTTAAGCACAACTATGATTGTATCTTTGGGATATTGGTAACGAATTTACTCTAAAAAGTATGCCAATATTAAGCGCTAAAGGTGCGTCTCTAATTGGGTGTAGGCCTAAGTAATATCTTATAAATAAACCGCTATTCTATTCTTTATTAAGGAGGGAGCTAGTGCAATAATAACTCGCTAACTAGCTCGTTAAATTATAGGAGATTATATAAGAATTACCTCCTTACTATTATTATTGTAACCTTAGATAACAAGCCTTGATTTCTTAAATAGGGCATTAGTAGCTTTACCCTTAATTTTATTAACTATTCTTAATTTAAAGATGCGAACTTTATTAAACTTAGTAGGGTTATATTTCTTAAATTTAAAGACTCTTTTTATAATGAGACTATTAATCTCCTACTTATTAGATGCTTAGAAAGGAGCTCCTAGAGTTATAATATAACCTTCCTTTTAAAGCTATTTTGCGAGTTTAAAGTCAGCCTTCTCCTTAGCTGTTATAAAGGCCATTAATAGCTTAACTTCATTCTTAATAGTAGCAATAAATTGCTCTTCAAAATTAATAAGATATTGGTGATTTTGTAATCCCTTTAGGCAACCTCTACCGCGTTATAGTTGCGGCGTATCTACTATAATTATATTAGAATTATAGTCGCCTTCTAGAGCACGTTAATTGTAGCTCTCCTTTAGGGCATTTTCTATAGTATCCTGCAAAGGCTTAGAACTGTTATCTTTGTAGTAAGGCTTAATAACAGTTAAACGGAATTAAGTGGGTCTATAAGGCATCTAAATAGTATAAATCTGGCCATTAATTGCAATAAGTTAATGTGGGCCTAACTATCCTCCCTTTTTACGCTATATGTGTACCTTAGACTAGAGTGGCAGATTAAGCGTAGTTAAGGTATTTAGGCCATTTCTTATTCCTAGTGCATTATTAACTTGGTGTGTGGCATAGAGACATTATACCTCCTTTATTGCCTTACAAATAGCCTTAGCTTATTATATAACGGAGGGAGATAGTGGAGAATTGTTAGTCATTTAAGGGTAGGCGCTAAAGACTAGTAATATAGGTATAAGTCCATCTAGGCTAGCAGAATTGTTAATAGCTTTAACAGCCATTTATAAGGTAAGTTCTTTGCTAGCGTCCTCTAGTTTTAAAAAGATAATCTTATATACGCGGCATAATAGCGCGTGATATCGCTCTACTTTTCTAATACTATTATATGCCTTAATAGGGACTTCCTTAACCTTAATTGCCATTGCCTTTATCTATTATTAAAACTCTATAGATAAGAAGTTCTTTCCTGCATTATAGATAATTTAATTAGGGGGTCCTAGGTAGACATCAATCTAGCATAATTAAAGGGTATCCCATACGTTCCTAGCTGATATATCCTTTAAGAAACGTGCGGCTTAGAAGGAGGTTAAGAAGTTAACAACTTAGAGTACTGGCTTACCGCTAAGATATATAACGTCAACAATAATATAGAAGTTAAAGTTATAGTCATCTTTAAGGGTGAACTTAAATCGGCCAGGGAACTTCTAGTTTATTTAGTAGTAATAGCAGTACTTTATAAGATGCTTAATTGCCTTAACCTTAACTTTATAACCTACTTACTAAAGAACCCTAAGCAATTAGTAAATAGATAGGTGGCTAAAACAATAGTGTAGTTAACGTAACTCTAACTTAGTTAAATAGCTTTAAGCAATACTCCTTTCTGGTTATTAAAGGAGCAGCTAAGGGTAACCCTATTTACGTATAATAGGCACCTAATTATCTCCCTATATAAGTATATTTTTAAGGTTGTTAAGCTTAACGCCTAATTTATCTATATCCTTAATGCAGAATAGAAACAGAGTATTTGTAGGAATAATATAAAAAGTAATATATCCTAAAGGGGTTTGGACCCTAATTATGCCAAGAGAGATCGCGGTACCCTTGCCAAAGCGTATTATATATTGGCCTGCCATTAATTGGTTAATTTAAACAGAGCTATTAAGCTATTAAAGGGCTTAAACTTAAGGTTCTCCTGCTATAGATACTTCTGCGGCTCTAGTATCTAGCATAATACTATAGAAGATGTTTACTAAGTATCTATTATTAAAGGAGAACGCGGAGCTTTCCTTTAGCTTATTAAAGATATCTAACTTTGTAATAGAATGGAGCGTAGATTGGTTATTAAGAACAGCGACGGTTTATATACCATCTACCTTACTATACTTAGTAAAGTATTGGTTAGGAGAGTAGTCCTTAATTTCTATATCCATAAGAAGCTGTTTAGTCTTATTAACCTCACCCTTAAGATCTTCTACGCCTTTATATTAAACCAGGAAGCTTTAGAAGTAGGCTATAGTAACCTTATAATTTCCAACGTTTCTTATACTCTAACGAAACTTGTTATATGCCTCTTTTTACTTATTAAGGGAGTGTCTAGTTAACTAGTAATTTGGCTTTTTATAAATATAGCACTTTTTCTAGTAATTACTTTAAAATGAACCTCTATAAGGACCCCCATAATTACCTTATAGTCAACGTTGATTATACCCTTTGCCGTATTCCCTACCACGGCCACTATATATTTGGTCAGTCCAGTTATAATTATATTGGTTAGGAATACTTGGTTGGGTAGGGTTTTCGGTATAGAACTATTAAGATTCTTGTGTTTGTATTATAGTACCTATAGCGGAGCGTAGCTCGGCATATGCTCCTTTAAACATATCTATAGGTTTGTATAGCGCTAGATTACACTTAGGAACGCTATAGTAGGCTAAAATAACCTAGTCCCTTAGGCTGTTCTTATTTTAGTAAGTTTTGGTAAGGCTATGTTAGATTTTCTAGAGTTTATTAAAGAGTAATTAAAGGCACTTTAAATGAGTCTTTGTTAGGTTAGAAGTAATAACTCTCTAGAATATAGTCTCCCGCTATTTAGACATATAAAGTTAGTAATTCTTATTAGTCTTAAAGTAAGCTCTAGTAAGCTGAAGCATTATATTAAAGCTATAGTTTTTACCTGTAATATAGTCGTAATAGAATGTCGCCGCCTATCCCTTTAATATAATAGAGAAAGCGTAGTGGTACTAGTGGCCTTAAATTCTAACCTTATTACAACAGTTGTAAAAGACCTATAGTTTTGTTCTAAGTATGTTATATAGTTCTCCTCTAAACTTCTTTTCTTTGTCTGAATATACCTTTATTAGATTCGTAACTTCTCATAATAGAGGCTTACTAGTTGGCTAAAGTGGAGGCGGTAGAGGAGGTAGAGGAAGAGTACCTTTAGGTGGAAAAGTACCTCTAGGTAGAAGAGTACCTCTAGGTAGGAGAGTAGCGTTCTAAGGGTTTAGATATAAATTAAAGTTGCCTTCTAAAGAATATTAGTTGGTTTTAGGTTTCTATAGTTAATATATAATCTTAGCTTCCGTCTATACTAGCTCCTCTATTCTAATAATAACGGCCTAAATGTTACTAGTAATTGGGTTACCGTTCTTAGTAATATATACCCTATTTCTATAGAGAAAGTCTTAAAAATCCTAGATAATATTAACATTTCCAAGTACCTAAGTATTGGCAGTCCATCCTATAAAATCCTCCCTAAAATATTCCTATAGTTATACATCGGCGTAGTGTCTACTTTGGTAGAAGAGAATATGGTATAGGAGGAAGCTATTAACTTGTTTTGCTGTATAGGTTATTATATTAAAAATAGAAAAATCATCCCAATCTTTATTAATAAGTTTCGCGTATGTGGCTACCCCTAGTAGTAAGGAGTCTCTCCAGTTATTAGCCATGTTTTTAAAGGAAGGGAAGTGTTATAGGGTTGTAGGAGAGGAGGTGTTATTAGTATAGGGATTATCAATTATTGTTTGGTACGCGTTTAGACAAGAATCTGCGATTATAGGGCTTAGGACTAGTTCTGGCCTTAAATCGCGAAGACTTATAAAGCGTATTATTCTATATAATAGACGCAAGAATCTGTAATCCGGGAAAGGCTTAGGACTAGTTCTGGTCTTTAAATCCTTAAATTTGTAGAAGAGTTCTATTTAAGGTTTAGGACTAGTTCTAACCTTAAAAGACAGCTTCCTTTAGCATGAGTAGCACTGGTATAGTGGCTCGTCTCTTCTTGGGAATACTTAGCTGCTCTATAGTATAACAGTGAAGTTAACTACTGATTAGTGTTGGTTTTATAAGGTAATATCATGTAGCTACGGTTCGTAGATAGTATGATGATTGTTGTTTAATTTCTTCCTCCTGCTTAAGGAAGGGTGAGGAGCTTAAGGCTCCTCGCCACGCTAGTGCCGCGGCGACACGTGACGGCAACTTGCCTTACGTGACGGCAACTTGCCTGTATTCCCAACACTCTGTATTATTAGCTATAAAATATCCTATTTTACCACAGATACTATACTTCTTAAAGAGCGTAACTAGTACGCCTACTTAGTTCTTGCCACTATATTCACCAAATACCTCTTATAGGCCTAAAACTACATTACAACGCCTCCCTTTTTTATTAATAAAATAAGCAACTACACCAAGAACTGTATAGGAATTTAGTGACGTCTAAAAATTAAAGGATATTAATATTGCGCTTTAAGCTTCCTAAAAGTTAATCTTAAGCTCCTCCCTCTGTCTTTTATAAGCCTTAACTACCTAGCCATAAATTATACTCGCAGCCTTTAAAAGAAGCTTCTTAAGGCCCAAATATAGGAAGAAGAGGAGGCTATAGAAATACTTATTCTTAAATTAGAAAAAGGCAATATAGCAGCACATAATCTATTAAATTAAGAGCCGTTTAAAGCTTTTAAAATTGTAACTTAGTTTAAGCAACCACTAAGCAGGATACTCCTTAATTGTTAGCTAATCCAAATTAAAAGGACGCCTCTCTTTGAGCTCGCCAGTAGATCTATTTATATTATAATCTTAACAGAGGTAATCTAGAGCTATGTACCTCCCCTTTAACACCGTTATAAGCTCTTAGAGTCGCTTCTACTTCTTATAAAGCTAGCAGTAGTAAAACGTCGTGTTGCCGTCCGACTCCTTTAAAAAGATATCCTCCCCTTAACACCAGATTAGTGATGTTTATTACTTAGTATTCTTTAGCCTCTTTACCAGAGCTCTGCACCACATATACTACTTACCATATAGCCAAAATTTGTTAAAGCTTTTAAAGTTATCTGCCTTTAGGTTAATTAACTTAGGCCTAAGTATAATGTCATTAGTAGGCGCGGCTGCGCTTATAGGAAAATATTACTCTATATAATTAAGGGAGGCAAAAGAGAGCCAAGGCGTGATTATATATGGAGGAAGGACGTAGGAAGGAAAGCAAGATAGGCGGGCTTCCTAAATTATATGGAAAATACTCTTATTTTTAAACTCCGAGTCATCATAGAGCTCCACCGATTGGCTTAACACTACGCTTTAATACCTTATTAATCCTTCCTCCTTAGCCTCCTTCTTCTAATTAGGTATAGAACTGGCGCTCTAAGAGCTCTAAAGCTTTAAGATCCACTCCGCGCCACCAATTAAATTAGTGGATCCACTGCCAAAGCAAATTGGATCCAGCCGTCCACGCCATATTGCCGCCAATCCAACAAGATCACTGCACGCAGAGGGTTAATAAGTTGCTAGCGCCTGCTATTTAATACTAAAAGGTTCCTTGCACACTTAATAAGCATATAAAGCAGCGATATCATTGCTAGAACGCCTATTAATACTATGGTCAATATATAAGGCTTTATACACCACCTTGTCACATCTCGTCGTAAGTGCCTATTGATCCCGGCGACTAAACTACCTATTTTAGGCATAATTCCATACAGAAAGGGCATAAATCCGCGCAGTTTGATCGGCACGATCGGCACGCACTTACAACGAGATGCGCCGGGGTGGTGTAGTTAACATTTATTAAATCACGTAATAGTGAGAATAGGTTAAAAATATCGTAAAAGAGGGCAGAATTAATTAACCTATTCGTGTTAGGGTTCCACAAGTACCCCCCCTTCAAAACGGTAGGTACTGGTGGAATTCGCCCAGGTAGACTGCCCAGGTGGCTTGAATTGCTAACAAAACTCACTGCTATACAGTAAAGCCGCGTTTTAACGTTATCTTGGTATACCGTTCATCTACAGTATACCGGTCAATATCCAGGAACAGTTGATTTTACTATGAGGCGTGTAAGGCTTTACGTTTAAATTTGATACGCCGTTACGTTCAAAGCTCTCTCATACAAGAACGGTATAGCGCGAGCAATTATGGTGTTGGAACCCCTATTTTTGGAGCTAATTTGGGCGCCCA
>Ga0307507_10001022_pt1 | contig 62353 bp, 14 predicted proteins | sample 7_EM_MG_FD_207223 | JGI IMG/M metagenome (GOLD analysis project Ga0307507, IMG submission 207223) | Populus trichocarpa ectomycorrhiza microbial communities from riparian zone in the Pacific Northwest, United States - 7_EM | ecosystem: Host-associated > Plants > Roots > Unclassified | place...
AACAATTTTTTAAAATTTAAAACCTATAACTCTTTTAGAAATCCTACTAATTCTCTTTTACAATCTATAATATTTAATATATATTTTCTATTACTATATATTAAAATTCTTTTAAAAAAATTTAATATCTTGTAAAGATTTATATTTATTACAACTCCTTTTATTTAAATTTTTATTTTAAAAGCGTAAAAGTTTATTATAAGATTATAAAGTTTAAAATTTTTATTTTATATGGAAAATTATACTTTTTTCTACTTTTTTGACTTTATAACCTTATAATATTTTTTTACATTTTTTAATTAAAAATTTAAATAACAAGATTTTTAGTAAAGGCAAATTTTTATAGCATATTAAATTTTTAAGAAATATTTTTAATATTTAGTAATAGAAAATATATGCTAAATATAGTGAGTTTTAGTAAGATATCAGTATAACACACAGGCTTTTGACAAGGGACTGTAAATGCTAAACTCTAAAAAAAATTCGCAATTGCTCAAACATATATCTGCGAAGAGCTTCCGATATTTTTTAAAGCTCTAGAATCAATTGCGTGGTTATTGCATAGCAATTTAGCAGGAAATATCATTTTTTGGGTGGCCTCGGCACGGACACTTTTGACGAGGGACTGTATTTACGTAAACCTATTGCATGTTTCCTTAATAGCAACCAGATAATAATCTGGGACGCTTATAATCTAATAGTTACTACTAGCAACTCCTAGGGTACCCCTCGCACTATTAGCCCCTAGACCTTTTAGGGTGGCTTATTTAATAGTTATAATATAGTTCTTAGATAGGATTGGCTCGCGGAAGCAGATCTATTAATTAGCTTTTGTTCTAGATAATTCGTCTAGGGTACTTTAGACCCTAAACACCTCTAAATAGTCACCCTTAATACACTCCTAGTAGACATTAAGGCTAGCGAAATAGTCTATTTGCTATAGCTAGAAGACTCCTTCTTTATACCGGTTATAAATATAATAAAGGACCTATTATTACTAGCAGCGAGTACCTATATAGACCCTCTAAATATAGAGATACTAGTTATAAATATAATAGAGGACCTATTATCACTAGCAGTAAGTACCTGTGGAGACCCTCTAGTGCCGGCGCAGATTACCTTAACTTAGGGGGGAGGTAATTAAAACCCCAAAACTATTAAGTATACTACAGTAGAGCTATATACACTCTTAGTGTAAGCATATCTATAAAATGCATATCGGCCGCACCCTTCTCTTTACTGGCTCCTAGAAGTACACTACTATATAATAGTCGCATTGACCTCTATAGACCCTAGCCTACTAGATATATATAAAGAGGAGATTAATATCTTCTCTAATAAGCTAGTAAGTATACTATCTTAGAACTCTAAGTACGACTATATAATTAACTTAAAAGAAGGCAAGACGCCACCATAGATACCTATCTATAACCTCTTATAGAAAGAGTTATAGATCTTACAGGAGTACCTAGAGAGTGCTCTTAAGAAGGGCTAGATTAGGCCCAGTAAGTCGCCTACTAGAGCGCCTATCCTCTTTATAATATGTACTATAGGATTTATATTAAAAAGGGAGATGAATGGAAGACTATATTTAAGACACGCTATAGTTACTTTAAGTACCTAGTAATGCCCTTTAGTTTTACTAACGCCTCTATAACTTTCTAGAGCTATATTTAAAAAGCTCTAGGGACCCTAGTAGATACTATCTGTGTAGTTTACCTAGATAATATTCTTATCTACTTAAATAATAAGGATAAGTATGTTAAGCACATTAAGCAGGTACTGCGACAGCTCCGCGCTTAGGGCCTCTACGCCAAACTATTAAAATATATCTAAGAATGTTAAGTTTCTAGGCTTTATTATTATATCTAAGGGTATTATAATGGATCCTATCTACGTAAAAGCTATTAAGGAATGGCCTAAGCCTAAGTCCTATAGGGACATCTAGGTCTTCCTTAGCTTCACCAACTTCTATAGGCGATTTATCTGGAACTACTCAGATACCGTATACCCCCTATATATATATCTTGTACAGGCATATCACAACCTAACATCAGATAGGGAGAAGAAAAGATAGAAGCGTAAAAAAGGGCCTACTAAATAGTATTAACCTTAGTCCTAGCCTAACAACGCTTAGTAGGCGTTTTATAAGCTACGCGCTATATTTATATAGACTCCTCTACTTTTCCACTTTAACCCTAATCTACCCCTAATAGTAATTACTAACGCTTCCAATTATGCCTATAGTGGTATACTTCTATAGCCTTTTAAGTAGGGAGATTAACTCCACTAGTACCTAATTACTTATTATAGTCAGAAGCTTACTAGCCTAGAAGTATGGTATAATACATATAATAAGGAATTACTTACTATAGTGCAATGCTTTAAGACGTGGCGCCACTACCTTAAGCACACCACACATATAACGCGCGTGCTCTGCAATTATAACAATCTTAGGTACTTTATAACCACAAAGAGCTTATCTGCTCGCTAGGCCTAGTACGCTAAGAAACTAGCTAAGTTTAATTTTAAGATTAAATATAAGCTAGGCAAAGCAAATTCCACTAATGCACTATCTTAGCACCTAAATTATACTAAAGGCTTTAAAGATAGCAGTAAGAGGATAGTCCTTAATACTATACTACCTATATTACAGTAAAAGTTATAGGTTATAGGCCTTATGGGCGGCCCTAGTGCTACTATACCAAACTAGTAAGTAGTATATATATAGTATGCAAGCAACCCTTACAAATATGGCGCCGGCGGACTAAGGTGTCCTACTATTCTCTTTAAAACCTCCCTAACCGGCCTAATCACATTTAACCCTAGGGAAGATCCCTTAGCCTAAGCGACGGTCCCCTGCAATAACCTAGCGAGTTACCTGCGTATTACATATTACTTTACTAGTACTAACTTTACGCAGAGTCTTGTGCTATAGTAAGAGGATGTAGTAGCTACCTTAGCCGAAACGGCGTTTATAAAATACCCCCCTAAGTCACTGGTTAATTTTATTTATAAAGTATAAGAAAGGGACGCCTTTATACACTCTATATATAATTAGTTAACCTAGGGATAGGTTCCTACTAGTAATAAGGACTATACCCTTAACAATTAAGGACTTTTAAGGCAAAATAACAAGGTATAGGTGCCAAATTATATACTACTATAATAGGAGATCCTTAAGCGGAATTATAACAATCCTATAGGTAGCTACTATGGATTTAACTATACCTACAAGGTAATTACGTGGAAGTATGCTTAGAATAGTCTCATTAAAGATCTCCATAAATACCTAGATAACTATAATACCTACCAACACTATAAATCGCGCCGCTATAAACCCTATAGTAAGCTATAGCCTTTTTAGGTCCCCATCCAAGCCTAGCAATATTATTTACTTAACTTTATTATAGATCTCCCTAAGTCTAAAAATCCTAATAGCGTAGAGTATAACTCTGTCCTTGTCCTTATAGACCATTTTATAAAGCTAATACGCTACTATCTAGTGTGTAAGATAATTAATACTACGCAACTCACAGAACTCTTATTTAGAGTCTTTGTATAAATAGGGCCCCTAAATAATATTATCTCTAATAGGGGTAGCGTGTTTACAAGCAAGTACTAGAGTACTATGTGCTACCATCTCCACATTCAGCGTAAGCTTAGCACCGCATTCTACCCATAGATAGATAGTTAGACAAAACACTAAAACTAGGAGCTTAAGGCATACCTACGTATATTTACGAACTAGGAACAGTCTAATTAGGCCTCCCTATTTAATAAGGCAGCCTTTGCCTACAACTCTAAGGTCTATACTATAACAAAGTGTTCTCCTATTAAGCTTACCTACGGCTAGCTACTAAATATTCTAAATAGAGTCCTAAATAGCGTCTAAGACGCCTGGCAAGGTAGGGAGGGGTCTAAGTTAATAAATGTTAAACTTATAGAGACGCATCTATAACGCCTGCGCCTTATATATAAGGTAGCGGCGGCGTTAATAATATACGCCTAATAGCTTTATGTAAAATACTATAATTGTTACTATCTGGCTAAGTATTTTGCCGTCGGTAAACGAGTCCTGCTCTCTTCTAAGAACATCTACACAAAATGTCCCTATAAGAAACTTAATCAGTGTGTCCAAGAGTCAGCGTCGCTGCCAGCGTCGCTGCCAAGAGGCTGATAACGTAAGCAGTCAGCGAGCTTATAGAGTCGTGACAGTCAGTCAGCTATAAAACTGCAGCTAGCTGACAGCTCGCTGCCTTAGTGGTAAGATTTGGTGGTAAGTTAAAGCTTTTGGTAGAAGTTAAGGATATTTAAATCTTCGACTAAGATTATACGCCAAGCAATAGGAATCTCTTGCTTAGCCATAATAAATTAAGCATTTTCCCTAATATCTCTATTACGCGCCGTACACTAGTTCTCCTATGCCACCTATGCAAAATGCAACGTACATTACATTTTACGCGTCAGCCAGGCAGTAGAGCTTCTTTCTCTACTTCTTCCTCTACTTCTTTATTAAATCCACAATCTACGCGTTACTTAACTCCTTTGGCACCGCGTAGGGTTTATAGATCAACTGCTTCCTCCCCTAGTGGTGGAAGCACGCTGAGCGGTGCATGGAGACTCTATTTAATGACTATATCAATGAGCAAGTAGATAAGGAAGATGAGGAACTAGTTAAGCCATAACGTAGGAAGGTTCCTTATAAATCTAACGACAATTTAACTAATAAATATGCAGCCTTTAGTTGTAGATAAGAGCCTTACTTCCTTAAAGCGCAATTAAAAGCGTATCAAGCTCGCTAGTGAGCTTGACTGCTACTACAACTTAGGCCTTAAGTTTATCAAGATCCGTTCCAAAGACGGCAACAAGCGGAACAACATCGTTCCTAATCCTCTCAACTAGTGACTTAAAATTGGTTAAATCCTTTATCTAACGCTTGATAAGATTGCTCTTAATATGTTCTCTATACTGGTAATAAGCTCTGTATGCGAACGAGCCTTTAGTTAAGCTAAAAAGATTATTACTAATGAGCGTAATAGACTCTTAGCCGATATGATTAAAGCAGATTAATATTAGAAGTGGTGGTTAATCAAAGGCCTTTTATTAAGCAGTTTAATTGACTGTATTAACTTAAATGGAGCTTTAACTACACCCTGGTTGACGAGCTTAAATATTAATCTTACTGGCTATAAGCCAACTACAGATGCAGAAAAGCCAGCTTGGTAAGGTAGACTCAGCAGAGCTTCGTATTTAATCAAATCTGATATAGAAATAGAGCCTCCGGAGTCCTTACCACCAACCGTTCTACCTACCTTTTAAGCCTCTACGGGTGCGGGACGAATTTGGCTATATTTGGATACTGCATTAGGTGAATTAGGGCTGAATTTTAATCAGACAATGTTGATATTTGTATATAGAGAGGTGCTGCTAAAAATCTGAAATGAAACACCATAGAGTCTATACAAATTTCCTAATTGGGACAGCTAGCTAACAGCTTGACAGTCAGCGTACGTTATCCAACAGTTAGCGGACAGCGAGCGATCCAATTGACGCAGTCAGTCAGCTATTTTTCTCAAACTCGCAGCTAAGCTGACTGCTGGACACACTGAACTTAATAGTAAGTTTATAGGACCGTTTTAGATCCTAGAGCGTATAGGGCAGCAAGTATATAAGCTAGAACTCCTACCTACTATGGTACAGCTCCACTTAGTCTTTTATGTCTCCTTACTAAAGCCTTATAGGTCATGCCCTAGGTTCTAACCCCTAATAGTAAAAGAGCTTAAGGAAGGCAGCTAAGAAGTAAAAGTAATTATCGCCTACTAGGATTGTGCTAGACAACTATAATACCTTATTAAATAGCTAGGATGGCCAAATAAGTATAATAAATGGAAATATAAGACAGAACTTGAGAATTATTAATAACTACTAGATAAGTACTGTAAGTGGAATACCCTAGCCTTATAGCTAAAGCATAGGTAAAAAGCAAGTGCTGCTGCTAAGATATAACCTGCACTAAAGCGGAGTAGAGGACGTCCCAAGGGATTAAAGAACAAGTAACGCTCGCGATAAGAACTATGGTATATATACGGGATAAAGCGCGATTTATTAATATCCTATATAAGCCACACTCTAACGCAACCTAGCTATGCTAGCAACTCGTAGGCGACTTATAGGCGAAGCTATAGCGTACGCTAATAAAGCTTAATTTAGAAAGCACCCTTCCTAGACCTAGTCCGTCACTCTATACTAGCTTAGCAGATTATTATATTAGAGAATAGGTCTACTTAACCAGGGTTTAAGACCTACTGGTAACCCGCTGGTAGTAACCTATACCGACAACTTATATACTATTCCACGTATATGCTATACAGATAACGTATAAGGCTAAAGTATAGGTTAGCAGCGGATTTAACGGGTATATAGCCTTGCTGTTTACGAATCTAGCTGTATATAAGTAACCTATAACCTACCTATAAAGTATATACAGCGCTATGCCGGTATAGCGCAAGGCCAAAGTATGGGGTTAGTGGTAAATTTAATAGGTATACTACCTTACCACCTATAAGTCTGGCTGTATATAAATAACCTATAACCTACCCACAAGGTACTAGCGACCTACCTATATAAGCGATCTTTTGGAATATTTTTAATAGTCTACTAAATTTAGGGGAGCCCTAAATAGACTAATTAGGATTTTCTATCCTAGGGATAGAAAATCGCTACTAGCTTAGTTAAATGTGGGGAGTCTTAGTAAGGCAAATCTAACTAATTAGATAACTTTAACTGGCAGTCGAAGTTCCTTAACATCCTTACGCCGCGTATGTATACTACCTATCTCTCTATACGCAAAATTAAGACGCTCTTTCCCCTCTAATTTTTTTTTTCCTTACTAAGGTTTTTATAGGGTTTTATTAAGGCTTAAGTATATAAAGGATTGGGGACAATCCTTTTTAAAGGGGGGGGCATTATTAGGTAAAACCTGAGTAGATAGTTATATAGCTATAAGGGATGGGCGACCCTGGGGCGACCTAGGGGTGACTTACCCGTAAGGTATATGCACTATACGTGCCTAAGGAAAACCCTTCCTACCTCGCATATAGACTCCTCCTTTTTCCCTTAAGGATTTGTCTGTCTATACAATATACCCTATTGTTCTATTATTGGACTCCCTATCCATATCCTCACCTCACAATACCTCTTATAATTTAATTTTAAGATTATATACTAACTAGGTAAACTTAATTAGAAGCCTAATACATTAATATAATAATTATAGAACTTACCTATAAATGCTTTAGACAAACAAATTATAAATTATTTACAAATCTTATTACCCCCTAAACATTTTAATAAACTACATCCTATATTTTTAGATATAGAACTTAATAGAAATAAATCGGAAGTTAATAAATAGGAAATAGAAATTAATAAGCTAATGGAATATAAATATAAGAACAATATATAGATAATTAATGTAATAAAAGCGATTTAAATAGAAAAACGACAGTATAAGGATATTATACTCGCTAAACGCGAAATTTAAAATAATTAATTATACTATTAATAGAAGATAATAGTTCCAAATTCCAAACCTTTACAATTTAAGATACTTAAATTTGTATACAACTCCCCTATAGTAGGGCATCCTAGCCATATAAAGACTTATAAAATTGTTTAATAAGTATACTACTAGCCTATAATGCACGACTATATATAAAAATATATTTAAGTATGCAGGATGTGCGTGTATAGAAAGACCTCTTATATAAAGAAGTAAGGAGTACTTTAACTGCTACTAATTCTAATGCAAAGATGGCGCAATATCTTAATTAACTTTATAGTTAACTTGCCTAACAGCAACAGGTTTATAAATATTATAGTAGTTATTAACTATCTTATAAAAATGCAATATATAATTCCTATCGACTTAATTAATGCAATATTAGTAGCCAAATGTTTTATTACGTATGTCTTTAAGCTACACAGACTTCCTAACTTAATAATATCCAACTATAAAAGCCAGTTCATTTTAGACTTCTAGCAAGCTCTATATAAATAATTAAGTATTTAAATATAACTCTTAACTATATTCCATCCAGAGATAAATAGTTAAACTAAAATTATAAACGCGATTATAGAATAATACCTATAAATATACTGCTCCTACCTATAAGATAACTAGAAAAAATGGTTACCCTTAGCTAAGTTTACTGCAAATAATATAATAAACATATTAATAGGCGTAACGCTATTCTACGCAACCTATAGACAAGACCCTTAACTTAGATTTAAACTATAACCTAAAATTAATATAATAGGACCCATGATTAAACGGATCTAGTTAATTAACGTGTATAACTTTACTAATTAAATAAAGTAGTTAACGGAACTATTACAAAGTAAATTAACGTACGCTTAAATGTTATAAAAATGGCATATAAATAAAGGATAAGCTCCTGTATAGGACTTTAAGGAAGGTAATATAGCCTACCTAAATATACGAAACCTAAAGACTTAATAGCCCTTAAAGAAACTAGATTAGAAGTTCGCGGGCCTATACCAAATTAAGAAGAAACTAAGCCCATACGCCTATAAGCTTAAACTACTAACTAAAATAAAAATATACCTAATATTTTATGTAAGCTTATTGCAACCTTTAAAAGATAATCCTATAACTTATAAAATCCTGCCACTATTTCCTATAATTGTTAACAACGGTAACGGTTTATACTTTATTAACTTAATTAATAATATATAATAGAAAACATAATCTAAACAATTTAAACTTCTTATTAAGTAGGAAGGATATAAAACATAAACCTAGGAAATCTATAACCAGATTAAGGCTAACGCGCCTTTCTTAGTAAAAGAATTCTATAAGGACTATCCTTTGCGGCCTGCTCTGGCTAGATAGACATAATATAAAGGTAAACAATTACCACCTAACATAAATATATAAAATATAATAGCAGGAAACTTAAAATTAAAAAGAACTTAAAATATACCATAATACTTATAATGCAATCACATAATACGCAATAGGTTATAAGTCTTAACTAAAATTAAATTATTTGGACCTTTGGTTAAAAGGGGGGGTACTATAACAGGACTAGCCCAGTTATAGTAGGAATATCTCAGTGAAATACTTAATAGATAAATTCCGCTAACTTAATTAAATTCCACTAAGTTCTACTAATGTAATAGAATTTGGTTAAAACCTGTTGAAATCCGCGTGGGCTTATGCCCACGCGTCTGCTGCTAAGACCCCAAATATTTAGTTATAGGTTTCCTATGTTCCTTTCTCTTCTTTATATAACGTCTTGTACTCTACAAGAGCTATATACCCTTAGATTTAGATAGAATTTATATTGTTCCTTTAAATCTTCCCTAAAGCCTCTTCGCGCCCTTATACCATCTCCGTATTTAGCGTAAGCTTAATACCACATTCTATCTATAGATAGATAGTTAGATAGAACGCTAAAACTAGAAGTTTAAGATATACCTATATATATTTACAAACTGGGAATAGTCTAATTGGGCCTCCCTACTTAATAAAGTAGCCTTTACCTATAACTTTAAGGTCTATACTATAATAAAGTGTTCCCCTATTAAGCTTGCCTATAGCTAGCTGCTAAACATCCTAAATAAAGTTTTAGATGGCGTTTAAGATGCCTAGTAAGGTAAGGAAGGGCCTAAGTTAATAAATATTAAACTTACAGAGACGTATTTATAACGCCTATGCTTATATATAAGGCAGCGGTAGTATTAATTATATACGCCTAATAGCTTTAAGTAAAATACTATAATTGTTACTATCTAGCTAAGTATTTCGCCGTTAGTAAACAAGTCTTACTCTTTTTTAAAAATATCCGTATAAAACGTCTCTATAAGAAGCTTAATAGTAAGTTTATAGGACCGTTTTAGATTCTAGAGCATGTAAGGTAGTAAATATATAAGCTAAAGCTCCCACCTATTATAGCACGGCTCTACCTAGTCTTTTATATCTCCTTACTAGAGCCTTATAGGTTACGCCCTAGGTTTTAACCCCTAGCAGTAAAAGAGCTTAAGAAAGGCAGCTAGGAAGTAAAAGTAATTATTACCTATTAAGATTATGCTAGACAACTATAGTACCTTATTAAATAGCTAGGATGGCTAAATAAGTATAATAAATGGAAATATAAGGCAGAACTTAAAAAATTTTAATAACTATTAGATAAATACCGCAAGCGGAATACCCTAGCCATACAGCTAAAGTATAGATAAAAGTAAGCGCTACTACTAAGATATAATTTGCACTAAAGCGGAGCAGAGGACGTTCTAAGGGATTAAAGAATAAATAACGCTTGTAATAAGAACTGCGGCATATATATAGGGTAAAGTATAATTTATTAATATTCTATATAAGCTATATTTTAACGCAACTTAGCTATGCTAGTAACTTGTAGATAACTTATATGCAAAGCTATAGCATACACTAATAATAAAGCTTAATTTAGAAAGCACTCTTTCTAGACCTAGTCTATTACTCTATACTAGCTTAATAGATTATTATATTAGAGAATAGGTCTACTTAACTAGGGTCTAAGACCTACTAGTAACCCACTAGCAGTAACCTATACTAATAACTTATATACTATTCCGTATATATACTATATAGATAACGTATAAGGCTAAAGTATAGGTTAGCGGCAGATTTAATGGGTATATAGCCTTACCGTCTATAAATCTAGCTATATATAAGTAACCTATAACTTACCCGCGAAGTATATACGGTATTATACTAGTATAGCGCAAGGCTAAAGTATAGGGTTAGTAGTAGATTTAATAGGTAACTACCTTACTACCTATAAGTCTAGCTATATATAAATAACCTATAACCTACTAATAAGGTACTAGAAATCTGCCTATATAAGCAATCTTTTAGAATATTCTTAACGGTCTACTAAATTTAGGTAAGCCCTAAACAGACTAATTAGGATTTTCTATCCTAGGGATAAAAAATTGCTATTAGCTTAGTTAAATATGGGGGAGTCTTAGCAAGGCAAATCTAATTAATTAGATAACTTTAACTAGCGGTCGAAGTTCCTTAACATCCTTACGCCGCGCATATATACTACCTGTCTCTCTATACGCAAAATTAAGACACTCTTTCCACTCCAATTTTTTTTTCCTTATTAAGGTTTTTATAGGGTTTTATTAAGGCTTAAGTATACAAAGGATTGGGGACAATCCTTTTAAAGGGGGTGGGCATTATTAGGTAAAACCTAAGTAGATAGTTATATAGCCGTAAGGTATAGGCGACCCTAGGGTAACCTAGGAGTAACTTACCTATAAGGCACGTGCGCTATATATGCCTAGGGAAAAACCCTTCCTTACCTCGCATATAGACTCTTCCTTTTTCCTTAAGAATTTGTCTATCTATACAATATACCCTATTGTTCTATTATTAAGCTCCCTATCTATATCCTTACCTTATTATAGAATATCTTATTTAAGTAAGGATGCTATACAAACTATAGATCCATTCTTCTATAATAGCACCTTTATTAATTTTAAAATCTTTATCTCCCTATTAGAATAAATATATATTAACGCTAACTGTAAATATATAGCTGTTACTAAACTTAAAACCCTATAATAATGAAACTAAGACTTTACTAGCTTCTTTTTGGAATTTTTAGGCCTTATTAGTAAGCTAGATTAGAATAAAACCGCTAAAGTCACTGCCTGTTCATAAGCTATTTTAGATAAGATTAGAGCCTAGTTAGTAGGTTAGGAACTACTAAAAGACCTAACGTAATCCACCCCCAAGCTGGCCACCTCAAAACTCACCAAAAATTAGAAAATTCATACTTTAATATCTCAACAACCACTTAATAATAAATTCTAATAATTTAGATTTAGACTTTCATATATACTTTGCAGCTTCTATTAAAGTTGCATAGTAATTAGTTCAGTGGTTTTTAAGATATAGTAATTTAGCTTTATTTTAGCCCCTAAATTATAATAAATTATAATATCTTAAAAACTACTTAATTAATTCCTATGCAACTTTAATAAAGGCCGTAGGGTATATATAAAAGTCCAAATCTAAATTATTAGAATTTATTATTAAGTGGTTGTTAAGATATTAAAGTGTAAATTTGGTGAGTTTTGAGGTGGCCAGCTTGGGGGTATAGCCAGCTTGGGGGTGGATTACGTTATCCGAATTTGCTATAATATATTAATAAATTAATAAGGACCTTTAATATAATAAATAGACCTATTTTCTAAAGCCAACCACACCTTATTTAAAACTCTATAAAACTGGTATATACCCTAAAGCGCAATCCGTCTCTAAAACTTAAAAGTCCTATATATAATCCTATAGACCTTAATATTACTTAATCCTATATACCCTTAGAAACTAATAAATAAAGAACTTAAGCTATACATAGAGAATACTTTAAATGTAGTAAAAAGGGATATATTTAAAAGAATTGCCGAACTTCCCCTTTTAAAAAGGTCCGCTATAGTTCCTCCCAGTCCTTAAATTATAACGTTACCCATTTTATAAATTATGCTTAATCGCCACAAAGTATCTTGTCTTTAATTAATATAGAAAATAAATTATCTTAAGGCCAAGTTACGCCTTAAGATAAAAGGTGGAAGAGTATAAGTATCTAGGCTCTTTTAGCGCTAATATATAATATAACTCCCTTAATATACTTAGCGAAATTTAAATACTTAAAAAATAGAAGGAAGTATAAATCTTACTAGATAGCGGAGCTACTAGTATAGGCTTTATTAATACAAACTATACAAAAACTTAATGCCTAAATTTAAAGAAACTTAATAAGCACTAAAGCCTATAAGGCTTTAATAGTAAACCCTTAATATATAGTAAACTAACATACTACGCTTTAGTAAAAATACAGATAGGTAAGCACCTTAAATATATTTCCCTGTTTATAACACCCTTAAAGTAATATAAAGTTATACTTAGATATAGACGGCTAAAGTAATATAATCCCTTAATTAGCTAGGTTAAAGAAACACTAAAGTTCCGTATAACTGTCATGGGACACCCCCGTGACACCTTACACACGTCCACCTGTTTCCACCAACTAAACAACCGGAGACCGACCACAAGACGGCAATCTGATAGCAGTCTGCCGTATTCCGCCGCAATCTGCCGTCTCTACTGTCGGAGTTGCTAACTGGCAACTTTAAGGACCTCTAACTGCCGAATTCTGCCAAGTTCTACTAGAACCGCCACCTAAGCTCTACCCTGCCTATGCGTAGCATAGTACCCGTTAACCTAGCAATTAAGCGAATGTTATGTACCCTTTTTCCCCTGTTTTCTACTTTCTTTTCCTTACGCAACGTCTTGACTTTATTACGCAGTTTATGTACATAGCTTAATAATATCTACTTCGCTATATATTATTACCGCTTGTACTTGCTCCGTGACAATAACGTACTACTAAGGTTATTACTTAAAGTACTATTTGGCCTATAAACATATATATAACTATTTAAATTTAATATAATATAAATTGCCCTTGTTATAAACCTTAAACCAATATAGTAAAGCTATAACTGCTAATTATGGTAAAGAATGCGAAGATATTACATTAAAACCTCTTAAAATTCGTATAATACAAGCTGTGTGATAGGCTTATATAACTGCTTCTAAACTAAAGCTTATAGATTGCTACTATATAAGAATACTAAGCTAAGGAGAAGAAGAAGACTGGTAGAGACTGGCAAGATACAAAGGGGCTATTAAGGCGCTAGTAGTAAGCAAGCTAATAGCAACTTGGTAGAATATGGCAGAATCTAGCAGATTACCCAGAAAGCGGCAAATTACCCTAGAAACGGCAAGGTAGCAGGTGACACGCTTTAGCACTGTTATATCCCCCCCCTCCTAAAAAAGCCTGCCCTTAGGCTTTATCTAAGTTCTTTATTATTATCCAAATTATTATAGTTCTCTACCCCGTCTTCCTAGCATTTAATCTAGCTGTCTAGTTTATATGGTGGTCTAGGGAGATCTAGGTAGGCTAGGTAGAAATCTTATAGCTTATAGGGAGAGTACTTAAAATTAGATACGGGGTACTATTCTAGATCTTCGTTATAACCTACCTAGCTTACATAGTATTTTAAGGTACTATGGTCCTTTTTAACTACTAGGATCTCTTTAACTTCCTATTCTTTATCTTCTATAATCTAAATTAGTGGTGGAGGGTTATTATACTATCCAGGCAATAGGTTGTCTATAGCCTTCTATAATTGGTCTAGGGAGAAAACAGGGTGGATCTTTATTAACTCTAGTAGCTTAACCTTAAAAAAGTGCCCTACCTTCTTAAAGATCTTATAGGGGCCAGCCATTTAGTGTTCTAGCTTATAGCTTAGCCTCTAGGTCTTCTAGTTCTTTATTAACACCTATACCTTATCTCCTATATGGAAGTCTACCTTATAACAATATTAATTTATATTGGCCTCCTTCTTTTCTTATGCTCTTTTTATAATTGCTTAGGCGGTCTCCTAGGCTCTGTGCATTCTCTTAGTAAATGCCTAGGCCTCTTTATAGCTAAGACGTTCGCAGGCTATTATAGGTCCTATAGGTCTATCCCAATTAAAGGATGTTTATGGTTTATATCTATAGAGTAACTTAAATAGCGACATTTCTATACTATTATAAGGGAGCGTAAGCTGTGCGTAGTCTATTATAGGCAGCAATTCTAACCAGTTGTCCTAGTAGTAGTTAATAAAGGGGTGAAGTTACTGGTTAAGGTACTAGTTTATAATCTCGGTTTAGCTATTAGTCTAAGGGTAGAATATAGTAGAGAGCTTAATCTAGATTCTAAGGATATAGCAGAATTTGTTTTAGAAGTCTAATATAAATTAAGGTCCATAGTTAGAGACAATTAACTTAGAAGCGCTATAGATCTGGTAGATGTTATTAATATATATACAGGCCATATCCTCTACGGTTATAGTCTTAAAGCAAGGAAGGGAAATAGCTTATTTACTTAGTCGTTTAACTACTATACAGGCTATATTATAGCCGTGTTTGTCCTTTAGGAATAATTTAAAGTCCATTATAATATATTACTAAGGGAGTTTAAGGACTGGTAGTGGTTACAGCCATTTAGGAGTTTAGTCCCTAGGGGTATTCGCACATTTATAAGCATAACAATTTCTAATAAATCGTTCTATATTAGATAGGAGTCCTCGCCAATAGTAATAGGGTAATAGTAGTTAATAGGTCTTATCTCAACTAGAATGCGCTATAAAGACTTAATAGTAGGCTTTACAGATTAGCTCTGTTTATAGGTTATTAACATTTGGAACTATAAGCCGTTCTTAGTATAAGAGCAGTCCGTCTTCTATTTCTAGATTAGGGTTTTTATATTAATTTTTTTATATTTATTGTATTATACTATATACAATACTGCGCATACAGCCTCTAGGCTATAGCGCTATAGTTCTATATACATAAATCCTTTCTAGGCAGCTTAACATGTACTAGTAGCTATATCCTAATAGTTTATAAATCCCTAGGCTAGGGGTTTACAGCTTCCTAGTAAAATACTAGGCTGCTAACAACTATTAGGTAGTAAGAAAACGGTAGGAAAATAGTAGAAAAAACCGAAATAAAATTATAAGTAATCCTAACGCCTATCCCTGTCCTATTTGTAGTTTATTTCTATCCTTTTGCTCTCTATAGTCTATCTACTAGAAATCTAATAGGAGTTACCTCCTTCTAGAGATCCTTCTGCTCTTAGCCACTTTCTAGTAGCTATTTTTGTCCTACTTAGAAATTAAAAAAGCGCCTCTCTTCCTTTCTTTGTACAAAAAAGCTTCTCTAAGGAGAGAGAAGAGCCTATTTGTCTTTGCATTTCCTTTCTATCTTCTTAATATAGTCTGCATTCTAGTAAGAGATGCGTAGGGGTTTGTACAGCGCTACAATCCCTAAAGCATTTACCTTCTTTATCCTTCCCTATTGTTTTAAAGAAGGATTTAAAAAAGCCTTTTCCTAGTTTTAGTTGAAAGAAAGCTGATTGTAGCCTTTTAGGATATTTATTAGATTAGGATTACCTTCCATAGCTTAGTTACAGAGGGCCTTTAGGGATTTAGCTATACAGTTTGCGATTAGAATGTAATTAATTAGTCTTATTAGCTTATTTAGGAGCTCTCCTTCTATAGGTACTAGCTTATTCTATTTAGAGCATAGTTCCTTAAGGATATATAGGTTAAGCTATTTAGGATAGAGAAGGGCGCGTATCTAATACTAAGCCTTTAACTTATCTTGTAGTTCCACCTCCTATTCTCTCCAGATAAGGGCATTAGCCTTAGAATTTTATTTACTAGGGTAGTATATAATCGTAAAGAAGAATTAGGAGAGTATTTTAGCCTACTAGGCCTATTAACTGGTAAGCTGCTTTGTTATTATAAAATACTTAAGGGCTTTATAATTAGTATAGACTTTAATCTAAGAGTCTATGCTTTTAAGCTCTGCGCGCTACTAGAACAGTAATTATATAATAGCCAGCATTTCCTTATTATGCACCTTATAGTTATACTTAGCTAAGGGTATTATTTTTAAGAAAAACGTAATAGGGTACTACTTACTATCTAGGTATAACTATAAGAGAACCCCTGTTACTACTTCGTTAGAGGCATCTGTTTCTAGCATTAATTTAAGGTCTAAGTTATAGTAATAGAGAATTAGGGAGGAGATAAGTCAGTTATTTAATTCCTTAAAAGCTTCTATATAATTATTATTAAAAATAAAAGGCGTATTATTCTTAGTTAGCTGTATAAGAGGCTTAGCTATAACCCTATAGTTATAGATAAATTAATAGTAGAAGTTACAGAAGCCTAGAAAGGACTAGATGCCTTTTATAGTATAAAGGGGTTTCTAGTTATAGATTGCCTTAACCTTCTTAGGGTTAACTTTAATTCCTTTTATACTAACAATAAACCTAAGGTACTTTATTTGTTTTACTCTAAATTTATATTTCTTAATATTAACTTATAGACCTGCATTCCGCAGCCTCTCTAGAACCTTCTTAACATAAACTTAGTACTTAAGTTTATTGTCTAAGTATATAAGAATGTTATCTAGGTATACCATACAGAATTTATTAAGGTAGTTAAAAAGAACTTTATTTATATACTGCTAGTATATAGCTAGCTCATTTATTAGTCTAAAAAGAAGGACTTTATATTTATAAAAACTATAGTAGGTATAGAATATTATTAGATCTTTTAATGCAGGGTCTATTCTAATTTAGTAAACAGCTTAGCGGACATTAAGCTTAGTAAAGATTTTGGCTCGGCTTAGACATATAAGGGTCTTATTAATTAGGGGAAGAGGGTAGCAATCTTTCTAAGTAATGGTGTTTAGTTTCTAATAGTTAATGCAGAAATAAAGGCCTTTATTAGGTTTCTTTATAAACAGAATAGGGAAAGTAAAAGGGGCCTAACTTAGCTTAATAAACCCCTTATAGAGGTTATTAATTAAGTACTACTTAGTTGCTTTTAGTTCCTCTATAGTTTACTGGCAAAGGGGGCTATAGCCTAGAGAGTTATTAGTCTCTAGTTAAATCTTATAATTATAGGTTTAGTAGGGGGGCAGTATATCTAAGGCTGCTTTTAAGAACGCGTCTCTATAGTCTAGGAGGTATATAGGGAGGAGGCGCTTAACTAGCTCCTTATTAGTTTTCTCTACTAGCCTTTTTTCCTTCTTATTAATAATTTGGTTAATTTTATATAAGCTAGTTATAAAGACCTTATTGTCCTTCTAATATATATTAAAGTGGAAACCTATAGCGCTAATTACCGCAATATCTACTATAGGGGGATTATATAATAGTAGGGGTGTCCACAGCCTTAGGGGCCTTTAGCGTATTAGCGTTGTCTTTACTCCTTTTAGCTCTTACTATATCTTCTAAAGGTTATCCTTTACGTCCTATTAGTATATCCTCTTCCCTATTAGCTAGATCTCCGCAATTTAAAAGCTGTCTATATTACTATCCATTCCACTTCTATAAGTAGAGTTTTTCTTAACTACAGTACTTTAGGGGAGTATTATTGTTAGTATAGACTTCCTACTAGCCTTATAGCAGGCATCCTCTTAGGCAAAGGCTAGGTCGCGGTCCCTAATATCCTACTAATAGATAGGGTCAGCCTTTATGGCTAGTATTTTACGGTTAGTTTAAATTTCTCTAATAAAGGAGGGTAATTTTGGTCTATTCTCTAGCCAGATAAACTGTCTTTATTATATATTTAACCAGATATTAAGGTAGGACATCCATTTTTGGCTAAGGATTATATTATAGGACCCTAGGTCTAGGATATAAAAGGGGATACTATACTAGCATTATCTATTAATAGAGATATACAGCTTTAAGATATAGGTAACCGGCTTACTGGCTTAACTGTTATAGCCTTTTACTTAAACAGGCTTCTCTAGTTAGGTAGTATTTATATTTAAAAACTTAGCAATATTATTTATATAAGCAGTATTTATAAAGATAAAGCTATTTACTCTAGTGTTAATAAGGGTAGTTATATTAACTCTATATCCATTTTAAGATACTATATATAGAACTATAAAGTATTTTCTACCTATTAGCTAACTTAAATTAATCTCCTTAAGATTAATAGGATACCCTAAGGGGGAGTCTTTTCCTAGGGTTCTTCTTTTCCTAACTTATTAGACGTTTCTTCTTCCTCTATTTCCTTAATAATACCTATATCCTTTAGCTTTAGGCAGGATAAAGTAAAGTAACTATCCCTTTTATAATTAAAGCATATAACTGTAGCAGGGTTAATTAGGGTGTTTTAATAAGCATTAGCTAAAAGCGTAGTATATAGTAGGTCAGGCGAGGCTTATAGGTAAGTAGTTATAACCGCTTTTAGTATAAGGGCGGCTATAGTTTATCTTCTAATACTAGCTCCTATTAGTATAGTAGATAGGTTCTAGTTATTATAGGACCACTTTAGTGAATTAGAACAAGCATTAATTTATTTTAGTTCTAAATTTAACGACAAATATTAAGCTATAAGTCTTTAGTAGGTTAGTAGGTTATCTAAGGCTACTATAATCTTTTCTTATAGTTAGACTATTGGCTTATTATATAGGTCTAAACAGTAGTTCTTAAGGGGAACCTAGCCTTTACCTGCTAGGTATAAGAACTAAGTCTAGAACTTAGTAAAGGTTTAGTTTAATTTTATTATTAGGTGGTTATAGTTATTATAGGCATCCTATACCTTATTCAGATTAATATAAATAGTGGCTAGATACTGCATTATCTTATTAACAGATATAAACTAAATAGGCAACTTGTCCTTAAACTTAGCCTAAAGGTATTACTAGGCGTCCCTAATAGTTCAACTAAAGAGGTAGAGCATTTTCGCTTCTTTAGAGGGGTAATAGTTATAGTTAACACGGAGCTTTCCTTATACTTAAATCCTCCAATTCTTAAAAGTAGGGTCTATTCTATTAAATAGCGGTTAAGGATTAGGGAGCTTAACAGACTTTAATTGCTTTATTATTATATCCGTACTCTCTAGTATATTATATTTAGTTAAGCAAATAGGTTAACAAAGGCTTTATAAAGGGGAGGCTAGGCTATTTTATAAGGCAGTAAGGCTTTCTAGGATCTCCTTTAGAGTCTCTTATATACTTTAGGCTTAAAGATAATTATATACGTCTATAATATTGTCATTATCTTCAATTTCTAATCCCAATTAGATCTTATATTCCTTTTAGGTAGAGATAGGTCTTTTAAATAAGCTTACTTTAGGTGCCATTATTAGCTTCCTAAGGTTTATTAGAATTATATAATTTAGGTTTAATTCTAGGGTTCTTTTAGGGGTGCAAGTTAAGTACAGTCTAGCCTTTTAAAGTAGGATATTGTTAGGGCCTTCCCAAGCGTAGTAGTATAAGTTTTTTAGTGTCCAAGTATAATGCGTTAACGCGTCATTATAGATAAAGGTCTTTTTTTAGGGTGGGATATTATTAAGGCCTTCCCAGGCAATATAGGGAGAGCTTAGTATAATATAATGGGCTTATATAATTGCTTCTAAACCAAAGCTTATAGATTGCTACTATATAAGAATATTAAGCTAAGGAGAAGAAGAAGACTAGTAGAGACTAGCAAGATACAAAGAGGTTGTTAAGGCTCTAGTAGTAAGCAAGCTAATAGCAACTTGGCAGAATCTAGCAGAATCTAGCAGATTGCCCAAAAAACGGCAAGGTAGTAGGTAACGCGCTCTAGCACCGTCACAAGCTGCACTCTTTATTTTATTAGCAAGAAGGCAAGACCATAAAATCTTTGCTATAATAATAAAAGATATTGAAAAAGCGTTAGAACCGAAGTAATATATTAACCCTTAACCTCTTATGCCCAAAGAGTATTATAATCTAATTAATAAGTTTAAAAAACAATTTATAGATTAACTACCCCGTACTAAGATAAGTACGATTTTAAGATGAAACTTAAGCCTAATATAGCACTAAAGTTTGGTCTACTATATGGTATATTATAAGAAGAACTGCTTATAATATAACAATACCTTAACAAGCATCTAGAAAAAGGATTTATTCGCCCTAGTTAATCTCTATTTACCTTACCTATACTGTTTATTAAAAAGCTAGAAGGAGGCTTAAAATTCTATGTTAATTATTAAGCTCTAAATATAATTATAATTTAAATCCAATATCCAATTCCTTTAATTTAAAAGACGCTTAACTATTTAGTAAAGGTATAGTACTTTATAAAGCTTAATATAGTCGCTGCCTTTAATTGAATTTATATATATAAAGGAGATGAGAAATATATAGCTTTTTATATATAATAGGGACTCTTTAAATACCTAGTAATACTATTTAGCATAAAGAATAATCCTAGTATATTTTAGCAATATATTAATAATACGCTTCGTAAATTCCTTAACATATTTATTACCGCGTATATTAATAATATCTTAATCTACTTATCCTATATAAAATAAGTTAAATTGCCTAAGAAATCTTATAAAAGTCCCTTAAACTATAAAATCAACTTTTTAATAAAAAAGATTAGCGATATCCGCTTATAGACATATATATATCGCTAATTAATTCTATAGTTTAAGCTTACTAAGGTAAAGGTTAGCTTACCTTAGTAAACTTAGACTAAGATTACTTAGTAAATATACGTATATCCGCAAGCGGATATCGCTAACCTTTTTTATTAAAAAGTTGATTTTATAGTCTAAGGGACTTTTAGACGGCTAAGGGGCAGAGTATTAAGGTATATATTTTAGGTAAGGCGTAGTAAATTATTATATAAGCCATTAATAATATTAATATAGGCAGTAATAGTATCTAGCAGCCTAACTCCTATAAGGGATGCCTTTAATTTAGGGTTTAAGAATTCTATTAGGCGATTAATTAAGGCTGATTCATTTTATTTAATCTTTTTCCCGTAGTAGTAGTACTTAGTAAAATATAATAGGAAGTTCTTAGAGCATTATATTATCTTATTTAGTTTCTTTTATATTATAGTTGTTTAGTTAGGGTTGCTATAAGAGGCTTTTAGTATAGTAACTAGTTCTTTTATAGTACTTGGCCGGAATAGGTATATAATCTCTATAGCGTCTCCTTTTAAGCGACTTATAGTATAATATAGTTAACTGTTAGGGGTAGGATAGCGATTAATATTGCCGTTTAACTTATTCTTAAATTAGTTAAGAAAGGAGCGTAGTTTATTTCTTTTACCTAAGGTGGGAGAATTAGCAAGGTGTTTAATTAGCTTCTTTACAGGGGCATTAATTAGCGAATTTAGGGTTAAGGGGCTAGTTTTAAACGCGTTCCTTTTACCTAGTTTTTATAGGTTAATACTAGTGGGGGTAAGTAGGGGTAATGGTATAGTAGACAATGGGTTTCGGCGGATCCCTTTAATTTCCTTTTTTAGAGATTTAATTAACTTATAATATTAGGCTTTTTAATAGGCAAGGGTTTCTATAAAGATCTATTATAAGCTCTTTATTTATCTAGTAAATATAGTATATAGGTCTTTTAAAGATATAGGAGCCTTTAGGTTATTTTATATATTAAATAGGGCAGTATAAGGTATAGGTTTAACGTTATATAGTATTATAAAGTAAGTATAAGTGACGATAATATATAGCAAAGTAGATATTATTAAGCTATATATATAAACTATATAATAAAATTAAGACGTTATATAAGGAAAGAAGGTAAGAAAATAGGACAAAAGGGTATATATTATTAGCTTAGTTACTTAGTTAATACATATACAAAGTAGAATAGGATTTGGGTAGTAGTTCTAGTAGAACTTAGTAGGATTTGGCGGACTTGGCAAAATATAGTAGAATGCCGTAGATTATCGTTAAATTGCCATTAGATTGCCGTCTTGCGGTCAGTCTCTACTTACTAAGTTAGTAGAAACAAGTAGATATGTATAAGGTATTATAGAGGTGTTCCGTAATAGTAAGGCTAAAAGTATAGGGTTAGCGGCGGATTTAATAAATATACTACCTTTTTGCCTATACGTCTAACTATATATAAATATTCTATAACCTACCTATTTATATAAAGTTTTAGAATATCTCTAATAGTTTACTAAATTTAGGCAGGCGGTATAGAACTCTACTAGCTCTAACTATAAAATAACCTAATTAGGATCTTCTATCCTAGGAATAGAAAATTACTATTAGCTTGGCTAAAAGCGGGGAAGTCTTAGTAAGGTAAATCTAACTAATTAGATAACTTTAACCGGCGGTTAAAGTTCCTTAATATCTTCGCGCCAAATACGTATTATTATGGCACTGTTACAGACCCTAGTTAGGGGCTCGGCCGAGCCTTAGCGTTATATATATAGACGTGTCCTTTCCTCAACCTTCTTCCAGTCCTCGTCTTGAAATTCTCGTTCACTAGCTACCAATAGATCCTCGTTCTTTTAACTAAGCCTTTACACATATACTACTTATCTTTTATATAATAATAATATTTATTGCTTAACGTCCGATTCGGATCCCTATTAGGCCCACGCGGACTACTCCTTATTTACATATAGGGAGAAAACTCTATTTAAGAAAACCCCGTGATCCATCTCCCCGCCTTTTGGGACTCGCCTACCTAGCGCCTATAAGTCGCCTATAGTGCTCTACTACCTTACTTTTTGACCTTCTTAGGAACCACTGCTGCCGTAACAAGCCTACGGACGCGCTAGTATCGCAAACTTAACTCTACTACTATAGAGTTATCAGGGGGCGCCTAATACTCGCCCCTTTGCCTTTTATTATTATTTTCTTTACAACCCGGAATTGGTTTAGTATATTTTGGCTAATAAGCCACTAGGTAACCGCCTTAAGACCTTTTTATATTAAGAGCAGTGTATTATAGTTTTCTATGCCAGCTACTAAGAGCATTGCTTCTTAGTTAGTGCGTAAGGGGCATAGTAGTATTACGTATTTTAGTGTCTATCTTGGCCAGCCACATTTGCATCTTGGGCTACCTATTAGGACACCTACCCAGTAGAGCCAATCTTTTAGTCCTATTATTCCTGTTCTTAAGAGTGTTGCTATTATATTTTCTGCCTTTATTAGGCCTTCTTAGAACCCTTAGGTATTTACCCCCTATAGCATTAACCATGCTATGGCTTAGGTTCCTCTTGCCTAAGGTAGCCTCTATACCTTTAACTCCTATATACCTCTCCAGTGTTAGTCTAACCAGTATTATATTATAGTAGATGGTTTCCCAGTGCTCTTTTATACTCTACTTTAGCTCCTTTCTCTCTCTTGCTATTATCTTTACTAGTCTCTTATATATCTCCCTTCCTCCTCTATATGGGCCTGGGCCCTAACTTAGCACTATTTTTCTTCTGCTTTTTCTATCTGTTTCTCTAATATCTCTTCCCTACTTTAGGGATGTTAGTTTACTCTTCTATAGGGCACCCTAGGGTCCCTCTATAGTTTATTTAGGCGTGTCTTAATATACTTTATAATATTAAAGTTGCGCTCCTTTTACACCCTTTATATTACAGCGGCTTTAATATATAATTATAGGGGGGGAATATTAGCTTTCTTTTTAAGTAGTGTAATGGCCGTTCGCTTATACCCGCCTATTATACTTTAGAGACAAGCTAATTAGACCTTTTAGAGTAGTTTAAGGAGTAATTTAGGGGGGCCTTTTTTAGTTTCTCCTATGGCCCAAACGCTGAATCTATATGTTATGGTTGGCTAGACAAATGTTATATATAGTAGGCGTAACCTCTAGAAGCATAGACCCCATATAGAATTAACAATCCTAGATATTGTGATATACTATACTTAGCCCTTATAGGCCGCTTATAACGCATATACGCTCTACTAGAGCTTACTATCTACCTATACTCCTAATACCCTTAGGCCTTAAACTGGTTAGCCCCTAAAGCCTTAAATATAAATTATATGCTAGAGATCTGCAGATTAGTTGCGTTTTCTTATAAAATAGATTAGCTAGTATTTCTCTAGTAAGAATTAGACTCTATATTGTCTTGCCTATTCTATATAGGTATTATAGGCTTTCTCTAGTGTTCTACAGTTCTCTACGGCTATTAGACTATATATAATTAGGTTTATATTATTAACAAAGCCTATTCCCTAGGTCGCCCCTTTCTTAAAGGAGTTAAGTAGGTTACTTATAAAGAAAAGAAAGAGTATAGGCGAGAGGGGTAAACTTTATGGTATTCCTATTATAACTGTAATAGGGGGGCTCTAGTATCTGTTAAAGACTAGTAATATTTCTTTCTAGCCTATAAACCCTTAAATAAACTATATAATCTATTCTAGGAAGCCCTTTGCCCTAAGGATATATAAAAGGCGCTTATAGGGTATATTATTATAAGCACCACTAATATCTAGGCTAAGCATTAATACTATAAAGTCCCTTCATATCGCCCATATAGATTTAATAGTGGCAGTGTAAGAGTATATATATTAGGTCCCACCGCGCTTGCGACAAGTTCGCAAGCACTCTCAGTCTTTTTGGCCGTATGGTGACGTGGAGGCGGGCCACGTTATAGGCAGCGAGTAATATAAGTGCTAATAGTATTAAGCGGTTCTTTCTTGCCCCTATTTAACTTTATAGTAGTAGGGCGTGTTCCTCGGCCGTATCTGCTATATAGTCCGCTATTACCCTTTCTAAGATCTTACTAAGGGTGTTTTCTAAGTAATAGGGCGGTAGCTTCCTAGGATTAAATAATCTGCTTTGCCTTTTTTTTATAGGACTACCGTTATTATAGATCTTCTAAGTCGTGGGTAGTGGCCTATAATAAAGTATGCTCTAGCTATATCTGCAAGCTAAGGTGCTATAAGTAGTCTATAGGTCTTTAGGGCCTTATTTAGTATCCCATCTAGTCCTAGTACTATATTATTTAAAAGGCGGCTAATAGTTCTAGCCATTTCCTCTATTATTATATTGCTATTAACCTATAGGCAAGTTACCAGTGTTTTACCTATGATGTTACTAAGGTCTGCTAGAGCCAGTTAGGGGAAGAACCTTTCTATAAGGATCTTTACCTTCTTATTATTGTTATTAGTGGCCTATAACTCCCCTACTCTTTATAGGGGTGGTAGATATAGGTCTTCTACTAGGCGCACTACCTTTTTCTTTGCCTATTTTACTATGGCCTAAAGGCCCTTATTATAGGAGAGGCTCAGGTTAAATATATACTTATTTATAAACCGTCTCCAGTTATTCCTTACTTCTTTTTTTAGGGTATTCTTTAATTGGTTTCTTATGTCTTTATATTATCTCTTATCTTTAAAATTATAGCTGCTTATGTATTTCCTTCTTGCTTATTATTGGTTAGTAATAAGAACTGCGTATTATACGGACCATATATATCGCGTATAGGGGCCCGGTTTTAAGGCTGGGCAGTACTCTTTTAACTTATTTTTAATTACTGCCTAGATTTTTTTTAGTCTTTAGTTAATTTCCTTAGGGGTAGCTAGTAAGCCTCGCTTATTTAGTATTAGGTGGATTTCTTCTAGGTCTTAAAGTTATTATTTAACTATATTAAAAAAACTGTCTATCTTAAGCTTCCTTATTACATATCTTTTTCTATTTAGTTGCGCCTTAATATCCAGATCTAGCTATATCTAGATAGGGATATGGTCTAAGGCGAGTGCCTATTCTTCTTTAGGGTTATATCTTTTAAGTCTCTGGTATAGGCCTTCGTCCATAAATATAAGGTTAATTATACTTCTGGCGGTGCCTTATTACTATATAATTACTCCTAGGGAGGTGGCTAGTTTAAGGCCCCAAATGTCTATAGCTCTTAGTAGGCATTCTGCCTATTATTTAGCAGCAATATAGATACCCCCCTACTACAGGTAGTAGAGGTTTATATCTCCTAATAGAATAAACTCCATGCCTTTGGTTTCTAGTAAGCTTATTACTAATATAATATTCTCTATTTATGGAACCCCTTTAACCCTAGGGTTATATATATTAATAATTTATACCAGTCCCCTATATATCTAGATTGTTATAACCGCAATATCTAGGTTAACTATCTACTATAACTATAAGGATAGGCTAATGGCCTTACTAACCATAAAGCACACGCGTATAGCTGCTTTTGGTTTATATAGGAGCTGGAATCCTTAGGGGCAGTATATTAATTAAATATAGGTGTTATAATACGGCTCTTATATAGTAAGGATATAATGTTTCTCTAGGTCTAGACTGTCTAGTAGGGGTCTTATAAAACGGTGGTTTGTATTGCCGCAGTTATACTATATAATAGATAGGTAGTAAACCCCTAGCAAGGGTCCTTTATCTCTCCTTTATTCCTTACTTCTTCTAATTCTATATTCTTTAGGATTTTCTAGACTTCTATCTCTTATATCTGCACCCTAGTCACTACTTATTTTATATAGAGCTTTCCATTCCCGTGTCTTATATTCCTACTAGCGCTTCTATATCTAAATCTGTTATTGTCTCTAGCTCTTCCCCTAATCTTACTAGTTGGCTATATGCCCTTTATAGGTTAGCTACAAATATTATATTTACCGCGTTAAGTCTAAATCTTAATTGTCCTAGTCTTAAGCTTACTATAGCTATCTATAGGGGTCTTTCTATAGGGCGTCCTCTCCCTTATGTCCCCTATAACCCTTATATCCCTATTTGGTCTAGTAATATTACGCAGCGTTGCTTCTAGCCCATTAAGGCTTGGGATGGCTGGCCTAGCCCCCCAGTATTAAAGGTAGGAAACGTTAAGAAGGCATCTATATCCCCCTAGCTTATCGCCTATTATTTCTATTTATATAACCTAGTATATAGTTATTCCTGCAGCTATTAAGCCCTTGCCTTCCGTCTTCTATATTTAATATAGTCTTCTCTCTCTTACGCCTTATGTGTACTTTGGTGGCAGTTTGCATATTTTATTTAGTCTTAATTTAAGCAGTGTCTTATATTATAGGGGCCTATATAGTGGCCGCAGCACACCTATGCTGCGTATGTAGATTAGGTATGTCCCTATTATACACAGTAATAGTATTAATCTAGGCGTAGTCTATAGTTGTAAAGCCTTATGTTATATATAAGGCCATTTATAATTATTTCTTTTTAGATAAGGAGTTTTTATATTCCTAGTATAAGTATACTAATAATAAGGGAGCTATATGTTTAACTAGCGTCTTCCTAGTAAGTCTCTAGTAACCCTTATATCCTCTTATTATTCTTATTATATACTTAGTTTACATTTTCCTGTTAAAGCTATTAGATTTAGGTAATCTTAAGACCTAGTATAAGGCGTTCTATTTGTCTTACTATCTCCTATATAATTTCTGTATTATCCGCCTAGTGTCCCTTTTCTACCCTAAGGCTTATAAAAACCGCTAGGACTTTAACTAGGTAATCCTTGCAGAGTACTTTTATACTAATACGTTCTTCTAGCCTATCCCCTACCCTTATAGCTCGTTCCTTTGCCTATTAGTCCTTTAGGGTAACTCTAATATCTCCACTCCTAAGGTATTAGACTATAATAGTATTGTAGACCTCTTTATAAATCTTTATAAGGACTTCTATTTCTAATTGTCCCCTAAGCCCCTTTGCTTTTTCTATATTTGGTTATATTATAATTATATGCCCGGTTGTTGTCTTAAGGGGGGTAGGTTCCTATACTATAGAAGCACAGCTACAGCAGCCTAGGAGCGGTTTGTTAATAGGGGGGGGTTATATTTATTTTTAATTTTGCTTAGCTATTAGAGGATTTAATTAAGGGTTTGCTAGAGGGGCGCCTAAGATTTACTAGACTGGCAGAGCCATTCTACTAGCTACGTTAGTTCATTATAGCTAATAGTTACTCCCCTACAATTCTGGTTACTAAACGCGTCTAATAGGCTTTATATTTTATCAGATGCCTTCTTAATAGAGGTATTTCCACTTTGTGGTATAGTATTTACCCATCTTTGTTATAGGGGGCCATTACTAGGCGTAGTTCTGGCGGTCGCGCGCGAGTGCGAACCACCGTTATTTAACATGTGCCTCCCCTACAATGCATGCATCTTAGGGGGACTCTCTAGGTGTTTTTCAGGGTTCTTTTAGTTAGTTTTAGTCTTTTTTAGGCTGGGTGCAGCAAGAGCTCCTACTATTTATTAATTTCCTACTTATCTTTTATATATAAAATTAGGACGCTCTTTCCCCTCTAATTTTTTTTCCTTATTAAGGTTTTTATAGGGTTTTACTAAGGCCTAAATATATAAAGGATTAGGGATAATCCTTTATAAAGGAGGGGTAGTATTATTATACGGGTAACTCGCCTATAAGGCACGTGCACCGTACGTGCCTAGGGAACAGGCTTGCGGTTAATACTTTTTATCCTAATACGGTATTGGATAATAATAGTATTAGCTAACACTATATTATCTAATACTTATCTAATACTTATCCAATAAAGCTTAGCATTTAGAACCCCCATATAGAAAATTATTAAACCCCCTAAATACCTTTTAATTATACAATAGTTCTAATATGGCTAGTAGTAATCTTTAATCTAATAACGTATTTAATCACCGAGACCGCCAGCGCAAAATACACCAAAAAACCCAAATTTTAATTTTAAATAACTTAACAACAACTCTATAATATTTTTTAAAAATTTAAATATAAGCTCTTATATGCCTATACTTATACTTTTTATAATATTAAAGCGTGCAGTCTAGTAGTTATTGAGATATTTAAAAACGTCTCTATTTTTAGCCCCCAAACTCTATATCTTAATAACTACTATACTATACGCTCTAATATTTTAATAGACACTAAAAGAGGCATATATAAGCTTATTTTTAAATTTTTAAAAAATATTATAAAGTTGTTATTAAGTTATTTAAAATTAAAATTTGGGTTTTTTAGTCTATTTTGCGCTGGCAGTCTTGGTGATCTAGCGGTCTCAGTGATCAAATACGTTAATCTTAATAGCAATATCTTATCTAAAAATAATGTTTCTTCTACTGCTCTTTTAAGCGCTAAAACTAAGGCTAATATAGGCTTAGTCTTAACTAGACGTATAACAATAAAACAGTTTTTCTTAATTTATAAACATACTCGTATAGTAATAGCTAAAGAGAAAGCTTATATAAAGAAGAGCTATTTCTGTTAATATTGTTCTTCTAAAGACCTAAAAGGATATTATAGCTTAACACATGGACTTTAAATTTATTTTAAGAAATATAAGATTAAATGGAGCTTAGAGGAGAATAATACTTATATAACAGTAAGAAATTAAGGAGAGAGTTTTACTTAAGCACTCTATACTAAGCTTCTGGAAAAGGGATAAATTAAAGGTCTTAAGGGCAAGGTTCTAAAGCGTATAGTGTATTAAAATATTATAAAGCAAGCACTTCTGGATCTAATTATTATATAATAGCTTCCCTTCTTATATATAGAATAGCCAGAGTTTTATACTTTTGTAAAAGTATTAAATTAAAAGGCACCCTTAATTATCCCTATATACTACTTAACAATTACAGCCTAGATTCTTAACTACTTTACTAAGAGTTAAAATATTATATAAAAAGTACTTTAATCTATAAAGATAAATATTTATCTTGCCATAGATATCTAGAGCTCTCTAAGTTATACTCTTCTTCTTAGAATCTATACTAGCTTTATTAATATTTAGGATAACTACTAGAACCCCTTAATTGTTCTTTATACAGTATCTAGCTAAAGTAGTATAAATTAATAAGAGGCGCTTTGTCCCGTTCTTATTAAGTATAATATTAAAATAAAGATTAGAGCTCTTATTAGTAATAATACTAGATTAAATAATATTCTCTATTATACAATTAGCCAATAGCTTAGCCTTAAGTATAAAATTAACTAGATCGCAATATATTAAAGAATTCGCTATTAGGGGTATATTATTAATAATAATAATTCATTGCTTAACGTCCGATTCGGATCCCTATTGGGCCCACGCGGACTACTCCTTATGTATATATAGGGAGAAAACTCTATTTAAGAAAACCCCATAATCCATCTCTCCGCCTTTTAGGACTCGCCTATAGGGCGCCTACAAGGCGCCTACAAGTTACCTGTGGTGCTCCTACTACCTTACTTTTTAACCTCCTTAGGAACCACTGCTGCTATAACAAACCTACGGACGCGCTAGTATCGCAAACTTTACTCTACTACTATAGAGTTATTAGGGGGCGCCCGTTACTCGCCCCCCTACCCTCTATTACTATTTTCTTTATAACCCAGAACTAGTTTAGTACATTTTAGCTAATAAGCCACTAGGTAACCGCCTTAAGGCCTTTTTATATTAAAAGCAGTATATTATAGTTCTCTATGCCAGCTACTAAGAGCATTACTTCTTAGTTAGTGCGTAAGGGGCATAATAGTATTACGTATTTTAGTATCTGTCTTAGCCAGCTATATTTATATCTTAGGCTATCTACTAGGACACCTACTTAGTAGAGCCAGTCTTTTAGTCCTATTATTCCTATTCTTAAGAGTGTTGCCATTATATTTTCTGCCTTTGTTAGGCCTTTTTAGAGCCCTAGAGTATTTACCCCCCATAGCGTTAACTATGCTATAGCTTAAGTTCCTCTTGCCTTAGTTAGCCTCTATACCTTTAACTCCCATACGCCTCTCCAGCGTTAGTCTAGCTAGTATTATATTACAGTAGATGGTTTCCCGGCGTTCTTTTATACTCTACTTTAGCTCCTTTCTCTCTCTTACTATTATCTTTGCTGGCCTCTTACACGTCTCCCTTCCTCCTCTATATGGGCCTAGGCCCTAAAGCAGCACTATTCTTCTTTTGCTTTCTTCACCTGTTTCTCTAATATGTCTTCCCTACTTTAGGGTTGTTGGTTTGTTCTCCTATAGGGCACCCTAGGGTCCCTCTATAGTTTATTTAGGTATATCTTAATATACTTTATAACATTAGAGTTACGTTTATTTTGCGTTCTTTACATTGCAGCGGCTTCAATATATAGTTATAGGGGGGGGAATATTAGCTTCCTTTTTAAGCAGTGCTGTAGCCGTTCACTTATATCCGCCTATTATACTCCAGAGGCAGGCTATTTAGACCTTTTAGAGTAGTTTAAGAAGTAATCTAGGGGGGCCTTTCTCTAATTCTCCAATAGCCCAAATACTGGACCTATACGTTATGGTTGGCCGGACAACTACTATATATAGTAGGCGTAACCTCTAGAAGCATGGACCCTATATAGAATTAACAATCCTAGATAATGCAATATACTATACTTAGCCCTTATAGGCCACTTACGCCGTATATACACTCTACCAGAGCTTACTGTCTACCTATACTCCTAATACCCTTAGGCCCTAAACTGGTTAACCCCTAAAACCTTAAATGTAAATTATGTGCTAGAGATCTACAGATTAGTTGCGTTTTCTTATAAAGTAGATTAGCTAGTATTTCTCTAGTAAGAATTAGACTCTATATTATCTTACCCATTCTATATAGGTGTTATAAGCTTTCTCTAGTGTTCTGCAATTCTCTGCGGCTGTTGGCCTATATATAATTAGGTTTGTATTATTAATAAAGCCTATCCCCTAGGTCGCCCCTTCCTTAAAGAAGTTAAGTAGGTTGCTTATAAAGAAAAGGAAGAGCATAGGCAAGAGGGGTAATCCTTATAGTATTCCTATTATAACTGCAATAGGGGGGCTCTAGTATTCGCTAAAGACTAGTAATATTTCTTTCTAACCTGTAAACCCTTAAACAAATTATATAATCCATTCTAGGAAGCCTTTTGCCCTAAGGATATATAGGAGACGCTCATAGGGTACGTTATTATAGGCGCCACTAATATCTAGGCTGAGCATTAATACTATAAAGTCCCTTCGCATCGCCTATACAGATTTAATGGTGGCAGCAAGTAGCGTAAGTACTAATAGTGTTAAGCGGTTTTTTCTTACCCCCATTTGGCTTTATAGTAGTAGGGCGTGTTCCTTAGCCGTATCTACTATATGGTCCGCTATTACCTTTTCTAAGATCTTACTAAGGGTGTTTTCTAAGGCAATAGGGCGGTAGCTTCCTAGGATTAAGTAATCTACTTTACCTTCTTTTTATAGGATAATTATCGTTATAGATCTTCTAAGTTACGGGTAGTAGCCTATAGCAAAGTATACTCTGGCTATATCTGCAAGCTAGGGTGCTATAAATAGTCCACAGGTCTTTAAGGCCTTATTTAGAATCCTATCTAGTCCCAGTACTATATTATTTAAAAGGCGGCTAATAGTTCTAGCCATTTCCTCTGTTATTATATCGCTGTCAACCCTTAGGCGAGTTACCAGTATTTTACCTATGATGTCGCTAAGGTCTGCTGGAGCCGGTTAGGGGAAGAACCTTTTTATAAAGATCTTTACCCTCTTATCCTTGTTGTTAGTAGCTTGTGATTCCCCTACTCTTTGTAGGGGTAGTAGGTATGGGCAGGTAGTTATATAGTAGAGTTTAATATGCCTGCTTATCCAGGCCTCTACCCCAGTTTTCTAGTATTTAGTCCCAGTTACCTAGGCCTAAAGGCCTAGGGGGCTTTCTATAAGTAGTTAGCTGCCACTACTAATTAATAGGGGGTTTTACTATTCTTTTAGATATATTATAATGGGGTTAACCCAAGTACTAAACTGCCCCCTAGCGGTCTATATAAGAATCTCCTCTTAGAGTTAGTATGCTTTTATACGGCTTAGGAGCCTTCTATAGCCTCTAGTTTTACGCCTTTTTTTATTATTTCTACTAGTATGGGCATAAGCTGCCGCTTCTAGGGGTCGCAACTCCCTTTTTACGTGCCTACTGGCGTAATCCTATAAGGGCGTCATAGCTGCATCCTATAATATAGAAGCCTTAGGTACCTTCTATAGTTAAGGCCTAGACTAAAAGTCTCCCCTACCTAAGTAACTCCTGTTTGCTCCTTAAGTATACCTTACTAGCGTACCGCCCTAGAGGCAAACGGTTCCGTCTATTAGTATACTAACACACACATCCGTTCTTTTAAGCCACGTAGTAGTCTCTCTAGCTAGGACATAATTCTGCCTGCCTATTAGGTATACTAAGGGTTAGGGCCTAGCTAAGGGGTAAGGTCCTTAGAGCCAGTAGTAACTACTATATACTACGCCCTATAGGAGGCTAGTAGTAATATAGGGGCGTAATACCCTATACTACTGCCAGTTCCCGTTTTACGTTGCCTGTAAGAGTCTCTTTATAACAGGCCAACCGTGTCTTGTAGGAGAGGGGCCGTAGAGATACTAGGTCCTATACTAAACAACCTACTCTCCCCTCTCCTACTAACTAAGCTTGTGTCCCCCCCTTTTATAAGCTAGCCTATATCTCTAACTGTTAAGTCCTTGTCCAACTAGCCTATATTTCCCCTATAGCCTCCCCTATATATATACATTAGGTTGCGAGCACTACGCCTATTAAGACCCTCCTATAAGTCGCCTTATGCATATGCGTATTAGGTTGCATATACCACGCCTATTAAGACCCTCCTATAAGTCGCCTATAAGTCAACTATGGGTTAACTATAAGTTAACTATAAGTTAAACGCTACAGGGCTGTTAAAGCTGGCCTATATTTCCGCTGCCTAGAGCTTTACCCGTGTTTCCACCTTATTAAGCCATTTGGTCGCCGTCGCGTCGCCATTATATTACTGTCGCTGTACCAGGTCGCGCGCACTACGCCTATTAAGACCCTCTTCTAAGTTACCTAAGTATACTGGATACTAGATAGGCCCTTATAGAGGGGCCTTAATAAGTTCTCTAGGTAGGGCCTTAATAAGTTCTTCGCAGTGGCCTAAGGGCCTTAATAAGTTTTGTATAAAGTATCTGCAACGCGTTAACCTTAATAAGTTCTTATAAAAGGAGGATCCCTACGCCCTTATTGCGTATACTTTGCAATCTTAGAGCTAGTGCAAGCCTAAGGGTGTCCTGTTATACGCCTAGGACGCGTCCACGTTAACTAGCTAGATAAGGCCAGTTTCGGGCCTAGCTGCAAGCCAGGTAGTTATATATCGGGCGGTTTTTATATCCCAGTTTCCCTTGCTAGGCCTCCCTAGATGGTAGAACAAGAGCTCCAAGCAGAGGCAGTGAGGCTCCTAGTGTTGTTAAGGGCGATGCTTTGTACGCGTCGCGGGCCCATCACCATAGAGTCAAACGACAGCGCTGCACGCGCTGCGACGGCTCTCTACCATCGCCTCTGCACTTGGCCATCAATAGGAATAGGATTCCAGATAATATTTCCACCCGCGGCGACGTGGACGCGTGCAGTAGGGCTTCGCGGGCAGGGGTATATTATTAATCTTATTGTTTAGGCCTTTCTATTTAGTTTAAAGAAGGATAAGAAGCTTATAAACTTATATAATAAAGAGGATAAGGAATAGAATAAAGAAGAAGAAGAAGAAGAAGAAGAGGATAAGGATAAGGACGAGGAAGCTATATAATAAGCACTACTACTAGTTAAAAGAAAAGATAAGAGGAAAAGGAAAGATAAAGAATTAGAGCCTATAATATATAAAAAGTATAAAAGGGGTTAAAATATTTAAAATATTATGGAGCTAATAGGGAAGCTTTATAACTATATTGCTTATATCTACAGCTTAGCTAATTATATAATATGGTTTATAGAGCATACTAGTAGAATAATTTCTCTTAGTAATTATATAAGGTAAAATAGCTAGTTTAATATATTAAATGTAGCTCTAGAGGACAATGTAAAGGCTATGCTTTAACTCTATATTAAGCACTATAAGGATAATTTTCTAAAAGATAATATCCTCTTAATAAGCAAATGGATATATCTTTATATAATTTATAATTTTCTTTAGTCTTTTTATAAAGCAACTCTATTTCTTTAAGGAGATTGTATAACACTAGATAGGGTTCTAGAATTAATTAATATTCTTAAGGATATAATATATATCGCATTAGTATATTATATAATACTTTTAACGTTTCCTTAGCTAATCCTTTTTTAGATAATAGCTACTAAGGCTAAGAATAAGTTTATGGCTTCTTAACTCTAATATACTAAGAAAAAGCTTACAAAGTATATTAAGAAGCTAGATAATTCTCCCTACTATTTAGCAGCACGGGTTCTTAACCTAAAGTGTTATATAGCTTTCTTAAAAGATTAGAATAATTATCTTACTATTAAAGGAGAAAAGAAGCTCTTTAGCGTATAAAAGCTTTAGAAAAGATTCCGCAAAAAAGTAATACTTTTAGATTTAACTATATTGTACGCAACTAAGACTTAAAAGTTGCCTTTAGAGTCTAAAGTAAACCTCTCTGCCTTTTATAAGGCTTGTCTTTAGCATTATTTAAAGTATACTTATCCATAAAGCTAGGATAAGTTTAATACCTATATTAACAAGAGTCTAATTCCACTTAATAGCCGTATAATAGCTATTTTATAGTGGACTTAGTCTCTATAGCGTGTAAGATTCCTAAGACTCTTATTACTTATAATTAAAGTTCTCTTAATACCTAAAATAAGCAATAAACTAGAAAGAGTATTTTTAGGATCTTAACATCGCGTTCTATGGAACCGTACAAAGACTACTTTACGGATACTTAAGGTATTAGAATACGCGAAGGACTGGGCAGATTATAGGATTCTAGGTATTCCTTTATAGTTTCTTTATCATATGGTAGCTAGAGGGTAAAAAAGAGAATTTAATTTACTTATTCTTATTAATGGTCGTATGCTAAGAAATGTGGCTGAAAGTATTGGGGAATTATCGGATACTCTCGTAATACTATCAGCTGATACGTTGATTATCCGATACTGGTATCGGGGGGTATCGCCCGCAAGCCTGCTAGGGAAAACCCTTCCTTACCTCGCACTTAGACGCCTCCTTTTTCCTCAAGGATTCGTCTGTTCATACAATATACCCTATTCTATCAATTGGACTCCCTATCCACATCCTCACCTCACACTTGACGCGGAAAAGCTTGATGTTCTTGCACGTGCCATAATCCATTAGGGATACCTCGTGACCTTGCTCCACAATCGATCACCCCTGCCTTGTCATGGCAGACTACACAGACGGCTGACAATACCAAATACGTGGTTGGACTGAGGCTGGGGTAAAACCGAGCACTGCCCGTAACTGCCCTTGAAAGATAAGTGATGAATAGCAAAAAAGTCACCAGCTACGGCATGCTCTATAAAAGATCATTTCCCCTGATATAACCAACCACAGATATCTCTCGTGAGTGCTAATGTGTATCCAATCCCTCCGTTATTCGTGAGTCATGGCCACTAACGCCTGACACAACCTCTCTGCACCTGATAAGATATCCATCCTCAGATGCCAGCCCCGTCAACACCGAGCAAAAATGTGGGACATAGTCAAGATTTGTCAAACCTAAACAATCATGCAAGGCTGACGCCAGACGAAAACAGTAATGCAAGAATTATGAATGAGATCGAAGTTATCGAACGCCAGTGATGTTACCACCTACAGTATTAAGATTGAGTAAGCGCCGTAGATTGTTTTCCATAGACTCTATTTCAGCAGAATTCGTAGAAGCGTAATTCAAGTTCTTGGGCGAAGGAGGTGTCACATTGTAAGAGTGAGGGTTAACACCATCAACATTAGCGGCAGAGGATGCATTTCGACGAGACGGAGGATGAAATGGGAGCCCACTGGGTATCGGTTCGGGTTGGATTCCTGAACGAGCTCCGAATGTTTGTCCAGAGAGCTCGGTAGAAGCTACTGGAGGTAGGCTTGCTGGTTTCATAACGGTTTCCAAGTAGTTGCGAGACATGGCAGATGCGTCAAGGTGGTTAGGCACACCTTTATGTGAGTCGGCTGACGATACCTGTGGTTTTACAACCGGAAATTCTGGATGTTTGGCTGTGGGTGAAACTGGATTAATTTCCTCGCGAAGATTGGAAGTTCGCTTGATTGAATCCGACTTGGCTGCTTTGAAAAGTGGAGAGAGATTTCGATTCCCATAGCAAAGTGAGGGATTAGGCGCCGCGTTGCTTTGAGGAGCTGGGGTAGTTGGCCCCGAGGCACTACGCGTAGCAGATTTGGGTTGATAAAATGGAGAAGGCGATTGTAATCTTGAGGATGGCTCCGAAGGAATTCTACCAGGGCGAGAGAGTGGGGTTGATAGCTGAGACCCTGGTTGAGCGAACGAAAATAGAAGATCCTTAAGCGCTTGAGTATCCATTTCATGTCCTATTGCGCCGCCAGTCTGAGGGCTTTGGGAAAAACCTGTGACCGAACGATTCGTTATAGGTGAGGTTGTTGCGGGAACATGCGGGCCAACACCACTACCATCCAATTCCATTGTGAACAGTCCTTTGCCAGATCCATGAGAGTTATGGCGTGAATGATGTAGTCGATGTTCGCTCCCGGAGGAGTCTTTGCCACTAGTTTCAATGTTGGATGTGCTATGATTAAGCTGCTCATTGGTATTGGGAGTAAAGAGGCCACCGCTTCGTTTAGCCTTTTCCTCTCTATCAGCCTTGAAAAATATGTCAAGAGGAGATTCTTCATGTCCTGGTGCTTCAGCATTTATCACTGGTGGAGATAGTGGCGACGAAGCGCTGTCTGATTCGCTATCTAAACGAGACTGCAGACTTGATTGATACGTGGTCCCAGGAACGGATTTTGAAAAGAACTTTGGCATGGGCAATGCTGACGGCGCTGGCGACGCATGAAACGTTGGTCCAGCGTAGGCTGCTTGAGACTTTGCAGGTGTGGAGTTTTGCGTTGTTGGTGACTGCATGATTTGAGAGTGTTCGTTAGGAGGAGAGCCAGGTAGAGTGGCAAAAGTTGCTGTCTTATACGGGCAATTTTGGGACTGATTGTAACGCTGTCTTCCAGTCTTTGTACTGTCTGAGACCGCGCCGTCGTCTCTAGCATGGTCATTCAGGGTTATATTCTGGGCCGAGTTCGTCTGTCTAGACTCATAAAATGGAAACCCGCTTGACATTGCTTCGACTTGTGGGGTTTGGTACGAAACGGTATGGTTGTTGTCATGATTGTTTCGATTGTTGCGTTGACGACGTTGGGTAGTCTTTCCCCCGCTAGCCGCAGTGGTTGGAGTTGCGCTCTTTGAGTATTGATGTTTGGCTCGTGAGGCTTTCGGTGGGGGAGTGTGAGTGGGGCTCGACATTATTCAAGCGGATGGGGAATATGAATCAAGTGGTAGAAGCAATCGAGCTTGACTCGGGAAGTGATTGTGGCGCGCTTCGGGCTATGTAGCGAGTAGAGAGTCGACTTTGGTATGATTGATTGATGTACCGGTAATAGTGTCTGGTGATTTTGATTTTATTCGGTCTGGGTGGTTGGAATGTGGAGACTTGGATGAGGTGAATGAAAAGGAAGAGTTCGGAGAGTGCATCTCCACACTTAACGAACTGAGAGCTTGAGAGCTTGAGGGGTTATAGAAAGAGAGAGGGGTGGGAGAGAAAGAGAAAAGAAAAGAAATATATGATGAGGAGGATAGAAGAAACAAAGTAGTCGAAGAGAGGAAGGAGTCGGAGGTGGTAATGACTTGGGAGCTGGACAGGGTGATGAACGAGCTGCCGAATTCAGGCTAACCGCTTTAAACTTTGATAGGGCTGAGCTGCGTAACGCGGAGATAGACGAAGGAATACGAATGCGAATGTACTATGCATTGAAGAAAAGTAATAAATTGTGGCTAAAAGGTTCTTAACTATGGGCGCTCAGGATTAAATATGTGCTGTGATGAAGTTCCCGTGATTCTTGGCTGACTTAAGGCTCTTCCCAGATAAACTCTCCACTAGGCGGCGGCATTCTCGCAGCACTTCCACACCCAAAAGCAGAAACAGCCTTATCTTCGCTTTTACCCAGATAACTCCCACATAAAACTAGCCAGAGCCATTATCTATATCTTCCTCTATCCTCTCACCTCTACTCTTACTGTCTCAAGTTGTTGCTTGAAGCCCGACTGGACCAGCAATAACTTCCCTGGCCACTACCTACCCAACATACTCTTCCACCGAACTCGAATTATCCATACTATACTATGCTTGACGTCGATATGCCCGACATTCCAGCGCCAGCGCCTGCTAAAGCCAAGACATCAAAAGCGGGGCCCAGTGGAGACAGTGCTAGTGACGGTAAGAAGAGGTTTGAAGTGAAGAAGGTAATGGAATTTCATGAGAATATACATGAGACTCTTTGTTAAAATGGCGTGGACGGCTAACGAATGGTAGTGGAATGCTGTGGCTTTGTGGGCTTGGGATATCGTAGTCGACAACTGTGCCATCTGCAGAAATCACATCATGGACCTTTGTAAGATACGGCCGCTATTCATACGAGGATGAGCTGCTAAATTCCGACTAGGTATCGAATGTCAAGCGAACCAAGCATCTGCCACAAGTGAAGAGTGCACAGTTGCTTGGGGTATATGCAATGTATGTCTAATTCTCCATTTTCTTCTATATGTGCTAACTCTTACTTCTAGCACGCGTTCCACTTTCATTGTATCTCTCGCTGGCTCAAGACTCGACAAGTGTGCCCCCTTGATAACCGAGACTGGGAGTTCCAAAAGTACGGGCGGTAATCGCTCCGCTTTGTGGCTTTGGTTTGGTTATAGCAGTACGGGTTTTTGTAGTGAAACGGCTAGACATGGAGGAGACTGGTGGGAGTGCTGCTACGGCTGAAGCTCTCACTTCGGCATTTGATTAAGGCGTTGCTACGGACAAACATCGGGATCCATCGCTATTAGCAATCGTCTCTTCAAGGTTCTGTATATTTGCCTTGCAGGCTGGAGTCATGTGGCAGTTTGTGAGCTCGTGCATTGCGTCACACGGGATAACAATAAGGTAATTGGGCTTCATCAAATAAATAGCCTTTAAAGCTTGATTTGAACTATACCACCATTTTGCGAGCACAGTAATGCCCGGCTTGAACGCTAGAATGCGCCTACAACCTCCCGATTCGGGGTATTACATATCCCTTGTCAATTAACCTTCCTGCCATCCACCTCGATATCTAGGCCCGAAATAGCATTGTGGGGAGGCGACCATGCAACGGGATTCTTGTTGTAAAAAGGCCACGGAGGAACAATAGCAACAAACGCGAGGGCAGTACCTCCCAAGCCTATCCAGAGAGTTTTGTAGATATCTTGTGTAGAAAAGCCGACGATGAAGGCAATTATCTACTAGGGTTAGAAACTCGAGGCAAAGGCATGTTATAAGAGAAGCTTACTCCAGCAGCTCCAAGCAACACGGTGGTAAAGAGTTCCGCCAGATGTTGGCCTTCGAAGTCCTAAGGGAGGTGAGCGACATTACCGATATTCTAAAGATCCTTTGCACTTACAATCTGGCCTTCGAAGGCATCGCGTGCTTTCTCAAGTAGCTGGTCGGTCATGGGGGTTGTTCTGTGTTGATAGGTTGCGATGCCGCCTGCTGCGGGCTACTTTGATGGAGGCGATCTGTCTTCGAGAGAGCCGGGGTGTGGGAGCCGCCTCTATGACATACGCCCGTGGGCAAGGTCGGCAAGTTGTGAGATATCCAAGGCTCTGACCAAGAGTTTCAATGTAATTGGCCAGCTATCCTAGAGCAATGTATCGCAATTGGGGAATCCCCGATTAATCGCTCAAATTTTCTTCAGCATCAGACAGGAGCCCTTTTGAAGCAAACCTTTCAGCTGAGTCAGTGCGCCTCTCTTCGCCGCCGCCCGATTGTCTGTGGCTAAATCCCTTTTGTGCTTAACCTCAAGAAACCTTTTTCACCCGCTTTCCTCCTCCCCCCTCGCTCCTACAACCACGATCGTCCACTCGGACCATTATTTCCTCTGCAAACAATCTTTCATTCAGCGGTCTCTTTCAGCAAAATAAGCAAAACCTGAGGCCCGCGGCACTCACTCCGCTTGCCAAAGTCTCCGGTCCGACCGTACATCGAGCCACCAAGTCGAAACGTTAAAAGGGTTATCTTCCTGCGACTGATCTCTTCTAGAGATTCACCTCCGTCATCGCCGACACCTTTACCAGGCCTCTTGACGCCTTGGCGTCTCAGAAGAACAACACCATCAAGTTGGCGGGCATTAACATTCACAAGTTCTCCTTCATCCGTCCCCTTCTCGGCCCGAAAGCCTGGGTCTACGGAGGCGACTACAAGAAACCTCCATAACTGGCCTTCGATATCGAAATATACACTCATTCCGAGGAATTGATTACACAACCACGTAATACTATACGTCACACTGGCGTAGGGGAGAGGAAAGCAAACCTCGGACCTCATACGGCTGAGTGTAGGGCACACCCTACGCGAAGCCCTTTATTCAAATTGATCCCCTTCGCGCGGTGAGCGCTCACAAGCGGCTCGCCAATTGTACGGATCTTAAGCTCCGGACTCAACTCTAAACCCGTGAGAGGTAAAATCAAAGCATCTACATAGCTCATTAAAGGACACTAACATTAACTTTTAGTAAATTAGACCTGCAATGTCTGATACTCCAAAGTCCGAGAGGTCTCAAACGAGATTCAGCACTCCTGTGTCTGACCTTGATGACCATCGTCACCAGCCGGTCTCGTTGCCCAGAGTGGAAGTGAACGTTGCCATGCAGTCTAACCCTGGGACCAGGAGAGGTACACATGTTAGCCTTCAACCTATGGAGAGACCGAATCTATTGCAAGTTGATGAAGCCCTGGAACGACATGGAATGGCAACCAGGGACTTCGAAAATGTCATTGTAGATGATGATAGAAGCAACCATGGCTCTTTTCTGGGAGACAATGTTTATGGGAGACGGGGGTCGGTAGCAAGTCCCATAGGAGGCCGAAGGAATACGTTTCGCCGACCTCGTGATCAACAAGTGGAAAGACTCTCAAGGTCAAGGGTTTCATCTACTACATCTCGCTCCGTGTCTCCGCCTAACTCAGTAGATGCATTCGCTGATCGTCGTCGCCGCGATCGGGCCGGAACTGTTAATAGCCGGGCGCCTTCTGATTTGGACTTGACCCTTCATCGAACCGTGTCAGGAAGCACTCACATAAGACGCCCTACTATTAGTGACGAAAGACCCAATGATCTGCAGATTGATGTTGCTTCTCGCCACAGTTCTGCTGAAGAGGACGTTTGCTTCCCAGTCACGGATGACACAAGCAAAACTACACAGATCGACTTTGAAGAGTTGGAAGAATTTGTTACTGAGGCCCATGAAAAAACACCAATTGTCCCTGCCCTGCGGCACAAGGCGAGTGTAGGCTCCCAAATCTCAAATCCACGAATTTTCAATGATCTCCGTCCGAAGTCAGGCACGCCTACTGTTCCAAAAATACTCACTGAAGTACCAACTCCTAGTGGGCGTGCGTCGGATATCGCACTAGATGAGAAGTTCGCTGATGCCGATATTCTCGCTCGTTCACTAAATTTCCAACGACACCCTAGCGTAAATGAGGTGCCTCTCAATAGATGGACATTCTTTTCCTCGGAACTGGATGACACGATTCATGCCGCTGAGTTGGGAGGCCTTCTGATGCCAGGTGAAAGGTTCCGCGATCTCTTTGAGCTCTCTCCTGAAGGTGGTGTCTGGTGGCTAGACATGGTGAACCCATCGGAGGAGGAAGTCTTCGCTATTTGTAAAGCGTTTGGTGTCCACCCTCTCACCCGTGAAGACATCACCACTCAAGAAACTCGCGAAAAGGTGGAATTATTCCATTACTACTATTTCGTCTGCTTCCGGTCTTTCTACCAGATGGAGAAGACGAGTGAGGATTTCCTTGAGCCAGTGAATGTATATGCGGTTGTGTTTAAAGAAGGGTTGTTGACCTTCACATTTTGTGAAAGTCCGCACGCTGCGAATGTTCGCAAGAGAATAGGGAGGCTACGGGATTATGTTTCGCTCAGCTCGGACTGGATCTGTTACGCTCTAATGTAAGGCCTTTGCAGGCATACCTTATTGATTTACTGACACTGACAAATTATATAGTGACGATATTGTTGATACTTTTGCTCCTGTAATCCGAGAAGTTGAGCATGAGACCGACGCTATTGAAGATCAAGTCTTCACAGCACGAGTCGAAGATTCTCGCGTTATACTTCGTGCCATAGGAGACTGTCGGAAAAAGGTTATGTCCCTGCTCCGTTTGTTAGGTGGAAAAGCCGATGTTATCAAAGGGTTTGCAAAACGCTGCAACGAGAATTATAATGTTGCCCCACGTGGAGACGTTGGCCTTTACCTATCCGACATACAAGATCACGTCGTTACGATGATGTCTAATCTGGGACACTTCGAGAAAATGTTGTCCAGATCTCACAGTAATTATCTTGCGCAGATCAGCGTTGACAACTTGATTCAGGGCAATTCAGCTAACGTAACTTTGGGAAAAGTTACACTTATTGCCACAATATTGGTCCCACTTAACCTCATCTGTGGTCTTTTTGGGATGAATGTTCCGGTACCTGGTCGCTCGAGTGAGAGCTTGGGTTGGTTCTTCGGTATACTAGGTGTAATTGCCAGTTTTGTAGTTGTCTGTCTTGTTGTTGCAAAGCGGTTGAAGTACATATAGCCTAGTAGAGATTGGGTGGGTTTCGGCCATATTTTCTTGAGGTATTGTTTGCATTATCTTTTCTTGAGCCTTTGATGTATATATCTGGAGGTGGGTATTGTAACAGTTCTGTTCCCATTCGCATAGACAGGGGGCGTGTTATAGTTAGAAGTTTATTGTGTCTTGGGGAATGGTTAGGCCCAGGGTTCTGATCACGCTTTAGAAAATCGAATGAGCACTATTCTGCCCCTACTTGAACATTTTACTGTGCCAAACTTGGGCAGAAGTATTTGAGGTAATATATAATGTCTATCACTGCTTTTTAGGTAGCAGTCCGTAAATATAATTTGATTTTGATAGGGCTAATTAGGTAAATTCACCTTCTTGCGCTTTGAGATAATCAAGGCTTGGACTTTCCAAGTCTTATTGTACTTAATTGCGGTGTACTCATATGTGCAATAAGTAGAACAGGATTAAAGGGGGATGCCGCTTTTCGTAATGCGGAAGAGTTCCGGAAGTTGCAAGCCGTAATCTGTTTAATCGTTGCCACTACGCGTTCAGGGCGAGCCATTAAAACATATCATAAGGGCGCATAAACTGTAGCTTTATAGCCTTTTTTATACAGCCTTCAATTACTTAAGGCTCTATTATCCCTTGCACCGATTTATCTCAGTAAGCGACTCAGACGGCAAGGGTAAACTGAAGGCGCACTCACTAACACTAAAGTATCACTAGTCTCTATCTAAAAAACGCCACTTTCTTTTAACCAATTAGCTATCTACCGACCTTAAGTTTGCTAAGGCCTATGGTGCGGAACTCTACAAGGAGGTAACATGAACGGGTCAGACGCCCACCCTGCTAGTATGGATGAAGAAATAAGCGAGTCTAGAGTGACATAGCGGGGCCGGGTTATTTTGTTTACTGTACTAGCAGGGTGGGCGTCTAACCCGTTTATGTTACCCCCTTATATGGTGCTTAACTTCAACTTTCGCAATTTTGTATAAGAGACTCTCTCTCCTGTATATATTTAACCCCCTAACAATACCTATTTAACCTAATAAGCTAATAAGCCGAGTTAGACTGGTCTCCTCTATAATTAGTTACATTTTTATTAAAATATAAAGCTATTAGCTAGGCAAAATTTAGGTGGATTTTGCGATAAATTTATGCCTAGGCGAGGCAGCGTTAAAAATCACCTTTTTTACTGCTATATCTCAACCCTTTTATAACATCTAGTTATTATAAAAATATACTAGCTTCTCTATCTATTGCACTAAATGACGGCGTTATAGCTATATTATATAAAATATTAGATATAGGCAGTCGGCCGCATTATTTTATCTAAAACTTGTTGCTCTAAGAATAAGTCAACCTATTTAAGTCACTTTACGTTTTTCTACCTATAATTTTAATAACTTACTTTTATACTATAGGGATTTTATATAAATATTCTTAAAAAGCAACTTTAGTTATATAATTGTAAGGGGACTTTGTAGATAGGGGGCTATAAGGACACGATTGTGGAACAGGATAGATTGGTAAGAGAGACAAATCCTTGAGGAGGTAAGGCCTCTGGGATCGTGGAGACTATATACTATGGGCACGTACCTCTGGCACGTAACCGGCGACTATCTAAGGGGCGTCTGGAGGTTGTCCTGAAGGCAACCTAAGGTGTCTGCAATAATATCCCTTATATTGCCCCCCCCCTTTTTATAGTTGGCCCCTAATTGCCATTACCTTATAGTAGGGAGATTATAAGGGCTCGTCCTAAAAGGGGTTTGGAAAGATATTAGGGAGATATTAGTATACTACTATATATTATCTATCTATCTAACCCCTACTTTAAACTCCTAAAAACCTTAATAAGAAAAAAATATAACTAGAGAAAAGATGTAAGGATTGCTAGAAGACCCCTTAAAAGCCTACTAGAAATGTACTGGTAACTACCTAAGCTAACCTAAGAATTTTTATATAACTCTACTTTTAAGCCTTTATGCCGGTCTATAATTAATTATAAGTATTATAGGCAATTTGGTATTCCTAATATGGTTCCATAGGACCTTTTAGTATGGGATTTAATATATAGAGCCTTGGCTTGCCGTTATCTTTAACCTTTAAGATATTAATCTATAATCCTTTTTTGTTGGTTCTATACTATATATTTAGCGTAGCTCTACTACCTAGCAAATAGAAGGGATACTTTGTAATAGCGCCTCTAGCTATTATATAATTTATTAGAAACGTCTATAACATTATTCTTTAATACTATAGTATTGTTTTAGGTATAATTTTACCTATATATATCTATAATTAATGTTTTAATTGCCTTCCCTAGCCGCGTAATTAGTTTTTATAAAGAAGTAATAACTAAATAGCTTATATGCGTGTTTCCTTTCTTCTGAATTGCGCTATTATAATAGAGTTATATTAGTAAGGTTGCGGCTATTTACTAAAAGGGTATTAGGAGGTAAAATATAGAGATACCTTACTTCCCATTATCGCCCTTTATCTAAATTTAGATGTATCCTTAATATATTATTAAGATTTTCTTTTTTTTATTTATTAATTTAATATACCTTTTTGTTCTTTTACTAACTGCTCTTTTAATCTAATTCTATAGTGTATTTTAGCCCTACTGCTATATATAGAACCCTAACCTCTACTAACCCGTAACTGGTGCTGGTCCTACCTAAATAACTTTATATACACGTCCTTAAAAGACTAGAAGTCTAATAAAAAGATTTTAAATACTTATAATAAGACCTACTGTGTAAGGTCTAATACCTTTAGTCTTTATAATTAATGCATGTGTACTAAGAGCGGTAGTTGTGTTAAGGTAAGCTTTCCTATCCTTAATAGGTTTCTATTACTAACTTTAGGCTTTAATATAGTCTAGGCCTAAGTGGTGATAATCCTTTAATATTCTTAACTACTATATTACCCGGGCTCTCTTTTATTCTAGTGCTAATACTAAATATCTAGGTTGAATTTAAGACTATACTATAGCTATTTATACCACCTATAATTCCTAGTAAGCTAGCCAGCAACGCCTAATAAGGGAGTAAGGTTAGTATACTAAGGATAGGGTAAAGAATAGGGGTGATAAGAAGAAGGTTGCCGTTTACTATAAGAAGGAGTTTGCGTATATATATTAAGTTTTGAAAAAGCATAATATAATGCGGTATTAGGTAGGTTACCCTTTGGGTACCTAGTGGATAGGTAACTAATACTTGCTATAGTAAGGTCTTAGTGGTTCTAGTCTTTACTAGTTAGCTAATATCTCTATTTATTTTAGGCTTAAGCGTGTTTTTATTAACTACAAGCTTACGCCTTAAGAACTTTATTAGTACTGGTTTGGGCCTAATATTAGTGTTAAGCGTTTAAGGATTTCTACTCTATCTATACCTTATTAGCCTGCCCCTATTTTTATACCTACCTATATTCCTACTAAGGGATTTAAATCTAGATCTTATTCCTGTTAGCTATTACTTAGTAGGCTAATGGATACTAATCCTATACCTAGGGATAAGGTATAGTAGCTTTTAATTTAGGTATTTAGGATTGATTTTTGTATATAGTAGTAATTAGGAAGGCCTTATAAAGCATTTAGGAAGGTATAGGAATACTATTTTTAATATAAACTAATAAATGGAAATATAATTCTAGCAAAATACCCTATTAATTCTATGCTATATATATAAAAAGGCTAAGGACCTATTCTGCCTTAGGCTATAGCCCTAATTAATCCTTATAGTTTCCGGAGCTTATCTATTCTATATCTAATTTAACCTATTTACTCTTTAGTGTAACGGAACCTTGTAGTAGGAACTACAGTGGGTTCTGTTAATAGGCTAGGTATATAGGTAAGAACAAAATTAACAACTTAATAATAACTAGTGGAGTGGTTACCCAACAGATTAACTCTAATTGTATTCTAAGATTCACTATAAGGAGAGAACTATCTATGGTAGGGACTGAGGTCCTTTAAATACATAACCGTACTCCTAAGAAATCCTCTCTTGTACGTGAGGTACGTGTTATACGTGTTATACATAGCGTATACTGCGTACACTTTATACACTGCGTATAACGTTATATAACTCACTTACTATTCCTTATTATATGGTTCCACCGGCTCTATCCTGGACCGTGCTTGTATTAACTAACTAGCTTCCGCCAACTCTTCTCCAAGTAGTTATAATATTGTACTTAAAGCGTCCGTAATACCATCTCCCTCCTCTTTATCTTTGTCCTTAAAGATTCCTAACATCTCTAAGTTGTCTACTAGAGGTGTAATGTCCGCTTGGTTAATCTAGTTAATATCCTTACTTATTATACCTAAAGCTTCTTCTTTATAAGCGTAACGTTATGCTCGCACTATGGCTGCTATACTGTTGCTTAGTAAGATAATGTCGTCTCCGTATTCTCGTTGTGTAAAAGTAGGGTTGGTATATATTGCATTAGCAAGTCCTTTATCCCAACAACCTTTCTCTTGCTTAGAGTGTACTAAGGCAAATATACAATCATCCTGTAATGTTTATTCTATTTCTAACGCTAAGTATATGTATCCTATGACTCTTAACAGTCTTTAAGTTCCCTAAGTAACTTGTTATAGGGTCTTATGTTTAATCTACTGCTGTAAAGCTTAATGGTAAGCTCTTAAGCGCCTTAAATAAGCTTTATTGTTTATAGGAAGCGGAGCAGGAGGCTATAGCTGCTTAATAGCATGCCCTTAAAGCCTGTTTATTGGCCTCTGCCCGTCTTCTTTGTCTTAAATGTGTCTGTGAGAAGGTCCGTTCTAAGGAATAGAAACTTGTTTAATAGGGTTTATTTAAGCTAGGTAACAAAAGAACTGGCTCTCCTCCTATAAGGGAAACAACTCTAAGTAGCTCAGTAATTGCTTCTTTTAGGTCCCCCTTAGGTGACTTATTTTTTAGCAATTCTTCTTTATTAATATTGCCTGACCTACTTTTTTCTAATACTCCTATACCTTTCCTATAGCGTTCCTTAGGTTGCTTAGTGGTTTCTAGGTAGTCTTACTATAGCCTATCTACTTTACTTTATATTATATTTTGTTATCTATATCCTTATGACTAATAATCTTTAAAACTTGCTATTTGTCTTTTTCTTATCCTCTATACATGTCTGCCTTATAGACTGGTGGCTTAATATTCCCGTATACTAGCTCTAGCATTGCGATATACTATATAGGGTAGATTTTTATTTTAGCTAGTAGGTTTAACTTATATATAACCAATAAAATTCTTTATTTAATTTTAAAAGGTTCTAGTCTAATATGGTCTAACTTCTTGCTTAGTCATTAACTCTTAAAATTTTTATATAGTAGCTACACTTTATCCCCCTCCTTAAGATCTGGTCCCTTAGATCTCTTAGTATTATAGTACCTTTTTATCCGTTCTTGTACTAGTTTAGCTGTTTCTTTAAGGTCTATATAAAGATTTATTAATATCTCTATTCTTTATTTAGCTATACTACTCGTCTTTTTTACTTATTGTGGTGATAACGATGTTCTTAGCTTGTATCCGTAGTTTACCTTAAATAGTAATATCCCTATTTCTTCTTGTGGTGTTGTATTGTATATAAACTGTATAACTGGTAATAATAATACCTAATTATTTTATGCGTAATTAATATAATGCCTTAGATACTATTCTAGTGTCTAATTTAGTCTTTCTGTTTATCTGTCCGTCTGCGGATAATACACTATAGATATTACTGCGCGAACTCCTTATTCTGCCAGAAATACTTTCTAGAATACTACTATAAATCTTAGATCTCTATTTAATATAATCTTGTTTAGTGCTCTATATCTTACAAATACTTCTTTTATATAGATTCTAGCGATATCTTCTACTAATATCTCTTTAGTGTATGCTATGAAGTATCCCTACTTTATTAGCTTATCCACTATTACTAAAATCACGTTATAATCTTGTCCTATAATAGGATCTCTTAACTTTAGTAACTTAATAATAAAGTTCTATAATATAACCTCCTATGGTCTTCCTAGTGTCTTAATAGGTTATAGCCCTCTATACGGCTTATGCCTTATTGGTTTATTTCTTTAGTAATCTAGATATTTCTTTATAACTTATCTTACTAGTCCCTAGATTTCTTAAATAATATACTCCTCTTAAAGTCTTAATACTAAGCCTATAGCTCTGTTATATCCTTGTGTTATTCCCTTATAGAATTCCTTAATAAATTCTCTTGTAATAGACTTAGGCATATATGTTACTTCTCTATTTTTATATTACTCTAAGTCTGGATCCTCTGCCTATACTTCTTAGATTTTCTATATTTAATCACTTTCTAATAATTTATAGATCTGACTTTCCTTGGTTGCTATAATCTTTAGATAATTATACCTAATTAATCCGTCTTAATTCTTTTGTAATAAAGCTCCTAATAGCTTTTTATTACTTTATAGTTTAGCCTTTCTGCTTAGAGCATCTGCTTGTGCATTATCTATACCCTTAGTATGCTGAATTTTGAAATAGTATTCTATAAGCATTTCCGCCTATTTAACCTGTCTTTGGTTAAGTTCCTTTATTGTTAAAAATCCTATAAGGTTCTTATAGTCTGTTTTAACTATAAATGGTTTCTCTATACCTTATAAGAATGCTTTCTATTCCTTAAGTGCTGTAACTATACCTAATAACTCCTTGTTATAGATGTCATAGTTTAACTCTAGTAGTGTTATCTTTCGACTATAGTATACCACTAGGTGCCATCCATCTTAATATTTCTATAGGAAGTATGCCCCTAGTGTAAAGTCTAATACATCCGTTTCTATAACCATCTTTAGACCTAGTTAATAGATCTTAAGAACTAGCTCCTAGGTAAATAACTCTTTAATCCTTTTAAATAGTTTCTATTATTTCTTTCCCTATACCTATGGTTCTTCTTTCTTTATTAACTGTGTAAATAGCTTAATATTCTATAACTATTACGCTATAAACCTTCTATAGTAATTGTAAAACCCTAGGAACGATTTTAACTGTATAATGTTCTCTAGTTCTTGCTAATTCACTATAGCCTTGATCTTCTTTGGATCTATACTAAGTTAGCCTAGTTTAATAATAAATCTAATAAAATTAGTTTTCTTGGTAAAGAACTCGCATTTTTTAATTGCTACTAGTATCTGTTTTTTTTATAGTCTTTTTAAGACCTACTTAATATATTCTCTATGCTCTTCCTCACTCTCTAAGTAGATAATAATATTGTTAAGGTATACTATAATAAATTTATCTAGGTGTTTTCCTAACACACTATTAATTCGCTTTTGGAACGTTGCTAGTGCGTTTATAAGTCCAAATTGTATAACTAATGGCTTATATAGTCCTTTCTTTAACCTAAAGGCTGCCTTTTATTTGTTACCTTCCTTAATTCTAATCTAGTGGTATACCTATCTTAGATCTATCTTTATAAAGATCTTTATGTTACCTATCCTATCTTGGATTTTGCTAATTAAGGGTAAAGAATACCTATTCTTCCTAGTAATGCTGTTTAACTATCTATAGTCTATATACATCCTAAGTTTTCCGTTTTTCTTTGGGATAAATAGTACTGGATATCCCACTAATAACTGTAATAGTCTAATATATCCCTTTTATAAGTTCTCCTGGATAAACTCCTTAAGCGCTACTAACTCTGTTTTAGTAAGCTTATAGATTAGAAAGAACTTTAGACTTATTTTTTCTTCTAATTCTATCTTATAGTCCTAAGCTGTATACTCTAACAGCTTCTCACTTTCTAGTAACCATAACTTTTTACTATACTTATGGTATCTCTTTGGTATATAACTTAAGCCTCACTTAGTCTCTTTATACGTTGCTCCGACTTGGTACTATACTAACTTAGTTTACTGTTGCACTTTACGTTATTATATATCCCTAATATTGACTTGGCCTATAACCCAATTAATCTTTAGATTATACTTCTATAACTAAGGCATTCCTAGTATCGCCTTGTCCTGTCCTAATAGTAGGATATTAAAAGACATTCTAACTGGTCTCCCTTTAATAGTTATCTAAATAGGTCCTGTTTTAAGATTAATAATGCCTCCTCTATAGGCTATCTAATCTCCTGAAATTATTATAAGTGGATATAGGTATTCTTTCTGTCTATATAGTAACCCCATCCTTTTTACTACCTTTAGTAATATATAGTTCCTTATTGCTCCACTATCTACTAATGCTTTAAACTGCTAATCTTGCTACTTAGCTTTTAAATTTAGGTATTATCCTTAAATTTCTTTAAGGGTTTAAGGCTCTAATACTGGTTCCCTTTAGTTTTATACGCCTCCCCTTTTTCTAACTGTTGGCTGCTAGATCCTGCCTGTACTTAGTCTAACTTTAGCTAATACTTAGTTTATTTCTTTTCCTCTATATACTATAGATAAGTGTTCTCTAGGTACTCCCACTACTATTATCCATCTAGGTATTTTTCCGTAAGGAATCTTCCTAGTTAAAGTGTTAAGTCTCCTTAACCTTATACTTCTACTAGGTGCTAACTATATATATACTTGGCATTTCTAAACCTCTTTTCTTCTAGTGCCTAATATATTCTTACTAGGTACTTCCAGTTCTTATCTTTTAGTGCTCTATATATATTATATATGTTATCCACACAAGCTATCCACGATAGTATATAATACGCTACGTGTTTTAGGTTAACTCTTAGTTTATCTTTATCCTTAAGTTTAAACTTATACCTAGTTAACCTAACTACTAGTATCTCTGCTATGGGTACTAAGATTTATTGCTTACTTCTCTAGTCCCTAGATCCCTCTTTTAGGTTCTTTAATATTATAATTAATACTCCTTTAATATAACTTATACGTTTTTCTGTAATAGGTTAGTCTTAAATAACTTTTTTGTCTAGCTATATATAAAAATCTTCCTATTTATTATTATGTTGTTGCCTATACCACTTTCCATACAACTGGTTTAGTGTATATAGTCTATCCGTTAGAAAGTACCTTGTTATCACTATATTATAATATCCTTTAGTATATCTTTCTTTAAACCTGGTTAGAATATCTAGATCCTCTTCCTATTCTAGTTTATTTAACTACTTTACCCTAGGTGTCCCTACACTCGGCCTATTAGTAACTCTTTATAGGGGTGCTCTGTCCCTTATATAACCTGGCATAGCTAACCTCTTGTCTAGCTTCTGCTCTTACTATATAATAATTCTTACTCTAAACTTATCTATAGTTTCTTATTTTCTGCGTTTTATAGTTAGATCTTTATAGTTGTCTTGCTTTTTAATCCTAGTATTAACTGTTTAATCTTTAGGCTGAACACTGCGTTTACCTAGAATTGCTAACGTTCTTATTTATTCCCTAAACTTGTAGTTCTTAAACTTGCGTCCTATACTTATTTGTTTGTTACTAAACTAAGTTGCTACTCTTTCCTATTAGTTTTCTTCCGTTGTGGGTTCTTAGGTGTGTCTTATCTTGTCTTAAGAGTCTTAAGCTTCTTATATCTCTTCTTAAAAATCTTAAGCCTGTGGCCTTTTGCCTTTATTAAGTAATAAGCTAGCACTAGCAGTTATTTGCTTACTTAGTTTCTTTTAAATATTACTCCTATTATCTTGTAAAGCAATGGAAATTGTATTTAATGGTGTTATAATATCCATTACTAAACCTTGTTTAGTAATGGTTTTAGTCTCTACTTCTATTTTAACTTCTCTAAGGTCTGTATACTCCTAGTAAGCTACCCTTATTGCCTTATTATCGGTAAATGCTTTGCCTATGTTAAATTTGTTATCCTTAACGTCTAATCTATAAGCTGGTTTATTAGTTCCTTTAAACTTAGATAATAATGGCTTCTATAGCCAATAGCTTGCGCCGTACTTAGCGTCCTTATAAATTTGGCATGCGTTGTTATAACAATACGCAAAACTATTAATTAAATATTCTTTTGTCCCTTATAGTGCACTATTATCCCTCTATATATATGTGCTGTCTGCTGGTTTGGTTCCCTTTACCGCGTAGTTACTCTAACTACCTCTATAGTCTCTGGCGAAATGACCCTATTTTCTATAATTTATATAAACTCTATCTCTAAACTACTGGCTTTGCTATAGAGTCCGCCTAAATATCTTCTACTACTAAGATCCCTGGTTTGGCCTCTACTCTTTAGTTCTTTAATTACTAGATCCTTAACCTCTGGGTTTTTATAGTTTTTTTTCCCATCTTTAGGTTTCTTTAGTACCGCTTAGGTCCATTAGCTCTATGCTATTCTATAGTTTTTAACTCTATGTCTGTTGTTGCGTACTCTACGCCTTATATAACTATAGAACTCTATCTTGCCCTTTCTTAGCTTATTCCCTTTAGTAGATTCTATTATTAATCTTTATTAACTAATCTATTAACTCTCTTAGAGTATCCGCATCTTCTATTAGGATAATTGCGTCCTAGACTTTAGCCTTAAGTCCCTATTTATACTATGCCATAAGCGCCTTATTATTCCACTTAACCTATATAGCTAACGTTTAAAACTGTGTTGTATACTTAATTGTTAAAGTACGTTGTACTAAGTTCTAAAGCTTTTGTTCTGCTGTGGTTATAGCCTCCAGGTCTCTAAATATCTATATTAGTTGTTCTGCGAACCTATTCCAACTAGCAAATATATACCGTACGTCTTAGTTAGTAGTTGTTATACCATTAGCCTGTATTTCCGTAAGATATGGCTTAAACTACTTAAGTACCCTTCCCGTTAGGAACAATCCTGCATAGGCTACTTAATCTAATGATATTACTAACTTTGCTCCTTCCTATACTACCTTAAAGTGCATTTGCGTAAGAAATCCCTTAAGCTTCGACTTCTCTCCTAAGAATTGTTTAATTAAAGGTAACTTAATCTTTGCTGCTCCAATTCTATTAATGCGTTCTTTAAGTATTCTATTATTGTCTTATAAGCAATTAACCATTTCCTGTAACTAACCTTGCGTAACTACTTAAGAATCCGTATTTGCTATACTGGTATCTCCTAATCCTGAGGTTGTGGCTGCTGTTAACGTCGTTGTAACTACTGCTGCTCTTAGTGGCATATTGTTTGATCTCTCTGTTCAGTACTATAACCTTGGTAGTGAATATGTAATGGAACCTTATAGTAGGAACTACGGTGGGTTCTATTAATAGGCTGGGTATATAGGTAAGAACAAAATTAATAATTTAATAATAACTAGTAGAGTAGTTGCCTAACAGATTAACTCTAATTATATTCTAAGATTTACTACAAGGAGAGAACTATCTATAGTAGGGACTAAGGTCCTTTAAATACACAACCGTACTCCTAAGAAATTCTCTCTTGTATGTAAGGTACGTATTATACGTGTTATACGTGGCGTACACTATATACACTTCGTATACTGTGTATAACGTTATGTGACTCGCTTACTATTCCTTATTACATGGTTCCACCGGCTCCATCCTAGACCGTGCTTGTATTAACCAACTAGCTTCCGCCGACTCTTCTCCAAGTAGTCGTAACATCGTACTTAAAGCGTCCGTAACATTTAGGGCCTCTCTTGGCCTACTATAAGCTTTTTTTATAGGTTATAATAACACCGTAGTATTAGAGCGCTTTCTGCAATTTGTAGATTATAGACCTTAGTCCTAATATTCTTTTAGAATATCTTTATAATAATTAAGGTAATCCTCTAGTTCCTATATAAAGTCCTTAGCGGGCCAGTTTAGCTATTTAACTTTATATTAAAGCTTATTCTTAACAGACTTATAGCATAGTATAGCTTTAACCTTATACCACTCGCCTACTACTTTAGGGTGTTTAATTAGGCCTAGACGGAAGTTCTTTTCTAATAGTAGTCTGTGCTATAGCTCTAGTAGATTTATGTAAAATACTAAATATATATAGGCTATAAATAGGGGTAGCTAGAGACAGTAGGCTAGCTTACTAATTTATTCCTTAATTTAAAAGGGACCTAGGTATTTTATATTAAGCTTCTTTAATAGTTAACGGGTCTTAATATTTATTAAATATAATAGAACCTTATTGCCTACACTAAAATACTTATTTTAGTGTTTGTGGTTATACTAAAGTCTTTACTACTTTTGCGTATCTTATAGACTCTATTTTATATACTTCTATTACTCCTTTTATTCCTTAAGGTATCCTTATACTCTCTAGTAGATATCTTTAGACTTCCTAGTAGGATCCTATAATTGATTATACAGCCTTAGCTAGTAATTGTTAGGTATACCATTAAATCCTAATAGTTAGACGCTATAGGTAATTTAAATTAGTGCAAACTAATACAATACATATTGTTTTAAGTTATAAGCGTATTCCGCGTATAGAAGTAGCTCGCACTAATTATCTTGCTAGTAGTTTAAATATATTTATAAATATAACTCTAGTTCTTAGTTCTAGCGTTCCGTTTATCTATCTATCTGTAAATAGAAAGCCATACTATAATAGTAGTCTATCTTTAAATAAAAGTATAGATCTAACTAGTACTAGCTATTACGGGACTCCTCTATAACACCTTATACACGTCCACCTGTTTCCACCTACGTAGCAAGAAGAGACCGACCACGAGACGGCAATTTAACGGTAATCTATGGCAATCTGACGGCAATCTGCCGCATTCTGCTATATTCTGCTAAGTCTACCAAATCCTGCCAAGTTCTACCAGGACCGCTACTCGAATCCTATTCTACTCTATATACGTGTTGACCAAGCAACTAAACTAGCAATATATACCCTTTCTTCCCGTTTCCTTACCTTCTCTCCTTACGCAACGTCTTAACTTTATTACACAGTTTATATATATAGCTTAATAATATCTACTTCGCTATATATTATCACCACTTATACTTACTCCGTGATACTACGTTGTGTTAAAACCTACACTCCACCCTGCCCTATTTAAAATGCAGAACGACCTTAAAGCCCCTATAACGGCCGCTGACATTATGTCCGCACTCCGGGAACAATTGGCAGATATATAAAAGTTCTTTATAGACGCCCTCGCATAAAACTAAGCTGCTATAGCTTAATAGCAAGCCAAACAAGAAGCATGGTACTAGAAAATAATTAAGGCCCTCTAAAAAGAAATCCGCACCCTTAAGATATTTACGCTAAGCCCTTAAAACCGGTTGCTATTACTAAAAGCTAATACGCGGAACGCGAGCCCTAAACTAGCAATAGTTATCCCACCAGTAGAACTAACTACTGTACTATAACAATCCAAATGATTACTAGACCCTCCGATATTTACTAGTAAATAATAAGAACTCCAATTATTTCTAAGCTAGCTTAAAAATAAGCTAACTAGTAACGCTAACCGCTACCTAACTAAAGCTAACTAACTCTGTTATGCCCTAAGTTAACTAGGAGGAGATGCAGCTAATTTTATTAAACCTTTTTAACCAAACTTAGTACTAAGCCTAATTATACTTCTTAAAGCCATGTATAGTGACCCAAACCGCCAAGCTACTGCTTAGAGAAAGATAAACTATATAACTTAAGGAATAAAAAGCTTTCTAGTATACTTCTTCAAATTCAACCGTTATGTAAAAGAAATAGGCTGGAACAACTCCGCACTAATTAACAGCCTTATTAAATCCCTAAGTCCTAAACTAAAAACCTCCCTAATAGGTGTAGACCTACCAGGAGCCCTTAACGCCTATATAAACGTTATTAATAAACGGTATAATAATATACTACGTCTAACACCGAAGTCCGCTCTTTAATATAATATAATAACCCCGCAAATGTCTACTAAGCTATTATCTTAGCCTAAGCACCCTAATACCATGGATATTAACACTGGAACCCTAGGATACGCCCTACTAGGGTCCTCTAAATAAGAATAATACACTAAGCTAGGCCTCTGTTTTAAGTATAGAAGTAGCTTCTACCTCTTTAACTACTACTCCGTCCCCCTACCCTAACGCGAATTACAAACGGCCAACACTAGTAGCCGTTTACCGCATTAATCCTCTAGTTACCGTCCCTAATCTCTACCTAGTTCCAGCCCTATATCTAGTAAGCACCACTTATAAGGACGAAGCTATAACTAATATACTATAAGAACTCCACCCTAATCGCCTCTAAAAGGAAGGTTCTGGAGCTAAGTCGCTCTCTAGGACGGCGCTACCTCAGGATCTTATTAAATGCTTTAGATGTCACGAACTCTAACTCTTAGGATTATAGCATAACTGTTAACTATTGTCTTTAGTAGAATAATTAATAGGTTAATGCTCGAGTCCTAATTAATATAGGAGCTAGTAGCACAGGATTTATTAACAAGATCTTTATATAAGATAATGGTTTTACTCTAACCCCCCTCGACCAGCATATTAATGTATTTGGATTTAATAGTAAACGCACTATCTTAGGCTATATTACCTATGTAGTATTTCTAAGACTCTGATACCTAAACCATAAAGAACTAATTAGGCTTTTTGTTACCACCCTAGGTTACTTAGTAATCCTTAGACAACCCTAAATAAAGCTATATAAGGTAACCATTAATTGGGACAACCTTAAGCTTCTATTTACCGCCTTCTATTATAAGTAGAAGTGTCTTATAACCTGCTGCTTAGACCCCAAACTAAAATTTAGAAAATCCACCAAGATTTACTAGTCTAAGATTTCCACCGACGTCCACTAAGAACCTAGAAATAATACATAACTATATAAACTAAGTAGAAGCTTAAGCTTAATATATAAAAGTACTAAAAGAACTGGTACTCTACTATAAAAAGGATACTTAAAGAACCCAAACCTAAATTTAACACCAACTCCGTACCTAATACTGAACTTAAACCCAAATAAGAAACTATATAAGAAACTAAAAATAATCCAAGTTCGCTTAACACCTTAGATATCTATATAATTGGAGCTACCCCGTTAGTATAACTCGCCAAGAAACCTAAATATACGATCTTCGCTGTTATAATGGCCGATATTAAAAAGGCCTTAGCACTAAAGAAACACACTAACCCTGCTATAAAAGTACTAGTATGCCACCATAATAACCTAGAAGTATTTTTATAAAAGGAAGCCAATAAACTAGCAGAATACTAACTATACAACTATAAGATCGTACTTAAAGAAGGAAAACAGCTAGGATTTGGACCCTTATATGGAATGTCCCAAAACAAACTCTAAGTGCTATGGAAGTACTTAGACAAATACCTAAGTAAAGGATTTATTAAAGCAAGCTCTTTGCCTATAGCTATACCTATAATCTTTATTAAGAAACCTAGTGGCGGTCTATACTTCTATATGGACTACTAAGCTCTTAACGCTATTACTATTAAGAATTGGTACCCGCTCCTATTAATTTAAAAGACACTAAACTAATTAAGTAAGGCTCGCTACTATACGAAACTCAACCTTATCCACGCATTTAACCGCCTTTATATTATAAAAGAAGATAAATAGCTTACCGCATTCTGTACTAGATATGGACTGTTTAAATACTTAATAATGCTATTCGGCCTCGCAAATGCCCTAAGTTTATTCCAATACTTTATAAATAATACCTTACGACCTTACCTGGACGTTTTCTGTACTGCTTATATCAACGATATCCTAGTATATAGCAATAACCTAGCTAAATATAAGAAACACGTTAACCTTGTCTTAAAAGCCCTACGTAGAGCTAGACTATAATTAGATATAGATAAATACAAGTTCTATAAAATAGAAGTTCTATACCTTAGACTTATTATCTCTATAGACGGCATATAAATGGACCTAAAGAAGATTAAAGTAATTGTAAAGTGGCAAGAACCCAAGAACGTTAAGGACGTAAGAGCCTTTATAGGATTTGCTAATTTCTACTAATAGTTTATTGATAACTTCTCTGCCCTGGTTTTACCTCTTATAACTCTAATACAAAAGGACAAAGCCTTTATCTTTAATAAGAAATGCAAGAAGGCCTTTACCTATCTAAAAGTTATATTTACCACCGCACCTATACTTTAACACTTTAACCCAAACCGAAAGAGTATTATAGAAGCTAATTTATCTAACTATGTCACTAGAGGCATTCTATCTTAGTATAATAAAAAAGGAGTACTGCATCTAGTAGTATACTTCTTAAAACAATTAAGTCCAGCCAAATATAACTACGAGATCTACGATAAGGAATTATTAGCTATTATTAGATATTTTAAATAATGGCAACCTAAACTAGAAGGCGTCGGATTTCTAATTAAGGTTCTTAGCGACTATAAAAATCTATAGTACTTCACAACCACAAAACAGCTAAGTTATTATTAAGCCTGCTGGTTAGAATATCTATCTCATTTCCAATTCTCAATTATATACCACCTAGGCGTTTAAGGTTAAAAACCTAATACCCTAACTTAACGTTTACAAGACATAACAGCATAGGAAGAAGCGCGCACCTACCGTAATTAAACGCTGCTTTGCCCTAAATTATTTAATCCCCTAGCTAAAGACCTTATAGTACATATCCTTAAAATGACTAATTAATTAATTAAGTAGATTATAGTTAATAAATACCCAAATAATAAGTTTATCCAAGAGACACTTAAGTTAATTTAAGATAGCATTAGACGCTCTAAAAAGATCTCTTTAAGTAAATGTAAAGCTCGCAGAGAACGCTTATACTACTAAAACTGCCTAGTTATACCTAACTATAATAAACTTAAGCTCAAGCTCCTTAAACACGTATATAATTTACCAGTAGCCGGCCACCTAGGCCAAGAAAAAACCCTAGAGCTACTCTAACAGGAGTACTACTAGCCAAACATACACAATATAACACGAAGGTATATCTCTAGCTATTACACCTGCCGACAAGCTAAAGCCTTATATAAGAAGTACAACGGCTTTTTAAAGCCACTGCCTATTCCGGACCAAAGATAGAAGGATATCTTAGTTAACTTCGTTGTTAATCTCCCTATAAGTAAAGGCTGTGCGAATATTATAGTAGTTATAGACTAACTATCTAAAATAAGATACTTAATTGCCTGCCCTAATATATTAATACCTGCTGTTACCCAACTGTTTCTAGATTATATATGGAAACTCTATAGACTTCCTAAAACGATTATCTCTAATAGAGGCCGCCAGTTTATCTTGGTGTTCTGGGAAGAACTAACTACCCAACTCCGCATTAAAGCGCTGTTGTCTATGGTATATTACCTAGAAACAGACGGTTAAACGGAACGTGCAAATGCTATAATAGAACAGTATATTCAGATATATATATCGTATTTATAGGACAACTGGATGGACTGGCTTGCATTTACTAAGTTTACTGCAAATAACTCTATCTTAGAAACTATAAAGGTCTCCCCATTCCTGGCTAATTACGGCTAGCACCTACGAATGGGTTTTAAACCCTTTAGTAATGTTCCTCGCCTAGCTTATTAGGCCTTATAAGTTGCAGAAGCAAACGAATTCATAAAGAAGATAGAAGAACTATAAGAGTTCCTTACTAACGAAATAACATAGGCCCAGTCTATCTATAAAGCTATAGTAAATAAGAACCGAACCCTAGCACTAGCTTACCAAATTAATAACTTTGTCTAGCTAGACGCAAGAAATCTAAACACAAAACGACCTACTAAGAAACTTAACTAGAAGAACGCCGGCCCTTATAAGGTTAAAAAAGTTGTCTCTCCTTATACCTACCGACTAAAGCTCCCTAATACGGTTAAAATCTACCCTATATTCTATACGTCAGTCCTCCACCCTGCCGCCCCTATATTAGATGCCCTACCTGGACAGATCTAAGACCCTCCCCCACTAGTTAAAGTGGATGGTGAGGATGAATACCTTATTGAAAGAGTTAATAACATTAAGTACAACAAACGGAAACGCAAATATATATATCTTATAAAATGGAGAGGCTTTACTAAGCCCTTATAGGAACCCGTTAACTCTATAGGACTTACACAAGCCGTAGAAGACTTTTATGAACTCTACCTAGAACTACCTCAGCCCCATCTCGCAAAAGCTCGAGTTTAAAGGGGGGGTACTGTTATAGGACTCCTCCGTAACACCTTATATACGTCTACCTGTTTCCACCTACGCAGTAAGAAGAGACCGACCACAAGATGGCAATTTAACGGTAATCTACAGCAATCTAATGGCAATCTGCCGCATTCTGCCATATTCTGCCAAGTCCACTAAATCCTACCAAGTTCTGCTAGGACCGCTACTCGAATCCTATTCTGCTCCGTGCACGTGTCGACTAAGCAACCAAACTAGCGATATATACCCTTTCTTCCCGTTTCCTTACCTTCTCTCCTTACGCAACGTCTTGACTTTATCACACAGTTTATGTACATAGCTTAATAATATCTACTTC